>Ga0209083_1002406_pt1 | contig 17886 bp, 23 predicted proteins | sample AM7aDNAmetaG_FD_184132 | JGI IMG/M metagenome (GOLD analysis project Ga0209083, IMG submission 184132) | Freshwater microbial communities from Finland to study Microbial Dark Matter (Phase II) - AM7a DNA metaG (SPAdes) (version 3) | ecosystem: Environmental > Aquatic > Freshwater > Lake ...
AAAGGAAACGGATTATTGCATCCATATACCTTTTTCAGCTTGCTCCTCCTGGTTTCATTTGGACTTTTCTTTTACCGGAAAACCCCGGAGCGACTGGCAAAAACTTATTACACTATTATTTTCGCTCTTTCAGGTCTCCTGGGAATCCTCTTTTGCTATATGTGGTTTTTCTCCGGGCATATGGTTTGTCACGGCAATCTGAATATCGCCTGGGCATTCCCTCTTAACATTTTTCTTGCTGTAACCATCTGGTTTTCTAAAATCGGTAAGGTTAACCAACTATACAGCAAGGCAATGATCGTTCTGATTTTCCTTTTTCTGATCACCTTCCCATTCTGGAAGCAGAAAATTCCCTTCGAGGCCATTTTATTCTGCCTGACTCTTCTCCCGGGATTTATCCGATTTTCTGGACTGAAAATAGTCGGCAAGGGCAAAGCCAAAAATCAAACTAATTAATAACGGTTCCATATACAACCTCCTGTTTCATAATTACTTCTCGTATCTCATCCAAAATATCTCCTACTTCCTCCCCAATCAGGTACATGGCCTCGGAATCCGATTTCATGATCATTATATCCTGAAATGCCCTATTTAAAACTGATCTGAAATTCAACCTTATCTCGGTTGTTTTCCAGGCTATCCAGCCCGGGGCTTCAAAATCCCATGGCCTTCCGGTATCGCCAAGAATTCCCATCAACGACCTCAGTGTTCCAACTGTTACTTCCTGTCCATTAGAAACGGAATCATCAACCTGAATACCTACAATCAGCTCTTTCTGATTCTCAATCAAAAGATTCAGATTTAGTCCGTTATACTCTCCTAAAGGTATCCTGACACCATAGAAACCAGGAAATGACGGGTCACCATGAAAACGTTCCATGAGCTCGCTGATCCTTTTGCGTGAACACGAATATCCTAGGTATTCCCAACCTGGTTCTAAACCGGAATCGATGGCAATTTTCATCAGGGTTTGCCAGAATCTCTTTTCAGCATTTGTGCGTTCTTCTTTCATTTTGTTCATATTTTATGATTCAAAAGAATAACCCGGGAACGTAACCTATTTACGTTGCGGGTTTTTTTATATTTAGATGCAATAATTATGTAAGCGCAAAAACCCCCGTTACTGTTGGGTTACAGAACGAGGGTTGAATTTTATGGGAAACAGTATATAAACTAAACCATCAATGGTTTGATCAATTGATAGGCCATTTTCTTCATTTCCCTGAGCGCTTCCATGTACTGAGCTGTGTACATGGCTTGAATATTATCAAAGGCCGTGTGCAGCCACCATTTTTTCAAACAATATAATATATAGCATTCCCGGATCCTGCCATCGATGATGGTTAAGATATTGTCATCGTAGGCTTCGTTGTCAATTAATGAGAATCCAGTTTCACTATTTGTGGAACCCTCATCTATAAAAACTGAGTTAACAACTCCTGTAGCAATCTTAGCCAGGTTGGAGAATATCTCCGGAACTGCGTATTTTAAGAAATTGTTGAAGAAATCCCGCTCGCTATCAGTAACGGAATATTCATCAAACTCAGTCTTCCCGGTCTCATCCTTTATGGTTCTCGACCGCATAGTGGTTAATAACTTAACCTCGTTAAACAGGCTATCGGTGGCTTCGTAAAAACGAATTGTCCCTTTACCCGTACTGCCTGAAATCTTTTGGAATGACATTTTAAAATCTCCTATTGGTTACATTATTCTATATTTTCTGGCTATTCTCTTCCTGCGGTTCACTACCGAACTTTTTAAATCCGATACAGCTTCATTATAGGCCTGTTCTGTCTCCTGGAGTAATTGAATGAGACCGATCTGACGATACCATTCCTTTACGATCCAGTACTCGAGGACGGTCTCAATCTGGTTATCCATGACGGGGGTGATATTGGGGTCCCAGTACAGGGGTAAGTCAACCGTGTAGGAAATTTCGTCCGAGGTACTTCCTTCTCCATAAGCGTAAGCGTTCTCCACTTCGTGCGAAAGAGACTGGATCATCCGGAAAACAATGGCCCCTGCCCGGGGGCAAAGAATATCAAAGTCAGCTCGCTCCTGGTCTGTGAGAGCCATCTCTTCATAAGTAACCTTCCCGTCATCCCCTTTCAGCATTTTTACCCTGGTAGCCGTACGATTCTTCACACGGGCGAAAAGTCGCTCGATGGAATAGGAAAATGTCGTATTGGTACTGCTGGTTACCATGTGCTATGTAGTTGTTTTAGGGGGATTCGGATCCGTGGTCAGTTTGGTTAATCCTTTAAAAGCTCCCATCAGGACGGCCCAGGTTGCTGCAGCCGGGTCCTTGAAGGGTGCCGGAACGAATATAAGTATTGCCAGTGCCCCGATTGGAGCAGCAAAAATAACAGCACGGTTGCCCCAGACTTTCCATTTAGGATTATCTGGCTTATTGTAGATCGCCGTGATCTCCTGAGCTTTTGTCTGAACGGCCTGTATTGCTGTCATCCTGCCTTAAATAAATGCGTTTGTTTCGCTTGCCATTATACTACTTTCTTTTGCTCAACACTATAGAGCCGTTTTTCGTGTTCCTGTACTTTTGTGTCAATGCGGGTAGTGTCAATCCTTAATTTCCCGATATCGGTACTGTGTGAGTCCAGCTGCTTGGTATTATTGGTCTCTATGTAGGCGCAATGGATCTGGAAGGAATTTAACTTTTCCGCTAGTACCGTGTTAGACTTGGTGAGTTCCTTTGTCGCTACGGTATGTTCCTTTTGGGTATCCCTGTTATTTTCCAGATATTTTTTTATCGTGTACCAGATAATAATTATTGCGGATGTAAAAATTGCCAGCATTAACCATTGAGCGTAATCAGTTCCTTGTATCATTGCGGCTGAGGTTTAATGGTTAATATTTAGGATTCTCTACGGCAGCCGGGTTGACTGCCGTAGGGTTTCCATTCATAGTTAAGCGGATGGATGTTTTAATGCCTTGATAGCAGCAACCAATTCAATACCAGCTGCAAGTATTCCGGATGCGGCCAATACCATTTTAAAGGCGGCGACTACCACTGCCTTAACATCTGCTTCCGGGAGGTTCAGTTTTTCTTGGGCCTCTGCGATGATGGTTGCCTGTTCTGCGTCATCCAGGTCTGAAAATTCAGCCGGCACTCCGGATAATGCTTTTACCACTCCTGGTAGTTTCATCAAGTCATCCGCATAGCGAAATAAATCGCCCGGGATGTTGAATTTACCATCTTGCAAGGCGGCTTCTGTGTCTACCCCAATGCCGCAAACGAACCCGACAACAGTTTCGATGTTCGTAATTCCAACAATCTCTTCAGTCATGATTAATTTCCTCCATATTAAGTTGATGTAAATATCAATCAAGACCTTCCGGTACGAAGTTTAAATAGTAGCTAAGTATGGAGTAATTGACGGGTTAACCGAAAAATTCAGAATTGGTTCACCGCTGATTTTTAATTCCAGAATATTCTGATTTCTATTTTGAGATCCCTTGCTGCAAAAACACCGGGGATGGGTCCCCCGGGATAATTGTTATCGTGGCCTGATCTGCCGAGGAACGGCCAGGCCATCCAGGAATGAGGCAGGGTAAAATTGGTTAATACCACCAGATTCCCGTTAAAGTTCCAGCTGCAGGGATGGGTGTTGATGCGAACGTCATACCAGATGCCGGGCCGCAGCGATATCCGACATTCAGTCATTTCGTGCAAGCGATAGGTGCCATTGGTGATCTCATAGTACCGTGGCCACCAGTACAACTGCCCATCATCATAGCCGATGGCGCTGTTCAATCCGCCAAAATGATAGTTGTACGTGCCCAGCGCGAGGCCTTTGAATCCCCATCCGGGCGGATCGGTGAGCGGCCCTACCCACCAGGCAGAATCTAATTTAAACTGATAATGTAGTTCAGGTGAAGCCCATGGGATGGCCGGATATTGTGGACGAAAAATATTTTCACCTTGATGTACCGTATAGATCCCCCGGCAGGCGGTCATAAATAGAAGTAGTATGAAAATCAGCTTTCTCATCGCTAACTAAAATTATAACACTCTCCATTTTTGATGATCGTTGTCGTAAATGGCAGGTCTTCAGGCGGTATCTGCTGTATGGTGCTTATCAGGATGTCGGACCCGGTGAAGACGATGTATTTTGTGCCATTTAATTCAATTTGCAGAGTTAGGCATTTACCTGAGCGGTTCTTAGGGTACTTAGAGTCTTCTACCTTATAAGCCAGCACGATAATTGGCACATTCAAAATTTTAGCCATCTTAATTTTGTCGCCCGCGAATGGCTGACTCTTGTTTTCTATACCTAACTCGCTGAATGATCTCATGCCTTTAATTTTTTAATCAAGTTTATACTATTGCTGTACTTCAGCCAGCCCCAATAAGAGGCGAGTGACCGATAATTAGTCTGGTTGTCGGACTTTTTATATTTCAAAAAGGCCTTAATAAATCGCTTTTTTATTGACTTCCTGATCATCGTGTGAGTCGGATAGAAAACAAACCCAACAAAGTCAACACCGGTATCAGCCGGGAATACCCGCCAATCCTTTTTAACGGTCAACTTCAGGTCGGCCAGATAAGCGGTTATTTCGATTAACAAAGCATGTAAGAATGCTTTATCATGGTGAAAGATCACCATGTCGTCACAATACCTGAAGTAATACCGCACCCCTTTAATCTCCTTGATCCAATGGTCGAACCCGGATAAGAATAGGTTTGCGAATGATTGGGATAGGTAGTTGCCGATTGGTAATCCTTTGGCAGAATCAATAATCTCATCCAACAGCCACAACAGATCATTATCCTTGATTTTGTGTCGGATAACGGATTTTAGTTCATCATGATCCACTGATGGGTAAAACTTTCGCACATCGAGCTTGAGTATATATTCAGCATCAGGTTGACGGATGGCAAACTTTACCTTTTCGGCGGCACTGTGGATGCCTCGGCCCTTGATACAACTATAGGTATCCGTGGTGAATGTCTTAAAGAAAATAGGCTCAATCACATTCATGCTGGCATGATGCAGAATACGGTCCGGGTAATATGGGAGCCGGTAGATTTCTCGTTCCTTGCCGTTGTCAACTACCTTTTTAAAAACGTGATATTTACTCGTTTTAAAGGTCTTATTAAGCAGCACATTTTGCAGCTTGAGTAAAAGTTCATCTCGGTTTGCATCGAATGCTGCGATTTCGCGCACACACTTCTTCCCCTTACGCGCTTTTTTATCTGCCAGGCTCAAATTTTCGATTGAGCAGATTTCATTCATTAAATTGCCGCGTCGCTTCATTTTTGCTGGATCTTCACAGAGTCTTCGCTTTCGCTACCAACACCGTTTTGATTTGTTTTATTTTTTGCCAAGGGGCAAGGTTTGGACATCGTAATATTTTTCCAGTATAGCTGAGAACCGATGTTCGTATTCGTATCCGAAGCCTCGTTATTCGAGTTAACGTTACCGAAACCCGCATTCGCCTCATTATTCGCATTACCACTAACGATCGGAGCCTCCATATCCACAACCTGTTTTTATTTTCAAAATTTTTTCCTGCTATTTGCTTACGCTCCGGGGTCTACGACCCAAGAAAGCAAAGCCGAGAACCGACCTCCGTATACGTAACCGAAGCCCCGCTATCCGAGTAAACGTAACCGAAACCCGCATCCGCCCCAACAATCGCATCACCACCAACGAACGGAGCATACCAACCCGCAGTACCTACATTCTGGGGTGTATAAAAGTAGTCACACCAATAGGTAGTTGAACCCCCACCAATGGCGGATGGTAACAAATCACCGTGCGGGCCAAATACTATAGTTGTAACCCTTCCAGGTGACAGACTCAGACTCATTACTGCTCTTGCTTTCCCCAAATTTACATTATTATCTGAGAAATAATTCGGGTTGTCAATAATATAAGCATAGGATGCGCGCGGACTGACAGAATGATAGATTGATATCCCATCCATCCATTCCCAAATGTCTCCAAAAGGCGATTCAATGCCCCTATATCTCGGAACTCCTGTAGATGTGGTGGATGTGCCTCTTATGGTTCCGGTCAAAGTATAAGCACCGCTAAAATTTCCAATTGTATTTGACACTCCGCACTTGATGCTCGGAGATCCATCCCAGCTTGCTAGTTCCGTTACGCCGGCACCTAACCCGCCTTGTGCATATCCAAGAGCGGTATATGTAGGGTCATAAGCCAACTGACAATTTCGGTTTGCGTATTCAATAACATACAACCAATACAATGTTTTCCAAGCCTGGTAGGATATCATAGACCAATTGGCTCCCCTATTTTGTGCATAGATGCGACCGTTGGTCCGCGAAAAAGAAGTAGTAGGATAAGTTGTTCCATTTCCGATGCTTCGCATTTTAGATGAAGTAACCGTTGCCTTAAAGGCACCGACGTACATTTTTGGCATGTACTTGTATCCCGCTTTATAGGTCAGGCAAAATTTAGCATAATTCCACCCGGCCACAGTTTCAAAAAGCTCATAATGAGCCGGAATTTCCACCATTACCTGTCCGGCGGAACCAGTTAAATCGGGAGACCCACTGGTCCAGTCTGTGGCATTCAGATAACTGTTCACCACCCCATTATCGTACAAAAGACAACCCTTCATCAGCCTTTGTATCGGTAGCATATTTTTGCTATGGATAGACGCACAGGTATCCTCATATATTCTGGTAACCGCAGATGCCGCGTCTGTTGGATCATATTTGATTCCATACCATTTATTGTTGTATTGTTCCTGCCCGAAGGAGGCTACCCCAATGGCGAGGGCAAACAAAAAAATCAGTAGTTTTTTCATAGGATTTCACTTTTAATGGTGGCTATCTCAGATTCGGTATCCAGTAACATTTGAGCCCGGTCAGCCTTCAACTGAACCAGTGCCATGTTTTTGAGTTTTTCCAGGATAACAACCTCGTTTTTCTGAAGGTATGCGAGCAGCAACATGGTTACTATTGGCTGGTAGGGCACAACGATGTGAGTGGCGAAATCCTGTCGGTTACGATCCTCTTGATTTACCTGTCTTACTGGCATCGTGGTTACTTTGAGCAACTCTTCATAAGCCAATTTTTTTGCTTTGAATTCTTGTAGTTCCATTGTTTAATTGATATTTAAGTGATTATTTTTTAGTGTCATCGTTGTTATAAGAGCATCTTGCCCCGGTGGTTAACGCGGCCCATGTGGTACCATTAGTTACCTCTGGAATGGCAACCCCGTCGCTATAATGCTGGGTCTTTAAATTAGAGGCCATCCACACCTGATTGCCTATTTTGACGGTCGGATATTTGTTTCCGTCATAATCTGTTACAGTGCATGGATCAGTGGAGTTATCTTTGATGAGACGGATTGGAATACCAGTCGCTTGGGTGGAAACATGGTTCGAATATAGAATTTCAGTATCGTTTGTGATATACGTTATATACCTACTCGTTCCTGACGCTGTAGTTGTCCAAGTCATTCCGTATGAACCCCCAGAAATATATACTCCATCAGAGCCCCTTATTCCAACGGCAAACATTGTGAAACCACTTGAGTTATTTGTAGATTGATTATACCCTGGACTACCGGCAGTAACCCCAGAATAAGTCCATGTAGTTGTAGCTGCTATGGAATAAGCAACATCATTTCCGCTTCCACCATAGCCAAATCCATTATTTGTAAGATATGTATCTAAAGTAGTCCATTCAGTCAGTGTTGGAACATGCCAACCTGAGGGCGCGATTTCACTTTCTTTTGTGCCGTCCCCATCCGTGTCACCATTAACCGCATACCAATTATACAAATACCCTGGCGAAGCTTCTCCAAAACAATTGTAAATGGAAGCAATAGCACCGCTGGTCATTTGCACGACCTTATAACGATCACTTGAACAGTAAGATAAATAATATCCGTCAGGTATTTTATCACAATTGGTGGCTCCGATGCCCAGATAAACATTTTGACCAACCGCAATAGATGAATATTCATAATACCAGCCGCCTAATTCGTCGCAGTAGCCATCTCTCCAACAGACATACCCGGCAAAAGCATCCTGCCAGGACCCAGCGATATAGGTATCCATCGAATAATCAATAAATTGCCCATTTGATAGGCCGGTTGGTCTGCATGCGGTACCGGAATGAGACCAGAAAAAATTCCCCTGGCTATAAGCATTTAAGGATAAAATCAATCCAAGCATTAACAATATTCGTTTCATAACATTCCTTTCGTTCCATTCCAATGTAAATAGGTCCCATCATACCACCAGCTAAAAACGTCTCTTTTACTGCCTCCTGAGCAGGTGACCAGGTTAGCCGATGTATAGATATTTGGGTTGATATCGTTGGTGTAACCGCTAAATGATAAAGTGTAGGCTGTTGATGGGTTATAAATGGCAATATTCCCAGTCATACCGGCCACCAGGTTCGATAGAGTAATCGTTGTATTTCCCGATATTGTTAATCTAGCGTGAATACCATTGTTGACATTTAAAGATGGTGTAGTGCCTGTTAACTCCTGCACATTTTGATTAGCAGGTGCAAAATCGCTGATCTTAGCATAGGCGGCAGAACCCAGCCTTTGGTTTAGCTCGCTGATCAGGTTATCCCAATCAAAAGTCCGTAACGGGACCCCTTCAATCTGGTATGTTTTACCAATCGGTATATTTACCCCTGTGGCATTGGTGTTGAACTGGGGGTGAGAATCCATATCCATGAAGGTGTGATAATTGGAACTCGTATAATAAAGAGCATCATTCCAGTAGATATAACTATCAGCGATTCCAGAGGTGCCAAAGGCCAGTTTTTTCGTATCGTTAAAAATGACATCACCGGTAAAAGTGCCGCCGGTACCCTGAACAAGTGAACTTAAGTCAGCATAGGCAGCAGATCCTAAAAGCAATTGGAGATTAAAAACCGGATCAGTGGCCAGCCAGGCGGTGTGGATAGGATCAGCCTCTGTAAACGATGTTAAATAGGCCACGTTTGTCCCCGCTGTCGCTAATCCCTTAGCATTGATTGTGATATTATTATAAGTTCCAATATTGCTGTTTACGGTTGCTAATGTTAAAGCAGTTGCCCCTGAAGCATCTCCTGAATGGGTGGCATTGGTAATTAACCCAGAATAAAGTGAGTTGGTTGCGTTCTGATCGTGAAACCGTGAATCGTTACCCGCTGCAAAGGTTCCCGACCCTGTACCAAACGATCCTACTGTCAAAACCCCACTTGCCCCGGTAATAACTGGTAGTCCCGTTGTCGATCCTATTGCCCCCGCATTCGTAATATTCCCATGGGCATGAGAAATTGCCGCAAATGAACCGGAAAAATCATGGGAGTGATCTCCATAGGCGGCGGTTGAATGAGAAGTGCCAAATCCGGGAAAAGTAACCAATCCGGAATAAAGAGAATTAACCGCATTGTCTCCGGAATTTGTATTGGAGGTGTTGTCTAGTTTTGTTTTGTCAGCACCGGTAAGAAAACCGTCTGCTCCTCCAGCAATAGCATTCGCGTGGCTATGATTATAAGTGGAGAAAACATCAATATTTGTGTAAGCGGAAGAACCTAAATCCTTTGCCGATACAGGATCTGTTTCGCTATATGACAACTTGACCGTTGAACTGTCTACCACGGAAACTTCAACTCCTCTTTCACCATATAATTTAACATCTGCATTAATCTCATTGCTCCCGTGAAGCCTGATCTTAGCAGTATCACCGGAATTAACAGCGGATAGATCGTAGAGCATTTGTTCGTTGATAGTCGAACCAGAAGCGGAGTCCTTGACATTGTAGGTAAGATAAACATCGATATAGGAATCTCCCGAATAGGAACCGGTAGCAGAGCCTGCAACGTAATAAATCCCATTATTAATACCATATTCCCCTGATTCTAAATCACTATAACCATAGGTTGTCCATTTTCTTGTTTCGGGAACCATTGTATAACTAGATCCACCGAAAGGAATGATCCATTGATTGGTACTACTGACGTTCTTGCCTTTAAATATCGTATGTGGTCCATAAGCAGTAGTAAAAGGTGCATAATTGATATAATCGTAACTATTTGTGGTTGCAGCATTGTATAGGTGCATTACCGTAAAAGCAGAGATTATGTCAATGAATCTACTTGGACCGGGAGAAGGCAATAATTGAAATGGAGTTGTATGTAAAACATCCAAACTTGCTTTTGGAATAGTTATTTTTTTAAAGAATCCATAATTTGTTCCCCCGCCTGAACTATCCGGTGCCGTAGAAGCAATCTGAATAACATGATCTGATACCCTATATACGGAAATATTATTCCCATTCATAAAAAACATGCTATCCTTGGTTCCATTGTCATTCAGAAGTTCCATCCAGACACCATCATCATTATATGTTGCTGATAAATTAGTTTTTCGAACAAATTTCAATGTGTCCAAGTCATTCTTTGTAGCAATCTTCGCTATTGTATCATGCCAATGCAATAGGTTGGCGGAGTCCTGCTCGTAATTCAAAATACGACCAGACAGGTTGTTTATTGAATCTCGAAGGTCCTGTAAATCTGATTGGTGTAGAAAATAAATTGTATCCTTTTTGAGCAGGAAGTAAACCAGAGTGTCTTTTTTAGCAAAGTAACCAGTGTCCTTGCCTTGAAATAAATGAGAATTATCTGCAATTCCATGAACGGGTAAGAATTGACTTACGTCTGCCATAGCCATCGACCCAAATGTATTTGACGTAGCGTAATTATTTAAACTTTTTTGCACCTGGGTTGGCGTTGTAATACGTGTAATGGTATCTCGCCAAAGCAAGGCATGGGCCTCAACATACTCTTTTATTGCATGCTGTGTCACGCCATAAACATCTTCGTTATTCCAGTCGACAGAATCCACTCCGGCCAAAGAAGAGTCCCGCAAATAGTATGACGGATTTCTTAGGAACGCTATAATTCTCCACTTTGCTGAGTCGTGTTCATCGGGGTAATCACCAGTGGAAGTATGGTTGGCCTGACAAAAGTAATGCACGACCATGTTTCCGTAATCGTATTTAGTAATATCACCAAAAACATAATTATTAGAAGTTGCCCAAGTAGTTGCATTATTTAAGTCAAACACAGAAGAGAGATCCATATAATCTGTTCCTATTACGAGAACCGATAATTTCTTGGTCCCGGCCGTTGATCGAAGTATCTGATAGGTTTTATTGCCGTAGGCATTTATAAGGATGGTCCCCTGGGGTAATGATTTTCCAAAAATCTTTGTTGAATCCTGTACCCTGACAACCAATGATCCTGACACCTGCCCGTAAATGGGAAGTGAGACGAACAACAACAAACCTATCAGATACCTCTTCATGGTTATTTCGAATAAGAAACGCTTATCACATCATATCGATAAATAGGGATGTTTAATTGCACCCTTTTAGCCGCAAGGTTGGGGACCATCACCGTGTACTGGCCAGTGGAAGCGTGCCGAAGTTCCACCCCATTAACTGAGACTGTAAAGGCACTTGAATCCTTTGGAGTATAAGTTAAGGTGACAGTATAATATCCCGCCCCCGTAACCGAAAGAGAATCCGTTGCGGTCTCATAGGTATCGGCAGCCGTTGCATCCGCTCCCACGGAGATTCCATCCAGTTTGGTTTTGTCTGCTCCAGTCATTACCCCGGCCTGAGTAGTAGTTGCCGCCAGAATAGACAATGCCTGATAACTAGCCTTAGTAGAGTCGATGGCTACCGCATAATTAGTCGCTCCACGGGTACCTGAATTCTTGACGGTAGTTCTGATCCACTCAATTGTTGAGGCCGCATAAGCCGTGTTAATCGTAGCCGTAGAGGCTACTCCCGAAGACTTTACATTCCAGTTTGTAGAGTCGGCTACGCAATAAATTTGTGTCCCTGCAGGGAGGTTTATTCCCAGTGCTGTTGTCCGGGTAGCCACACGAACAACTTTGGAGGGGGTAACTTGCCCAAATCCATAGAGGCTCAGAGCAAGCACAAGCGAAAGGATAAATAGCTTTTTCATTTTAATTGTGAATTATTAGTACATCGTAAATCATGGTATCCAGGTAAAGACTGATAGTATCGGTTCCTAATTTGGCCCAACGTGTATTTTCAATCATGGACCCGTTATAGAAAACCTTTGTCGTAGTGGTTAAGGGGAAAGAGATTTTAATATTATTCTCCCCGTTGACTGTTATTTCCTTTTTGAAAATCTTTGCTACATCTGGCATGGCCCCAAGATTCCAATCTCTTCCGGTATCGTTTTTGAAGTGGAGACTATCCTGAAAGGAATATACACCCACAAAGTCCGAAGCCGGGGTCCCAATCGGTACAGTAGAGTTCTTGATCTTCATAAAGGCACTCAGATTGACAGAGGAAAAATTCCCGATCTGCGCCATGGCTGAGGTTCCGACCAAAAGAAATAGTCCAATGATTATCTTTCTCATGTCTTGAAACGAATTAGCGTGAGATCAATATTATAGGTGCCCCCATCGAGGAAAAAATATACGTGGGTCTGACCTGACCCAAACATCTTACCGCAATAAAAAGACACCGGAATATTAATAACCAGGTCGCTCATATCGGTTTCCATGATGACATCTGATCCACCGGCCGTCAATCCGACTTTATTTATACCTCCAACTCCGGTAAGTAGGGTAAACGAAACATCGTTGATTCTGAATTTAGAACTGTATGTTCCCACATTGATATTCTGGGACCCGGAGACACCATTTTTGGGGAAGTTCTTTATGACTTCGACCAGTTCTCCCTGTTCATTAATAACAACGTTTCCCCCGTTTACCTCGATGGTAATTTGAGAATCCGCGTCCTCGGCAAAAATTCGGACATTCTCTTCCGCGGTAACATGGATTTGGGGAATAGTATCAGTGTTTTCAACCGATATCCGAACTACATCTTCCTCGCTCGAGCAATCCACATGAACAGGATCATCGGAATCATTAGTTATAATCCGGACAAATTCATCGCGGCTGGAAACATCAATTAATACCGGGGAATCTGCATCAGCAACAAATATTCGATGCGGTGCGGTCATAATACATCAGATTACGACATTAAAGATTACACCCCTGCCCATACTAACCTGGTCCGTGGTGGAACTCTGTCCATCCGCAACCAGTGTGAATTTTCCCACAATCTTACCTGGGGGAAAGGTTAATGAGGATCCCGACCGGACAAAAAACGTGATGACATTTCCCTGTACACCTGCCAAATCATAACCATTGGTTTGTTTTGTACTGTACTTAGCGAGAATCTTTCCACCTGATTCGTGATAGAGTTCCAGGATAATATTTTCATAACCGGTTGGTACAATCGGATCATTGTTAACATCCTTCAGAGTGACAGATAATGACCTGGATGAACCCTGCATTATTGTTATCATATCACGGCCCTCATATTAATCCATTCCATCAACTTCGCGTTGGCGGCTTTCGCCAGTTCGAATTCTCCTACAGTGTTTAGGATAGTTTCCGCAACGAGCCAGCTTAGTGGGTCCACTAATTCTTCGTCCAAATCCTCCGCTACGCAAGCAGCCAGATATAATCCTCTGTCGATAGCATGATTGGCATTTCTCACGGAATAGTATTCCAGTACTTTCCCGACACCGGGTTCTGAGCGGTATACAACGATTGGTTTATCAGCCGATCCACGAATAAATGGATTTGACTGTCTGGCATATCGGGGATCATTCTCGCTCATCGCGGTAGTTACGGTCCTCTTCCAACAATTCATCTTCAGGGCAACGAAGCGTACAAAATCATCTGGAAGGATGATATAACCGGTTCCGTCATCATTTGAACTGTTTTCAGTCGGGGTTCCGGAACCACCATTGGAACTATCATCCGAAAAAGAAGTGGGTGTTGGAATATAGGGAGGAACAATCATCAATAGCCGTTTTACCGAGTCATTTAAGTAATGATCGATACGTCCACTATCCACAACCTGACCTTCTTCAAAGGGTCCCAGTTCGTCGAGGCGGAGTTTAACTTTAACGATGATCTCCTGGCGATCCATTACTCAACCCAATTAGGAAAGAAAATCTTCTTTTCGTCGGCAAATTTCTTGGCAGATTCCTTACTACGGACATCCGCGAAGGTGGTACCCGGATAAGTTTTGCATAGATAATTTCTTACCTGCTGAAAGTTTAACACTTCCGGGATGGGTGTCGGACCAGGATTCTCTTCTTTTACAGATTCCTTCTCCGTTTCAGGCAGCGATGCCGATTCAACCACGGGTTCCGGTATTGGTTCATCAACCGGGGGTTCCGGAATTGATTCATCAACTGGAGGAAGTGTGCTTTCCGAAAGAGTTCGGTTATCGGGAATATCGATTTCCGGAGGAACAGGAGGAGTAATTTTTTGCAACTTGTCAGCTAATTCCGACTTAGTTGGCACAATGAGAATGATTTTAAATTTCTGATTAAAATCTTTCCGGGCCTCCAGTGCATCCTGAATAACTTTATCGTCTGTTACATAACAACCTCCATGGGGTTTTGGGTATTCTCCGCCTCCCTTAAAAGCGACCTTGACGATTATTCCTGAACTCAGAGTTACCTGTAAATAGTCTTCATGAAACAGGCTTTCATATTTTTTTATTGGCATTTTCTTCTTTTTTAGTTCATTAAATTTTTCTTTAGCTCAAGGGGGTAAGGTTTCCCCTACCCCCGAACTAAAGAGAAGGTACACGCACAAAAAACTAGGTGCTTGAGCCAGGACTCAAAATAGCATGGGTCAATGGGTAACGGACTTCCAATCCGAAGATTTCTTCAATGACGGTAGCGTTACTCAAACGAGTTCCGGATTTAATCAGGTCAACTTCACGCAGGGCGAGGGGTTTAAATTCCTTCCTGTAGATATTGTTCATATCCAACTGTATGGCTTTTTCAGGAGCCCAGTCATCCAATAATGGATGATAGTACACCAGTAAGGTTCCGTAGTTGGTCTGAATTCTGTCAAAGGTGACTCCGTACATTTCTTTAACCGAACCGGCATCCCTTTGACGGACAACAGTATCAGCTTTAGAAAGCCATTCCATCCAATCTCCACCAGCGAATACAAAGCGGGTTTTCGATCCGCCGTTTCCGGTGAAGATACTTTTGGTCATACCCATAAATTCAGCATTCGCATTTGCCGGGTTTTCTTGGAACTCGATGTTCTTAGTCAGAAACCGGATTACTCCAGCTGAGGTGTATTTATAGTTGTTGGCTTCATCATCGAAAGACTTACCTTTCTTCCCAAACCAACTGGTAAATTCTGAACCTCTCCGGTGATCTTCCATGGCGGCAGCTTTCAAATCGTTCATCGTCCAGGCAACCTCTTTCTTATGGTATTTCTGGTAGATTCCCTGTTCGATCTGCTTCATGTGGATCTGCATGTAGTTCCCCGTTTTATTCGGGAGAATTCCATACTGACCGGTTTGGGCGTCAAATTCGTTTTTCGCAGTACCCATTCTTACGATACGGGTAGAAATATCCATATCCGGAAGGTCGGCACCTCCTACTATCAACACATTCAATGAATTGGTTGCATTGGTTTTAGAAGTGACAATCCCTACGAACGGACCATCTACGTCAGTATAGGCCGGAATCATGAAGGTATCATGAACTGCCCAGTAGTGGACGTTGCTAACCGTTAAGGTGTGGGTATGAGCGGAAGAACTGTAGGTCCCGGAAGCGGAAGTATCGAAAGGAGCAGCTAATGTATCGGCCCATCCCCGGAAATCGGTCTGGTACCAATCAAATTCCCAACTGTCTCTCGGTTCTGCGGATCCGATTCTACGGAGTAAAGTATCTAACGGATACAAATCCGGGCGCATTATGGTAATGGCCGAGGAGATGTCGTTAAGGAGCAGGTCACTTGAGGCGGCTCGGGTTTCTTCGGATCCCAAAGGACCCTCTACGGTAGAAGCTGCCGTGGCGATTGCCCAGGTAGTCCCTCCGCCCCCGATCAGTATACCAGGTAACTGACTGAAGTCAATGACCCCGGTCAAACCTAATATACCTATAATCACCACCACAAGGGTAGTGAGTAGCGATAAAATTCGAAAATTTCTCATCTGTTTATAAATAAGGGTTATACAATTAAAATCTTTCTTTCTTTTTTACATAATCCACGATGCTTTTGGCTATCGGGTTGCCTTTAGGCGGTTCGGGTTGCCCCTGACTCGACACATGAGGAATACCATCCCCCTTGTCGTCCTTTTTGCCTTTAATCTCCTCAATCCGGACGTTTTTACCTTTGATCTCTCCTTGCTTACGACCCTCAGTTACAGCTTCATCGTATTTAAGGGCTTTGTACATAAGATTCAGAAAATCAACGGTATAGTGTCCGTCCATGATCTCGGTCAGGGTTTTCTGCAGGGTCCCGGCAAACTCATTCATCTCCGGTTCGGAGAGTTGCTTTTCAGTCCGGAATTTTTCCACGTTTTTAACTGAAGATAACCGGTTCTGATGTAGCATGAGTTGAAACTCCTTAGCAGCTTTGATCCGGGATTTTCGGTCCTTCCGGGCCTGTTCCCATTTTTCGAGGTCCGGATCACCTTCGGCAGGTTTTAATGCTTCAACATCCACGTGTCGGGCGAGGGCTTCTTCGAAAGTTGCCCCCTTGGACATGTCTCGGATGATCTCCCCGATTTCAGGTTGATCGTTCAGAACCTCTACCACTTTCTGGTTGGCCTCGTCATTTTCCTGAACATAGATTTCCAGGTCATTCAGGTGGCTCATGGTGGCTTCCATCATCTCTTCCTCGGAAGTGAACTCCTGTCCGGGAAAACTTTTTTTCACACGTTCAAAGAACTTTTCTTTTACATCCCCTTCCTCTTTATTCTCTTCCTTGTCTTCCGGTTTCTCAGGAATCTCTTCCGGTTCTTTAGTTTCCTCTGGTTTTTCAGAATCATCAATAATCTCTTCCGGTTTGATTTCCTCTTCCGGTGAACCTTCTAATTCTTCGTTTTCGGTTGCCATAACTAGATTGTTAATAATTGTACGCTTCGCTTGTAGTTCAAGTAATACTTGATGTAAGTATAGGTACCATCCTATCATTTTAGCTGTTATATAGACTTGATGTTTGGAGAATTAGAACACTTCTCAATATATTTAGCCCAACCAAAGGAGGTTTGTATGGATAAGATCCGACCCTATACCGCTCTTCGCCGGGAGCGGGCATTCGAAATCTACAAGGAGGTGATCCGGAAGGAAATTGCCCAGGCGCAAATAGATAATAAGCCCCATCGGGCAAAATCCCTATCGAAATCTTATCTCTATCAGGAGGTGGCCGAGCAAACCGGTTACGATCCCGTGTATGTGGCCCGGTTAATTCAAAAGAAACTTAAGGAGAAGGGCATGAATCGGGAGCGGCATTCCAAGATGGCCGAGATTATGGACGAGGAAATACAATTCATCTTATCACATTAATGGATATCCCGGCCCTCATATTGGAAAATGACAGGCGTAACCGGGAGTTTTATGCCCCTTATGATCCCGAGACGGGGTTAGGGTCCCCCTTGGCACGATTCCCCTTAAAGGTTATTGGGGACCATATATTATATCTCCCGGAGGAGATGCGGGAACTGGAAGTGATTCAGGAGATACTTCGCTTTGATTCATTATTAGACTTTGTGGCTATCACCTTCCCGCAGGGTGATATGGGAGCGAAACTGGAGGAATCATTAAAGGAGATCAATCAGAGGAGGTTTCATTACGACTTCGAATACTGGGCTTTCAAAACGATTATCATCCAGGATAAGAAGTCCATGCAACTTATTCCCCTGAAACTTCGTCAGGCCCAAAGAAAACTATTGATGAGTTTCGAACGGCAACGGTTGGAGGGGATTCCAATTCGTACAATCGTCTGTAAAGCAAGGCAGTGGGGAGGTTCCACCTTGAGTGAAATATACATGATGTGGATCCAGCAG
>Ga0209083_1002414_pt1 | contig 17850 bp, 18 predicted proteins | sample AM7aDNAmetaG_FD_184132 | JGI IMG/M metagenome (GOLD analysis project Ga0209083, IMG submission 184132) | Freshwater microbial communities from Finland to study Microbial Dark Matter (Phase II) - AM7a DNA metaG (SPAdes) (version 3) | ecosystem: Environmental > Aquatic > Freshwater > Lake ...
ATAATAAAAACTCCTTTGAAGGGTTGATTTTGGTTGACAATATAGTATAATTTAGTAGGATTTGTCAACCAACAGGGGAGCTTAAAAATTTTCGGCATTTTTTCCCTTCCAAGCAATTTACTGGCTTAATTGATTTCAAAGTTATTATAGAAACAAAAGGTGAGACAATGAACCGCATTAAACAAATGCGTTTAGCAAAAGGGTTCTCTCTTGAAGCCCTCGCAAAGGCAATGGAGGGAGCGGTCACGAAACAGGCGCTTTCAAAGTACGAAAAGGGGCTGGCAAAACCAACTGCAACAGTGGCAGTTCGCCTTGCTGCAGCTCTTGGTGTTAAAACCTTGCAATTATGGGAAGAGCCTGCTGTGACCGTAGAGTTTGTCGCCTACCGGAGGCTTTCTCGTCTTGGGAAAAAAGAACAGGTCCGCATTGAAGCATTAACGACAAAAACACTGGAAGACCGGTGCCGTTTGCAGGGCAAGCTGGGGCTCGAGAGCTCTTTTGAGCAAATCATTTCGCACTACCCGATTTATAAGATTGAAGAGGCAGAGCATGCGGCTGCCGGTATGCGGAAACAGTGGAATTTGGGGGTAGATGCTATTCATGATTTAACCGGTATTTTGGAAGATCGTCTTATTCATGTTCTTGAGCTTGACGCGCAAAGAGAATTTGACGGTATTTCCGCTATAGCAAAAAATAAAAGCGGACGAATAATCGCCGGAGCTGTCACATCGCGCAAGGTAGTTGCCGGCGAACGGCAGCGTATGAACCTTGCCCATGAACTGGGTCACCTTGTTTTAAAGCCGACAAAGGGATGCGATGAAGAGAAAGCCGCCTTTAGATTCGCAGGAGCTTTTTTGCTGCCGGAAGAATCTCTTAAAAGAGAAATAGGGGAGCGAAGGAGTAATATTCAGCTTGCGGAATTACTTGCCTTAAAAAGAAGATTTAAAGTCAGCATACAGGCTGTTTTATACCGTATGCTCGATTTAGATGTCATTTCCGAATCGTTATATAAGCAGTGGGCAATCACAATAAGCCAGCAACGCTGGCGCAAACAGGAGCCGGAATCTATAACGCCTGAAAAGTCTGATTGGCTTAATCGTATGCTTTCACGTGCGCTGGCTGAAGGCATTATTACTACAGAAGAAGCAGAAAATATGTCTGGCAGCATTCAACTTGAAGATTTGCCTGCACCTACAAAACGCGCGGAGTTTTTACGCTTGCCACTTGAAGAACGCCGCAAACTCCTTAAGGCCCAGGCTGAGCATTTACATAAATATTATGAAAGCTTACGTGACGAATTGGATCTAGAAACCAGCGAGGGGTTAGAAGATGACTAATAGTCCTAAGAGGGGGGAAGTTTGGTTTGTCGATTTTAATCCGACCAAGGGCAAAGAAATACATAAAATAAGGCCCGCTGTGGTAATCAGCTCAGATTATATAGGCAAACTGCCATTGAAGCTGGTTATTCCTATCACTGAATGGCAGGAAGCTTTTAAAGAGAATATTTGGCATGTACAATTAATACCGTCTGCAGAAAACGGCCTAAAAAAAGCTTCTGCTGTCGATGCGTTGCAGACCCGCAGTGTTGATGTCCTCCGTTTTAAAAACAAAATTGGTTCAATCAAAGACGTACAGCTATTGGATATTTTGCAGGCGTTGGCGGCTGTAGTTGAATTGGCGTAAATCCAGTCTTATAGTTATATGGTTTTGATTGTAGAAAAATACTAAAGATCAAAAAACCCCGCATCGCCTCCTTTCTTGCGCCTGTTTCTATTCCGTGGTATCCTATTAATCTTGTATAATTTTTTTTGGAGATTCAGGCATGGAAGAACAGAAATATGCAATTCGCCGCGAACAGTATCCCGACGGCACGGTGCGGGCCGAGCTCAGCTATACCTATGACGGCAAGCAGAACGGCGTTACAAAAACTTTTTACCCCAATGGAACCATTGCCGCTGAGATGACCTATAAGGACAACCTGCTTGATGGCCCCACGCGCCACTTTCATGAAAACGGCAACCTGAAAGCGGAATTTTTCTATGTAGCCAATGTCCGCGAAGGCAGCTTTACAGCCTATTATGATGACGGCATCAAACAAACCGAGGCGGTGTACAAACAGGGCAAGCTTGAAGGGCCGTATAAAGTCTATTATGAAGAGGGCGTTATCCGGGAAGAGGCAAATTTTATCAACAATGTGCGCGAAGGTGTCGGCACTACCTATCACCCGAACGGCAAGATTGAAATTAAAGCTGATTTTAAAGAGGGCCGCATGCTCTCCTATGAGCAGTTTGATGAAAACGGCAGCCAGAAACAAACGATCAATTGCGGTGACGCAATCAGGATAAGCTGAGCACGGAAAGAAGTCCTATGGATACAGCCGTCATCAGAGCCATCAACCGCCTCTGGCTACCGGTCTATCCCGGCCTTGCGCGGCAGGCGGCAGAGCAGTGCCTGCAGCAGCCGAGCAGAATGCTCGAGGTTGGCTGTTTTTCCGGCGGCACAGGCCTTGAGCTTTTAAAGATGTTTCCGCACAGCTCGCTTGACATCGCCCTTGAGATACCAGGTCTTGCAGAAACCTTTTATGATGACTGGCCGGCCGTGCTTTCGGGCCGTGATGCCGGCCGCATCACTATCGTCTCAACACCCCTTTTTCCCCTTGCCAGTGCCGATAATGCCTATGATCTTGTGATCTGCCGGGGCGTTTTTTTCTTTCTTGACGAGAAGGGCAGTCTGCTTGCCGAGATGTATCGCGCTTTAGCCCCGGGCGGCATTGTGTTTGCCGGCGGCGGGTTCGGCAGCCACACGCCGCAAGCGGTGATCAACCCCATTGCCGATGAGTCTCGCCGCCTTAATTATGAACTGGGCAAGCGGGTGGTATCGCCGCAGCAGTTCAGGGCGATGCTTGACCGTAACAGCATCAGGGCTGATATAATCCAGGACGGCGGGCTCTGGGCGATTATGAAGAAATAAGACCTGCTTCAAACCGTGGAGTTATGGCTGCTGGTTTTTCATTTTTTCAGTTCGATACTCCATTGGGCACTGCCGGTATTGTCTGGCGTATGTCCGCCGGCACTGCACGGATTATCCGGATATTCTTGCCTGCTGAAAAGTGCGCTATAAAATGCAGCATACAGAAGCAGTTCCCTGCAGCTGCTCCCGGTACGCATCCTGCCATTGATACTATCTCACAAAAAATAGAGGCCTTTGCTTCCGGCAGCCAGGTTGTTTTTTCCTTTGCTATGCTTGATTGGGAGGTGTGCCCGCCGTTTCAGCAGCGCGTGCTGCGTACAGAGGCCCGGATCCCCCGCGGCAGGGTCAGCACCTATGGCAGAATTGCAGCCCATATTTCCGCTCCGCGTGCAGCGCGAGCCGTGGGGCATGCCCTGGCACTAAATCCTTTCCCTCTGATTATCCCGTGCCACCGCGCTGTGCGCAGCGACGGCGGACTTGGCGGCTTTCAGGGAGGGCTTGCCATGAAGCGCAGGCTGCTGGAGCTGGAAGGTGTTGCTTTTTCGCCGTCAGGAAAAGCTATCTTAAGCAAGCCAACAGTTTCTATCGGGTTTAACCCAAACGATATAAATAAAAACTTTCCGATCCGGCACCCCCTTTATTAGGGGCCGCATAAAATTATGTATCATCAGCCGGTTCCATGGCCGCTATCCGCCATCTTCGACCATCTTTTTCAAAAGCCGCATAATAGTCTTTTGCTACCGTGCAGCAGGCATCACTTTCGGATAAAACACTACCGGTCAGGCAAAGGATTTCACCGAGTTCATTATGCTTGATATACATCCGGCATCTGAAAAGCGTGGTCTTTTTCGGCTCGTTTCGCAGGATGGGTTTGATAATGCAGAGGACTTCATCCACATTCACTTCACCCAGCTTTACATACAGCTTGTTTTCATTTTTTGAGGCAATGAACCGTTCCAGCTTGTGTGATAACTCCAGGGTATAATGAGTGTTTCCATTTTCACCGGTCTCGCGCATGGTAAGCAATCCCGCTTTATGGAGCAACTTTGCCGCCTGCATGGAGGACTCATAAGCAACCTGCGTATCGCCCCCGGCGGTAATTTGCTTGGGTGCATCGGCATATAACAGAACCTGCACCAGCGACGGGCAGATTATATGGCTGCTGGTCTCAATAATTTCTTTGGCTTCGTCTTTGGAAAGTTCACCCGAGCATGACGCTGAAATAAAAGCACACGTAACTGCTGCGGTTACGAGAGCACCCCAGAGCGCAATCAAACTGAATCTTTGGTGTTTTTTTTGACTGCAAACAAATTTTTGCCTGTCGTGTCCTTCTCTGATATTGACCATATTTCACGCCTCCTGTGACTGACATCTATGCTGCGTATCGTTTTATGCAACTGTTCGGCAGGGCCTGTATCTGTGCCGTCAAATTTTTCAGGCAAGGCAATTTAGATTCATGTAGTAAAAGATCCGATTCGGATTTATCAGCCTTTTGTTTTTCAATTGTATCCTGATGGCAATGACAACTGTTGACATTGCCGCTGCTTTATAATCAAATGTAGTTCTAAAAGGAGGCAGACCAATGGAGCACAAAAAACCAACCTACACAACAGCGCTTCGCATGGCGCAGTTGGTTGCGCTGCTTGCCCGCTCTTGGCGGCCTGTGCCGCTTGAGGAGATAACAGGCATACTGGGCATTTCGGCGCGAACTGCGCAGCGCTACCGCAAGGCATTAAACGATGGGCTTTCGGCTTCATCTGAAAAACAGTTTTTGGAGGTAATGCGTACCGATGGCATTGAAAAATGGAGCCTTGCCGGGCAAAGCGAACAGACCGCCCCGACTGCGTTTCGGGTCATCTCGCTGGCTGTTGCCAAAGCAATACTCAAAAGCCTTGAAGGAACGGTGATAACGGAAAATGTCGCGGCAGTGCAGCAAACTCTTTTACAAGGGCTGCAGCCGTCAAAGCGACGGGAGTTGGAAGATGCCGATAAAAAGTTTCGCTACTCGGGTTTCGGCAGAAAAAACTATGCCGGGCAGGATATAGCGCTCACAAAAATACTTCGCGGCCTTTTGCATCAGCGTATGCTGAAAGTCAGGTATTATGCGCAGTGGAAAGAAAAGGAGAAGGAGCACATCCTTGCGCCCTATACGCTGCTGCTCCATGATGACGCGCTCTATCTCATTGGAGCCATCAAGGGGAAAAAGCAGGTGACAACCTTTGCCGTTGAACGGCTGCGCGATGTCGCGCTCACCGGAGAGACATTTCGCGTGCCTGCTGATTACTGCCCAGATGCAGTCATAGACGGATCATTTGGTATTTACCAGAAGCCGGGCAGCCAGGAACGTTTTACGGTGAAAATTGAATTCAGCGAAACCTTGCATGACTATATTACAACCAGGCTGTGGCACCCCACACAGCGCTTTTCAGCCGTCAAAAAAGGCTCTTTCACCATGCAGGCAAGCCTTACCAACACCCGCGAGTTTATTCCGTGGGTGCTGCAGTACGGCAGCGATGCAAAAGTGCTTGAACCCGCATGGCTGCGGGAGGAAGTATGCAAGGAGCTTAATAAAGCACTCGGCAGATATGCTGCAGAAAGCGCTTAAAACGATTGAAAAAACGTTTCCAAAGCAAGAGGCAGCGTGTAGTATGGAATACAATATAAGCATTTTTAATGTTTTGTGAATTTGGGGGAACTTCTTCATGGGCAGCTACGTTCACAATAATCTCATCAGCGGCGAGCAGGTTGTTTATGAAGCCCGCCTGCACTGGATTATTTTCTTCTCTTTGCGCTCCGTTTTTACCCTGTTAATCTTTCCCCTTATCGACCGCTGGACAAGCGAGTTTGCCATCACCAACAAGCGGGTCATTATGAAAGTCGGCCTCATCTGGCGTAAGGCCCTTGAAATGAACCTCTCAAAAATCGAGTCCGTCAATGTCGATCAAACCATCATGGGCAGAATCCTTGGCTACGGCGCCATCACCATCATCGGCACCGGCGGCACACGGGAATCGTTTCACCGCATTTCAAAGCCCATGGAGTTCCGGCGGGTGTTTCAGGAGACGCAGAGTTAGGGTTTTCATAGTACAACAACAATACGGTTCTTTATAAAAGGGCTAAACGGTTACAAGGATAGATGCGCGACGCGAAAGAACGGAGGAAAACATTGTGCCTGTAACATGCAACCAGGAATCAAAACCGTGACAAATGATCTTACATTCAATAATCTGATTGCACAAATCCGCCAGATCGATGAGCGCCTTACAGCGCAGGCGGGAAAAGCTGTTAATATAAGCCTCACTTTAAGAAACTGGTTTATCGGTCTCTATATAGCCATGTTTGAACTTAATGGCGCTGACCGCGCTGCCTATGGAGAGGCGCTTCTGGCAGAGTTGTCAAAGGCATTACGAAAGCACGCGGTCAGCAACTCGGGCCGCAGACAGCTCTACAACTATCTTCAATTTTATCGCACATATCCTCAAATTGTGCGGACCGTGTCGGCACAATTTAAACCCATGCTCCCCCAAGAGCTAAAACGCACAGCAAAAGTGCGGACAGCGTCCGCACAATTAACGATCCCGCCGGAAAAACTTCTGGGCTGTCTTTCCTACAGCCATTTCGAATTGCTTGTCTCCGTTGAGGACGCTATGAAACGCACCTTCTACGAATTAGAATGCATGCGCGGCAACTGGTCGGTGCGCGAGCTGAAACGCCAGATTGCCAGTCTCTATTGTGAGCGTACCGGACTCTCACGCAACAAGCAAAAATTGACTGAACTAATCAGAAGCACCGCAGAACAGGCCGAACCCAGACTTGCCATCCGCGACCCCTATGTTTTTGAATTCCTGGGAATTAAATCGCGCGAAGTAATGGAAGAATCCGATCTTGAAGATTGCCTGCTGGACAAACTGCAGGAATTTCTGCTCGAACTGGGTCACGGGTTTTGCTTTGAGGCCCGTCAGAAACGCATCCTGATCGGAGGACACCACGGATTTATTGATCTCGTTTTCTATCACCGCATTCTTAAATGTCATGTGCTTGTGGAGCTGAAAGTGGATGAGTTTTCGCATGAGCACCTCGGCCAGCTCAATACCTATGTGAACTGGTATAAAAAGAACCAGATGACGCCGGGCGATAATCCGCCCGTGGGGATTCTCCTCTGCACACAGAAAGATCACGCCATTGTGGAGTATGCCCTTGCCGGCATGGGTAATACGCTTTTCGTCTCTAAATACCAGCTTGAGTTGCCGAAAAAAGAAGAAATACAGAGGTTTTTGGAGGAGCAGATAAACGATGGTTGCTTTGTTGCAAAAGAACATCGTGCAGGGTATGCTGCAAAGCGAAAAAAACAGTAAGGGGCGCTTTGTAGCTCCGATGTAAGAAGCATTATGCTGAAATAAAAACGGGAGAAAACGGGCGGGGAGAGTTAAATCGGTGGCTATTGTCCCTTATCGACCGCGGGACAAGCGAGTTTGCCATAACCAACAAACGGGTCATTATGAAAGTCGGCCTTATCCGGCGCAAGGCCCTTGAGATGAACCTCTCAAAGATAGAATCAGTAAATGTCGATCAAACCATCATGGGCAGAATTCTTGGCTACGGCACTATCACCATCATCGGCACCGGCGGCACCCGGGAATCGTTTGCCAGTATATCAAAGCCCATGGAGTTCCGGCGGGTGTTTCAGGAAAAACAGAGTTGATATAACAAAAGAGAGGCAGCTTTTATGCAGGAACGACTAGATAATTTTCCAAAAGAAAAAGAAAACTATATTGATCAACTTTATACTCAGCTTGCTCGTACAAATACCCCACAAAAAGTGGGTTTAAATGTAAATGATGCTGACCACAAAGACTATTTAAAAATTTCGAAGGTGCCACCGAGCCCTCCCTGTTTCAGGATCAAAACCGTTCGTTTCCGACAACGTAAAGATATTCAAATAGCATCAGAACAGTTCATTAAATCTTGCTATCGAAAACAAAAGCCATTTATTTTTTATCTACACAGCACCGCTGCCGGTGTCACGTTGCAACTCGGTTATTTTACAACATCTGATGAAAAAAAGGTTACAAAAGAAGACATTGATTTTCTCTCAGGAATTTTTTTGTCATTAAATCCGGGCTGTGAAATTGAACCAATTGAGGAATCATTAAGTTTTAAATTGGATTCTTTGCATGCTAAGCGGGTTATTGTCGGCATACCGGATAGAGATGCTTCTCTGAATGTAAAACAAAATGAGCCAGACAAGACTGATGGCAGCGCTGTAATTGACTTTGGTATTGAACGGCTTGTTGATTCTGCAGACGGAAAAGAATTTGCTCTTTGCGTTACAGCATTTCCTTTAGAGGCGGCGGAGATAAAGGATTTTCGTTCTAAAATAAGTGACGCATTAGACCAAATACATCCGCTAACAAAAAACCAGCGACAGCAAACCGATGCCGTAACACAAGGCTTAGCAACTTCAGACACCGTAAGTATTACCCAAACTATTACCGAGGGCATTAGCATTACATTTAGTGATACTAAATATTATCGAAAAAACCTTCTCCAAACCATCTCGGAAAATGTAAAAGCAATTATTGCTGGTGGGACACCACCAGGTGGCAGCATAACAGTAGGAGAAGGAATTAATAAAAACATAGCAAGTGGCAAACAAGACGGAAAATCAATTACAAAAAATGATGGTACTACCATTACAAAAGGACAAACTAATGAACAAATATCCAAGGATGCCCTATATTGCGAAGAAATTTTAAACACCTTTCACAAGCGTGCTGAACAGGGCTTAGGAATCGGCATGTGGAATGTTGTGCCTATGATTTTGGCTCGAGATGATGCTACCGCAAGCTCTGTAAGCGATATTTTTATGGGGATTATGAGTGGTCACGGAAGTCATGCTGATTCGCTTCGCGCTATTGAAGTTCCACCTGAAGGCACTCCTTTTGCTGTTTTAAAAATAGGGGACCCTCAGTATTTAATTTTGGGCAAAGCCTATAAAGGTATCTCCTCCTATCTAACTTCAAAAGAGCTCGCCTGTTACACCTGTATGCCATTTCATGATATGCCTTTGCTTGATGTTCAGGAGTTAGTCGAATATGCCCGGTTTATACCCGCTCAGTTGAATAATGATGAGGATGGCGACAACGGCGTGAGACTGGGCTGTCTTATTGACCGGCATCAGGAATGCAAAAGCAAGAGTGTTTCAATTCCGTTAAGTCGCTTAAACCGACATTGTTTTGTTACGGGCGCTACCGGTTCGGGAAAAAGCACCACGATTAGAACCTTACTTACACGGCTTTGGAAAGATAAAGGAATCCCATTCCTTGTTATTGATCCTGTCAAAACAGATTATAGCGCTCTTAAAATAGATGGTTTAAAGGTGTTTACGCTTGGGCGAGGAAACTGCACTTTCAAGCTTAATCCGTTTGAATTTGAGAAAGAAGTTGGTCTGTCCCCACACATTGATTATCTCAAGGCAGCGTTTAATGCCTCTCTTGGTATGTATTCCAGTATGCCATATATAGTTGAAGAAATTCTTTACAAAGTTTATGAAAATTCCGGATGGTCTATTACAAGCGATCTCAATGATCAGTTTGAGAGGGCCAAAAAACAACTCGCCGATCAAGATATCAGTGATAAGCAAGGCTATTACTTGCCGCGTCTATCCGACCTTCTCCCCCTTGTGGAGAAAGCCATAAATGATTTTTTTCCAAAAATGACGGATTATGGTGGGAGCCTTATGGGCGCGATTCGATCACGCTTAAGTAGCATGACTAAAGGGGCAAAGGGCGTTGTTCTTAACTCCAGGCGATCATACCCCATGGATGAGTTACTAAAAACGCCATGCATCATCGAATTATGGCCTTTTTCCGACAACGAAGAAAAAAGTTTCGTCATGGCATTACTGCTTATTAAGCTATTTGAGTTCCGCCAGGCAGAATACCTCAAAAAAGATAATAATAAGATTCAAACACCGGCACTCAAACATCTTCTCGTAATAGAAGAAGCGCATCGCCTTCTCGCAAAACCGCAAGGCCATTCGGAAACCATAGGGAGCGGCCGCAATAAAGGGGTTGAGGTATTCGCTGATATTCTTGCCGAGATTCGTGCTTATGGCGAAGGCATTATCGTTGCCGATCAGATACCATCAAAGCTTATCGACGATGTCATAAAAAACACCGATATCAAGATTGCTCATCGTATTGTTGCTCGTGATGACAAAGAAATACTAGCTTCCACCATGTTGCTTGATAAAAAACAGGCGGAAGATCTTTCTCGTCAGAGGGTAGGTATGGCCACTATGTTTTTTGAGGGTATGGATAAGCCAGTTAAATTAAGGGTTGCTGAAAAGGAGGGCTTATAGAATGGCTGAAAAAATACCGCCCAAAAAAGAAACGCGGGCAAAATCGCAAAACAATATTGAAGAACTGGATAGCGCAAAATATCCTAGCAACAATGAGCGCTTGCAGTGGTGTCATAAAATTAGGCAACTGATGGTTCTTCTTTTACTTGAAGATGAGGCGGAGTTGAACATAATCAAAAATAATTTTTTCTCCAATGATCCTAATCTTGGCGATAATGAGTATACGCGGGTTTATTTGTGTGAAGGCTCGGATTTGCTGCACGAGCAATTAATCGAGTCATGTGTCGGGCAAGATTTATTTAGAAATATTTTTCTCGCGTGTGTCGTTTTTATAGAGAAATGGCTCATAGGGCAAGAAGCGCCATTTAAAAGAGATGATTTGCGTCAATGGTCGATAGAGTATGGTATAGCGCTTGCAATAAACCAGAAACAACCATCGATAACTGATTTTAGTGATGAACTTCTTCGCTGTTATATACAAACATGCGAAGAGCGATTTCATGCAGAAATTACCACTGCACTTAGCGACATGATTTCTGCAGAGAATCCTAGTACTGTTTTTCAAAATTCCATCCAGCCTTATATCGCAAATGCCGTGCTTGGTGCCGATATCAGCCCAAGGCTAAAGTCGGAATTAACGGCCAGACTTATTAAGTTATTAAAAACCAGTGATAAAAATATTGCACAGCAAGCTGGTTTTAATTTCAGGTTTTATACCGAGCTTGCACAGGGATTTTCGAAAGTTCAACGTCTAACGGAGGCTTGTTATGAATTTTAAAGCCGATGATAAAAGCTCTAATCAAATAAACATATCCGTTGCTCCGATTGCTGCAGTTGTATCACCTGCAAAAGCAGCAGGAAAGTTGTCAGCCGAAATCAGTAAAGTGAAGGGATGGGAAAATGCCGCCGCAGCACCTAAAGATAAAGTCATTATACAGGAAAATTTGATTGATGAAAAAGTCGATGAAAACAAGGCTGAACGATTCCTACTGCGGGAGACGGTTGATCCAAAATACTTTCATTATGGCAACCTTACTGACTGCATGAAAATGCTCAGCGCAGGCCAGTTGCCCTCTTTACACGAATTCAAACAAGCATTGATAGATGTGCTTGATGAAGCTAGTTTTCATCTTTTTGCAGGCGTACTGTTGCCCATGAAAATGGAGGGCCATACAGGTTCGCAGTTTATCGATCAAAAAATATCTTATGCAACACAAGATGACACAAAAACCAGCGAAAAAACTATTGGAAAACCCGAAGTAACACACACTAAAGAATGCGATAAGGATATCGTCAAGACGGTTGAAACGAAAGAACACAATAGCTCTGGAATAAAATATAATGTTACGCAAGTACATGAGACTACGTATCGATCAAACCCGCAGGATATTGGAAAAAGCTTTGATGAACTTCAAGAATCATTAAATAAAAAAAGCCCTCTTGAAAAACACGACTTTGCACTTATTGAGCAATCGGACATTAATATTAAAGCAACTGTTGTCAGCGCTACAACTGAGCAAACAAAGATGGTTGCCGGTTTTAATGTGGGATTTGCTGCTGGCAAAAAACAATTAGTTGCCGACACTACCACGACATCTACTGGCACGGAGCAAAAAAATCTTTATCTTATTGACGGTAATGATTTAGCAGCAAAAGCAGACAATAATAAGCTTACGCCGGAATCATTGCATGGTGGCAGAGTGATCAGCCGAGAAACTAATGTCGTAAATGGTGAAATACAAAGGTCTGTAGATAATACACTAAAATATGAATCAGGCTTAATTGAAAACCTACCCTTTATAGGGGGCACTGCAAGAATAGCATCTAAAATGTATTACGGCGAGGAAGTTACAATGAGCGATGCATTCTGGGCAGGGGTTGATGCTGCAAGCTTTATGTTGCCCATTGGTATTTTTTCTAAATGGGGTGGAAAGATGACCGCCTCTTTCGTAAAACAAAATTCAGTAATTCTTGGCGAAAATCTTGCAAAAAAGGGTGTTGTTAGACAAGCAGAAACCGCAGCGCACCACATTGTTGCTGCAACCGAGAAGGCTGCCGCGCCGGCTAGACGAATTTTAACAAAGTTTGGTATAGATATAAATGCAGCCGAAAATGGTATTTTCTTGCCAAATAGTTACAAAAGTACTGCGGAAGGAACGATCCATATTGGTTCCCATGGGCGAGAATATTATGATTATGTCAACCGTGTATTGCGCCCAGCAAAAACGCAAGAACAAGTTTTTCAAACGCTTGCTGACCTTAGATCAGACTTACTTAACGGAAAATTACCCCTTAATACTAGAGGAGCCCAAGTATGAAAATATATATGTTGAGATCCGATACTGCAAATTTTGCATCAATTGTACCTGACAATGATGATGACTGGGATAAACTTGGCGTTTTAGACGAAGGCGTTTCAGTTAAAAACTGGCTACCGATAAAAATGCAGTGGATCAATGAAAATGAAGGGAGTAATGATCTTCCCCATGGAGATTTCCCTTCATTGGCAACAAATATCCCTGTGTTTAGCGCCCGTGCATGCGAAATTCTGAATAAGCATTTTTCTCTTAATGATTATGGGCAGTTTCTGGAAGTTAATATTGAAGGAGAAACTTATTACTTATTCAATGTTACATGCCTTAGAAATAACATTATAGACGAAAAAAAATCTATTATTTTACGTTATTCAAACAGCGAAGAAATTAGTGATATTAAATCCTATTCCTTTATTCAAACGCGGCTACACAAGGAAATCATTTTTAAAATTGCAGAAGCTCCTGTTTTGGATGTTTTTGTTTCTGATGATTTTAGAATGGCAGTAGAGTCAAACATACTGACGGGTTTTATTTTTAAAGAATGCGGATTAAGTACAAGCATATAAGTTGCTAAATATTTTATGCTTTTAATTCTCAATATTTATTATTTACGGAATTATGATTGGCTATGAATTCTGAAAACATCATAAATACACATAGCTGTAAAAATTGCGGTGCAGGGGCTCTTGATATTGCCGCAAAAACCTGTCCTCACTGCGGCAAAACGTTAAAAAATTTTCCAGATACTGCAAACAACGAAGCACCAGAGCAAATTGAAAAACATCCTAGTCCAGGGGAATTAATAATTGATGAAACAGAAACTCAGCCTATTCCCGAGACTGTTGTTTCCAATGAAGATCCGGCGCTAAAGCCCTCTGCGAAAAACATTACCTCTCACCCCAGCTTGCCAATGGTTCCTCCTCAGTTGCAGGAAAAATATCTCCCTGTTGCGAAACCCTACGAACCCGTTGACGAGGGACCATTAAAATTAGATTTGAAACAATTAAACAGACAGGTAAAAAGTCAAAAAGATAAGTTGGATGCAATTAGAAATAAATTTAAGAATTAGATTTTAAAAAGGAGTAGTTATGCCCAATAATTTGCCCGTCAAGCAAGATCCTGTTGAATTAATTAGCCAAATACGCCAAATGCTTTCTACCGATACCTTAGAAAGACTGCGCTATGATAGCAATAAATTTGGGTTTTTTAAAAAGTATATACGCCTTCCAGGGAATCAGGAGATTGTTTTTGAAGAATTAATAAAAGGACATGAAGCTATCGCTAAAACCACAGAGATTATTTTAACCATAGTATTATATTGGCAGAATTTTTCTACAGACACAGAGAACACAAAAAATACTATAAGAGAAATGGCGCAAGTTTTGCGCGGTAATGTAGATAATTCCGGCGTCTTAGTTGATTTTATCGAAAATATTGCAGAAGGTAAAAATAAGGACTGGATGAGAATTTGCGACAATTTAAAAGCAAACGAAAAAAAAATTCAAGAACTACAAAATGAATTTACTGAGATCATAAAAAGCATAAATGAAAAAAATACTCTTGATAAACAGCAAAACGAAAAACTTAAATTATTGTCTAATCAACTACAAAGGACAAAAGAAGAATTTAACAATCATAAAAAGGCCGAAGAAAAGCTGGGTGGCCAGCTTCTGGAATTGGAGAAACAATTACAGGAAAAACTGCAGGAAAAGGATTCGAGAGACACTAACCAAGATAACTTTATTGGCGAAATTCAGAATCAACTGCAAACAGCAACAGAATCAATGATCAAACATATAAAGGCCGAAGAAAAGCTGGGTGGCCAGCTTCTGGAATTGGAGAAACAATTACAGGAAAAACTGCAGAAAAAGGATTCAAGGGACACTAACCAGGATAATTGTATTGGCGAAATTCAGAATCAACTGCAAGCAGCAAAAAAAGAAGCTGAAGAACATTTTAAACAAATTGTTGCACTAGAAGTACAGTTTAATCAATATAAGATTGAAGAAGAAACAAAACTGAATGACCATGTCCTATCTTTAAATAAAAAGGAGAACGATATTATCGAGCTTCGTGGAGAAATATCAAAATTAAAAAAGAACTTCTCGTTTATAAAATGCACGAATTATTTTTTAATAACCGGCGTTTCAGTCTGCACTGCATTTATAGCTTATATTTTACTATACCGCTAATACGTTACAGATTTTTAAGGAGCACTGAATATGAAGCTTTTTATAGATGCAAATATATATCTTGATTTTTATGAAATTCAGGAAGTCAGCACCCTTCTAAAACCACTCATTGAGGTTAGTGATCATGTTTTAGTGACCAACCAAATCGTTGATGAAGTCTTCAGGAATAAACTTGAAAAATCAAACAATAAATTCGTTGAATATTTGCATAAAATCAATACAGCATTGCCATTACCAGATATGCTCACTGCAAATGCTGTTGCCGAGATTGATGATGGAGTAATGAAAAATCTCGAAGAATTAAGCTCTGCCCTGAAAAGTATCAAGATCCGTCTTGAAAATATTTATTGCAAAACCCTTGAGCAAATAGCCAAAAATGAAGATAAAGTTTCTGTGGAGTTGATGAAAATTTTCTCGACCGCCCTGATATACTCAGAGCAGCAAATTAATGCAGCTAATAAAAGAAAAATGTTTGGTAATCCACCAGGTAAATATAAAAATCCTGTTGGTGATGAAATCAGTTGGCAGCAGGTGCTTGATTATGCAAAAGAAAATAATTGCCCAATATGGGTTGTCTCGAAAGACGGCGATTTTATGTTGAAGGCATTCAATAAAAGCTCGATAGGCAACGCCTTCCTTATAAAGGAAATACGTGAAAAAGGAATCCCTGATTTTAAATTTTACAGTAATTTATCAACTGCTTTACAGGAATTTAAGAAAACAATTAAACGTGATTTAGTATTACCCCCAAATGCAGAACTTTTAGCCGCAACTGAAGCACAAGAAAGAGTACAAATGCATCAAAATGTTTCAAACTGTGTACATGCACATAAAATGGAGGTAATTCGAAAAAATGGAGTTTTCGATATATGGCAATGTAGCATATGTGGAGTGCAGTATATGGCGTATTCTGATGATTGCTGCAGTTAAACGCTATCAAGACATTGTCGCCAAAAAAATAAATTCACAAAAGTGGTTGGTAGTAGTGCCTGATATATTAACTTGTGTGAGCATTTGCGGCATTTATGCTTAAATCGTTGTTTTTGTTTGGAAAAGTACAACAGCGCCTTTTACTGGCGTTAAGGGGGCCGATGGTTTTTTTCTTCAACAATTTTTTTAGATTTAAGCGGTTCCGGAATGTTGAAAGAGAGCTGCCGGGGATAGTTGTGGACAAATTGTACAAACTTCGAAAAATGAGTACCAACATTTTAGATGCTGTTTCAAATGACGTAGCATATTACTGGCTGCCTATGGCTGGCGTTTGATAAAAGTTGTTGGGTCACCCCATCGCTTCATTTAAATACTGCTTAATGCGATCCAGGTTTGAAGACAGGCTGGAAAATTGTTTTTCGCACACATCGCTGAATCTCGCAAGCATCTTGCGGTTTGTCTCTTCCTGATCTTCAAATACGCCAAGTGATCGAACAGGCTACCCCCCAGCGTTCAAATTGCAGCAGCGAGATAGTCACTTCGCGTCATACCTGAATTCTGTGCGAGCAGCATTAAATGCAGATTGCTGCGCCGATCATGATTTTTATAGAATACGGCAGCCCTCAGTCACAGAGATAGGGCTCGACAAATATCCACATTTTACCCCCGCACACATCGCCGCCTTTGGTGCCGAGATCATCGGTTAAATCCACCTCAAGCAGTTGGGGCTCTTTTTTTATCAGTGTTGACTTAAAGGCAGCGGATCGCACCTGGTTTTCGCCGCAACCGCCGCCCACAGAGCCGAAAGTGGTGCCATCGGTGCAGATGATCATTTTGGCGCCGACCTCGCGCGGTGTTGAACCGGCGGTCTTCACAATGGTGGCTAGGCAGACGGGAATCTTCTGCTGCTGCAGCTGCGAGAGTTTTTCAAAAATATCTTTATCGGTCATGGCTTACTTCCTTATGGATTCACGCAGGGTTATTGCCTGAGCCGGGCCTTTGCGCCGCACGCAGATGAGCTCCACCATTATCGACAGGGCGATCTCCTCGGGCGATTCGGCGCCGATGGGTATGCCGATGGGCGTAAACACGCTTATGAGCCTGTCCTTCGGTATGCCCTGCTTCCCGAGCATTTCAAGCACAAAACTTACGCGGCGACGGCTGCCGATAAGGCCCACATAGCCTGTTTCATGGGTGAGCACCTCAGCCAGGCAGTCGGCATCATGCTCGTGGCCGCGGGTGATGACAACGATATAGGTGGACGGGCCATAGGCAATGCTGCGCAAAGCGGGTATAAAATCCTGTGCCATCACCTCGCAGTCAGGAAATCGCTCTTGGCTTGCAAAATCCTCCCGGTCATCGATAACCGTTACGGCAAATCCGGCATCGCGGGCATAGCGGGCAAGAGGCACGGCGATGTGGCCCGCACCGCAGACTATAAGCTGCGAGCCCTGGGCAGGCAGGTCAAAAAACACCTGCAGCCCCGGGGCCAGTTCAGCAGACAGTTTTTTGCGCTGTTCAAAGCAGCGAAGGCCACCCAGTGCTATAGGTTTGTCCAAAGCGGCAAGCCCGGTAGAAAACTCAAGGGAGCCATCGCGCCGGATAATCACTTTTTTGCCTGGATTAATTTGCGGCTTGGGCGATGCCAGCACGGTTGCGAGGCAAAATGGTTCGTTCAGTACTATCAGTTCGTTGATTCTGGCAAGTATTTCCATATCAGGCCCTATCGTGGTTGTTTATGGCCGGAGGCTTATCTCCGGCAGAATACATAGAACTCTTTTTATGCCGTTGAAGCTGTTAAAAATCAAGAGGATTCTTTCTCATGTCTTATCATAGTCTACAAACGCATGGCTGACGCGGTAACATAGTTATCATGTATTAATTGTAACTATTCAGCCCCCCCCGACCTTTGTTGGTTAATCGTTCTTCCCTCCCCTTGTGGGAGGGACTGAGGGAGGGGGCCTAAAATATGTTTTACTCCCTGGCAATGTACCCTATAGCTACTTTTCCGGCGACGGACAAAATTTGGGATTTAAACCCCCTCCCTGTATCCCTCCCACCAGGGGAGGGAAAAAGAAAA
>Ga0209083_1002418_pt1 | contig 17827 bp, 19 predicted proteins | sample AM7aDNAmetaG_FD_184132 | JGI IMG/M metagenome (GOLD analysis project Ga0209083, IMG submission 184132) | Freshwater microbial communities from Finland to study Microbial Dark Matter (Phase II) - AM7a DNA metaG (SPAdes) (version 3) | ecosystem: Environmental > Aquatic > Freshwater > Lake ...
TGGGTCGTTAATCTTGACGGAGTCGTTGATGGAAAAGCTGCTCAGGCGTTTAAAGATTATCGGCTCGCAGAGTATGCCCAACAACGAGGCGTTACCCATTTTGCAGATTGGCCCTTCAATTATATTGCGTTTGTTCAACGATCAAGAAAAAATAATATCATATCAGCAATGGAGCAAGTTGGCGTTGCGGAGCGGCAGGCTCCACCGGATGCAGTTATTGATGATCGCATGATGCTTTTTAAAATATCGTGGTTATAGAATATATGCCGCAGGCTTAACCATATAAGTTATAAACTTTACTAAAACAGGGAATAACCCGGGGTATGAAGAAAAACACAGGGCCAGCTTCTAAAATCGATGGTAACTGGACGCAGAAGGTTCTGCCGTTTATCGAGTTACTGTTGAAGCTGTGCCTTCTCGGCATCAGCAGTTGGTTTATAGCTGTTCTTGCATACTGCATTTCAAAACGCATCGGATTTCCTTTTGAGCTCGAATGGCTTGAGGGAGATATGCTGCTTACGGCTGTTCGAGTGCTTGAGCACAAAAGCATCTATTCTGCGCCCGGCATGGATTATATGTGCGGAATCTATCCGCCGTTTTATTATATCGCGGTTGCTGCTGCCTTCTGGTTGTTTGAGCCCAGCCTTCTTGTGTTGCGCGGAGTATCCGTTCTTAGCCTTATCCTGATTTTTGTTTTGATGTATAATATCGTTTTTCGGGAAATACGGCTGCGATGGCTTGCAGTTGTGAGTATGGGGGTTTTTGCCGGTTTTTATGACTTTCATGCCTCCTGGTATGATATCGGAAGACTCGACAGCTTTTTTTATTGCCTGTTATTATTTGGCCTTTGGCTGGCTTCACAAATAAACCGGTGGAAATGGGCTGCGGTAGGTTCTTCAATAGTTCTATGCCTGGCTATTTTTACTAAACAATCAACGGCCATCTATATTCCCTTTGTCATACTTTTTCTTTTTTTGAGAAACAAAAAGCAGTCCTTAATATTTACCGTGCTATTCTCCACCCTTTGCTGCTTGTTTTTTCTTTATCTTCAAGTCTCATCACACGGCTGGTTTGCCAATTTTGCTATTGTTAGACCCATTTCGTTCCCTAAAGACAACCAAAACGTGGCAGGAATTATTAATGATATTTTCAAAGTATTTCCTGTTCTGTTGCTGATGGCTGGGGCTGGTGTTGTTACTGTTTTGTTTCGCTGGCGGAAATGGGCAGAAGTGTCTATTTGGGAAATCATGTTTATTCCCTCCATTATTGCCTATATTCGCATCAGACCAATAACCGGGTCATGGGCCAATGACAGCATCTATCTGACATTATGGCTTTCTATCCTGGTTCCGATATGGCTGCAGAAATTTGTCATGGCCGGAAAAGTTACTTCATATCGCAGGTGTTTGAACTTGCTAGCCATGGCTCTCTTATGTATCCAGCTTATGAATCTTTTTTATCAACCGTCTCATTGGGTACCACTGGGAGAGTCTGTTGCTAAGGGAAATCAATTGCTCCAAAGGCTGCGCGCTGCGCCAGGTCCGGTTTTCGTGCATTTGCATCCGGTTTATGCCTGGCTTGCCGGAAAGAAACCTTCTCTAACTGCAGCTAATGTCTGGGCATATAATTTAGGAGGGCAACCAAGGTATGAGCCCCTGGATCTTTTTGAAAAAATTTCTAATCGGTATTTTTCGGTCATTGTTCTTGATGATATGTCGATTGCATGGAACGGGGAGATTTTAGGTCTCATTGAAAAAAACTATACCTTTGAAAGCACTATTGAATATGAAAACAATATGGCATTTAAACCAATCACGGGTTATCAGCAAAGGCCCGTGGATATCTTGATACCTAATCAATAAACTGCTGAAACAGGCGGGCCTGCTCAAATCCATGCGCGCCACCTGTACTAAAAGTCGCGGCAGGAGAAAAAAAGGAAGTATCGGGGAGTATTATCCTGGCATCACTTCCACCACTTGTTGTAATCATTACAGTTTATGAACCGGACCCGGAAGAATGAGTCAACTGCAAGATAAGGAGGTAAATCCCAGGGAGAAAAAAGGGTCAGATCTACGTTTGACCTTTGGAGATGCTATATAACGTCCATGAATAAATAAATTTCATCCCCACCCCGGCATTTTATTTTTTTTCAAGCGGAATCGGCCCCGGCGAGGCAAGAATGTTTCATGGCCAAACCAGATCATAACTGGCGCTTCTTCCTTTACCGGCATTTGCTTTAATTACACCCAGTTCCAGCAGATGCTGCAGTTCGCGGGTTGCAGTTGCACGGCTGATACCGGTTATGGCCGCATACTTCCGGTTTGTTAAGCCGCCGGTAAAACCATCCTTCCCGGCATCAAGCAGTTTATTGATGACCTTTCTCTGTCTGTCCGTTAGCTGTGTTTGCGAATTGTGATACCAGAATGAAGCTTTATCAAGCACCAGCCCCATGATATTTTCCGAAGATATAATGCATCGGGCAAAGCATCCTAAAAACCATTGCAGCCAGGCGGTCAGGTCGATATCGCTTTTCTGGGCTTGTTCAAGAATGCTGTAATAGGCTGCCCGTTCAGCATTAATTTGTGAAGAAAGGCTGTAAGATCGCATGGTTTGTTTATCATCTGCTGCTAAAGCCATATCGGTCAGCGCTCGTGCAATGCGGCCATTGCCGTCTTCAAACGGATGGATGGTTATAAACCAGAAATGTGCAACAGCAGCTCGAATAATACCGTCTGTTGTGCCGTAGCTTTCTTCCCACCAGGTTAAGAACCGATCCATTTCAGCATCAACCTGATCATGAGGCATGGCTTCATAATGTATTTTTTCGCGTCCTATGCTTCCTGAAACGACCTGCATCGGATGAGGGCCGCGCCATGCGCCAACACGTATCTTACGTAAACCGGAATACCCTGTGGGGAACAGGGCGGCATGCCAGCCAAAAAGACGGTCCGGGGTTAAGACGGATGCATGGTTTTGAGTGGCATCCAGCAGCACCTCTATTAACCCGTCGGTGGACCGGTCAACCGGCAGCCCGGCATAAGGAAGCCCGAGTTTGCGTGCTATAGATGACCGCACAGAATCACGGTTCAGTTTTTCCCCCTCTATGGCAGAAGTTGTCAGGGCTTCTTCCAGAAGAATATCAGTATGGGCCTGCTGTTCGTAGTTAAAGCCCAGAGAAGATATCCTGGTGAGCAATTTTGCCTGCCGAAGCCGGCATTCACTCAGCAATGCAAGCAAAGAAGCAGCGTCCCAGGTAAATTCAAGCCATTTAGAAGACTTCCAAATGTAGTGAGTTGTTTCCATGTTTTTATTGCCTCATTATATGAGTCAATTATGGCATTTAATCGCCTCATCAGCAAGTGTATTTCTGCATATTGAAAAAAGAAACAGAGGGTCATCTTCAATTGTCAATTATATGTCTGACAGGTGAACAGTGGCAGAGTAGAGAGCTGACGTGGGTCTTCTATGGAGGCAGCGGGGGGGGGCGCATTCCCACCTGCATGTAACGAGGACGATGAGTGGCCTCTCGTAATCTAACACGTTCCCGCTGAGGTGTGAAAAAGATCCTAAAAAAAGATATTCCCCTGAAGTTACTGATGAACTCTTGCGCTTTGCCGGCAATGAATTCAAACCAGCAAGAAAAATTGAAGTGCCGGTTTATGATTTTGCAGCAAATCAATAGAAACTTTCCCACCGAGTCTTTCGGACAATAAGCACCATCGGCTTTTATGTCGTCACTTCCCGCTCAAGGGCCTTCTGCATAAACTGATTTAATGAAACACCCAGCCGAGCGGCCTTCTGCATGGCAGCCTGATGCAGGCTTGAGGGAATACGCACATTAAATGAGCCTTTAAATGACCGCTCCGGCTCCCTGCCTTTTTCCTTGCACAGAACAAGGTAATCATCCACAGCATCATGGAAAGCCTTGCGCAGCCCCTTGACATCGGTTCCTTCATAGCTCACCAGTGCCCGAATGAATTCTATTTTTCCATGAAACACCCCGTCTTCATCGCTGTAATGAACCGATCCGAAATAGTCTTTGAATTTCATCATATCTTTCATAGCAGCCCTTCCTTTTTTAAAGCTTCAATAATATCATGCACCTGTGCAAAAAAGGGGTCGGGTCTACGTTTGACCTTTGAGAAGTATTTTTTCAATCCCTAGCACCCTCTTTCTTATCTTTTTATCCTGCCCATACGACTTTATCATCTTATTAACAACACTGCCCCGTATTGGCCAACCTTCAGCCGATCAAAAAAATAGATTATTCTCGATCAGCCCACCCCCCTCCATACTATATTCCTACCGGCTCTTCGCGCGACCCGTTGAGCCCCTGGGGCTTTTGATCATTCCTCGAACTCACCCCTGGGCAAACCGGATTGGCGGATGATTGATTGAAGAGTACCGATGCGCAGTTCGACATGGTCTGGAACCGGTACGGTAATCGTGGTGTCTGGAAGGCGTTTTTGCATCACCACATGGCTGCCACGCTGGCGCACCGCAAGAAATCCGTGACCCACAAGAATGGTGCACACTTGTTTCCCGGATAAGACACGGAGTTTACCCAACGGCAACCTCAACACTGGTTACGTACAATTCATCGTGTAAGCGCGTCTTTATCTCCTGCGGGGCGGCTGTTTCAAAAAAGAGCTCAAGCGCTTCCCGAAGATTGCTACGAGCTTCTTCGATTGTGTCTCCCTGACTGGCAATATCGAGTTCCGGACAAAGCGAAACATAGCCTTCCCCTTCACGTTCTATAATTGCCGTAAGATGCTTTTGCATGGTCGTTACTCCTGTGTTATAAAAACCCGTCTTGTCAGCCACAATGAATGGTTTGATAAAAACTCGCTTCGGGATGGCCAGAATATAAGTTAAGGGCAGTTGTGTGTCAAGGTTAATGTAGGCGCAAGATGTGGGCTGGGAGAAACAAAAAGGGGTCTATATTTGATTTTTGATAAGTGTTCCTCAATCCCGCGCGCCTTCTTTGTTGACATTTTATCTTACCCACGCAGGAGTCAAGTGGAATCAAGCCTGCTGTTGACTGTTAATTGAAAGCCAAACAAGATACAGCATAAGGCGCGGCCACTGCGAAGGAGTATCGGGGGCTGTTCTATTTTCTTCTTCCACCCGCTTTTAAACCCTCAGATCTGTCGCAGCTTGATGCAGACAACCTGGCTGTGAACATCTTTTCCCAGGGGGTGAGTTCCCCTTTCGCATTCAAAAGGCTGAGGAAGAACAGTGTTCAGTCGTTGAACTGGACAGGCTTGATGCTTAAGGACATCATAAACAGATCAATAACTTGAAGGCTATAGATTGTACGATTGCAGATTATACGGGAATCGTTGCGTTCTACCGGCAGATTTTTTTATACGGATCGATTTAAGGATTTTTTAGTACGGTGTCGTGAGGGCCGATGCGCCTGAAAAGATAATAATCGGCATGGACTTCAAAGGTGAAGCGGTAAAACATATTGATACTGCCTTCCCATCGGTTTTTAAAACCCCGCATCTTTTTTACCCTCAGGGACGGATGCTGCATGTTCACTGCAAAAATCAGAAATTTTTTATTTGGTTATCCACAAAGCTGAAGCAACCCCAAAACCTGGATCCCCGCCTTCGCGGGGATGACGGCTAGAGAGAAAATATACTGAAAAAACTTGTCATTCCCGCGCACGCGGAAATCCAGAGAGCTCAAGAGAATTGCTACCACAGTCAACTTCAGCTTTGGAGATAACCAGTTTTTTTTATCAAACAGTTTTTGTATATGGGCAGGCAGCTCCTGGTAGTCTTTTTTGAAAGAATCCGCCCGAACAAACTTCATGCTTTCAGCTCTGCAAGGAACTCATTTACGCGTGAGAAGCGTTTTACTTTTCCAGCTTTAATATCTGCGGATGCTTCCTTTTCAGCTTTTTTCCAGTCGAAACTTTTAAAGTGTGGCGGCAGGGTGAGCGCGTATTGCAGCAGTTCAACCACCGCAGACTTGGAGTCGCGAATATGAGACTTTTTTCTGAAATCAACTATACCCGCATAAAGTTCTCCGGGTATTTCCAGCGTTATTTTATGATCTGTTTTCATGGCTAATCTCCTTTGTTGTACAGGACAATAGTAGTGCAGAAGAAAAGACAGGTCAAGAAGGAAAACCCGAAAGGTAGCCAGGGGGGGGCAGGAACGACCAGGGGACATATCCCTCCCTGCTTCATGGGTTGAATTTTACTTGTGTAGTATTCAAACACCAGATAGCTCTCAAACGTTCAAATAAAAAAAATGCTCCTCGCGTAATCGCTAATAGCTTATCGTAATAGCTATGCAGGTCGGAATCTGCAATTACATTTTTTCCCTGTTCTATGGATTGAACATAGCCCACAGGCAGCTCTTTCATGATGTGGGCCGGCTTAAAATCAGCATCCATTGGAACTGGCAATCGGGCGATTAAAGGGTCGGTTATCGACTGCGGGTCAATTAAGTATCTGTCAGGTCCCATACAAAATCCGATCCGTTTTTTCAGCCCGGCCTGCGCGCTGCCCATCGGACCAGTGCTTTAACCCATCGCGGCAGCCTGACCGCCAGCGGCCTGACCCTGGCGTACAGTTGGTCGAGGGCCTGTGCCGCACTTTTCCATGAAAGCCCACTGGCTGCTTCAGCCTCTATAATTTTCAGCATATCCAGCCGGCTCATATTAACGCCATTGCCCCTGCGGCCCAGCGTTATATAAAATTCGAACCCCTCTGTCGGGAAGAATGCAACCTCCCTGAGCTGGATAAGCCCAAGGCTATGCAGGTCATGCATGATCAGACGGAATGCGTGCGGAGTAAAGCACCACGCGTGTACGTCAATATATTCTTTTTTTGCCATGACACGATCAAAGCCATTGCGAGCGTCTTCAAGGGTATGCACTGAGTTGTATTCACCGCTCGCGTAAGGGTCCCATGCAATACTGCCTGCCCGTGAAACCACATTTAAAAAATACTCTGCAACTGTGCCCGCAGAGTGGAGGCTATTTTTTTGCAGATAGGCATCTATGATTTGGCCAAGACCGGTTATGGGCCGGAAATGGTCAAAGCAGAAGCGCTTGTCGGGTATGGCCAACGATATGGCGCCGTCATCTTTTAAAACCTCATCACAATTAATTAAAAAGGCAATCAGATCAGGCGTATGCTCTATGACATGCGATGCAATGATCCAGTCATAAAATTTTCTCTTCCCCGACAGGTCAGCGTATGATTCTCCTTTCCAGACAAAATCAACATCCTCAATATTGGATAATTCAACCTGGTGGCTTTTGTACTTTTCACGCAGCTGCTCACGGCTCATATGATCAATAATATGAACCCTGTAACCTTCTTTTTTAGGAGCTATGGGACTATGGCTCGGGCCGATTTCCAGCCCTTGACCACTGAGATTCAAGTGGGATAAGATTCTTTTTTTACGGTCCATGAATAATGATACCTGGAGAAAAATATGCGCTGCTTGTAACGGATAATAATTATAGCTGCCAGGAACAGGTTAAGCAAATAAACATTTGTCGATATTTATCGATATCACTACTATTTAATTTTTTCAGGCCTTGAGTTAACTCGTTTTCCTTTACTCACTTTTTAACGATACTAAAACATGCGCCCTTCAGGCTTCCAATCTGCAAGGAAAAAGTGTGGTGCCTATAAAATTAAATGGGAAAGCGCACTGATTGTTTTTTATTAAAGGCCGGGCAGCCATCCCGTTATTCGTTCTTTGGGCTATAGTAATTTGGGTGCAAGAAATTGTAAATAAAACAAACTGCTAGCATACTCGTCTGTCATAACCAATACCGCTATCGGCATGTTTGCAATGGCGAGTTTTATATTCATAAGAATATCATTACCTGCATATTCCCCAGTGGTTCCATCATTCAAGTCAACGTAGTACATATAAGTTTTGCCATTCACCTCTATTACATGCGGGTCATCAGTTTCTCCAATAGAAGAGCCCATTCCCGCGTCTTGAGTTGCTCGTGGAAAAGTTATCCCCGCTGGATTTCTAGTCCACGGCCCAGTAAGAGCAGGGGCGGAATAACGGTAAATATCACCCTCTATGTTTCCGTCAACATTTCCAGGATTACCATGCGTCCAAATCCACCATGTGTCGCCTATGAGATAGGGAGCAGTAGGTCCACCAACATCACCGTCATATGGAGATACAATAATTGGGTTGCCTGCAGCGGGGGTGAAAGTGTAAAAATCAGTTGCGGTAAAAAGTCCGATGCTCCAACCCGTAGAATTATCTATAGAACTATGTCCATATACCTCTAAAAACAAATAAAGAGTTCCATCAACAACAGCTCCTCCTGAATTGCCAATCATATGACTATTCCAGCTTCCAGCAGTCCCCAACGGAATCACATTTGCATGAGTTAGCGTCCAATTACGCCCATCTGTAGACTCAAATAGATCAAGAGTTGTGTTTGCGTTTCCCGCCACATACATATAATATGTTGCTCCGTTTTTGATTACAAAATCACAGCTATGGTTAGCGACAACGGCAGTATCAAGCATGATCCAATCAACACCATTCAGTGATTCGGCGTACCAAATACCAGTTACAGCAGAAACGGACGATGGTTGCCTATGAAACCACATTTTCCAGATAGTGGTATCATTGTCGAAAAATTGAGAATGACCTTTTTCTGGCTGTATAAGTGATGGCTCCATAACGGAGCTTGGGAGGCCAGTCAAAATCGTACTTCTATCCCAAATCGCAGAAGTTCTAGGCGTAGTTTCAACCGCACTTAAAAACCCCTTCCACGTTGGCAAAGTAAACCCCGTAGCTCCAACAGGATAATAAACGGTGAACCCGAGTTTATGATTTGCAAAAACGTTAGCTCCTATCGTTGGCGCATTGCCAAGAAAATGGGAATTATATAGATTGGTGCATCCTGAAAAGGCACCGTTTCCAATACTGGTAATCCCTGATGGAATCGTAACGCTCGTAATTGTGGAGATGTTGCTAAAAGCCGCTACACCTATACTTTTCACCAGACAATCGTTGATCGTGGCTGGTATAGTGGCGGTACCTGTACCCGTATATCCTGTTATGCTAAAACCATCCCCCGCACTATAATCCCACAAACAAGAGTAGTCTCCATATGTGGTAGGTGGTGCAATGCTACTACTGTACATCTGCATCTGTAAGTCATACGGCCCTGACCTTTTTTTAGTATTGTCATTATTATACGAACCCAGAATACCGCTTACTCCGAGGACGGAGGTTGAATAAAAAACTTTCGCGTAATCTGTTGTGTTCAACTCGCGATTTGGTCGAGCTACTGCAATACCATATGTTTTGCTAGTTTTTTTCGCCCAGTTGAGGTTCTTGAATCTATATACAGTTCCCCCTTCTGTGGTGTTTATAATAGATACATTATCTGAAACCGCTACAAGTTGAGAACCTAAACTGGGTCCATTCATCTCAGATATTTCAACTCGATACACGCCACCCGCCCCGACCGCCTGCCATTTGAGGGCCATAGAGCCGATGGTTTCATTATCGGAGGGTACAAAATCACCTTGTGCCAGTATTGGATATGTTGTGCTGTACCCAACCTGAAACGACGTAGTGCCAGAATTAAATTTATCAAATATTAACGTCCCGTAATCTGGGCAAGTTGCGCCCGCCGCAACAGGCAGCAACAGAACTGTAATTACCACAACACTTATAAATCTTGTCATATCACAACCCAGTTTGTTGTTCCGGCGAAAGTCGAAATTCTGTATTTGTTTTAGCCTTGAACTCGCATAGCGCCCGCCGCGGCGGATTGAATCTCTTTACTCCGAAATCCCCCCCCCGGCCACCCTTAAAGAAAAAAAGGGGGCAAGCCTGCTATTGGCTGTTAATTGAAAGCCAGGCAACATACAATTCCACTGCGGGAACAGCCTGCAGGGTTTCACCGTTACAAAAAGAATTAGGATATTCATGGCGACTTGAAATATCTGCACCGATGCGATGCGCAGAGCACCGGGCGATCTGATAGGATGAGCTTACGACGATCGGCTCAGCCTTTGCAAGCACATCATCGGTAAGCTGGATGGTTTCAATGGAGGCAGGGCTTTGACGAATTGCTTATCAAATGTCTGCGCGCGTATCGCAGCATGGGCTATACGGTATGCGCGCAGGAGAAAAAATCCGGGCCCTACTCATCCCCCACGATGATGCCCCGGCCAACATGCATGACAAGGGGCCGCTTGGCACACTTCACAAACGCTGTGAATTCGGCTGCTTCAGGAGATGTAAAGCCTGCCGCGTCAAGGGCCTCAATAGCTTTTTTCTTGCCATAGCCCGAGAGATATAAAATTTTGTAGGCGTTTTTGATTTCGCGTATGGCCTCTTGCGAAAGCCCGGCCCGGCGCAGGCCCACAAGGTTTAACCCTTCCACGCGATTTCGTTCCAGCGCAACCAGAAACGGGGGAATGTCGCGGCTGAAGCGGCCATTGCCGCTGAGCATGGCAAGCCGGCCGATGGTGACAAACTGATGCACCATAACGCCGCCTGAAACAAAGGCGCGGTCGCCCGCTGTTACGTAGCCGGCAAGGCAGGCAAAATTGGCGATGATCACATTGTTGCCGATGGTGACATTGTGGGCAAGGTGGCTGCTGCCCATAAGAAAATTGTTATTGCCCACCACGGTTTTGGTTTCGGGCTTGGTGCCGCGGTGAATGGTCACGTATTCGCGAAAAATATTGTTGTCGCCGATTTCGACAAAGCTGACCGTATCTTTGCTGAAACCAAGGTCCTGCGGTTCGTGGCCGATAATAGCGCCCATATGTATTTCATTGTTGCACCCGATGGTGGTATAGCCGGTCAGGTAGGCATTGGCATAAATTTTTGTGCCGGCGCCGATGGTGACATGTTCGCCGATAATGACATTGGGCCCGATTTCAACACCGGCAGCAATCTGTGCCCCGGGGCTCACAATGGCGGTTGGGTGAATTGTGCTCATTGAGGAAAACTCCTTGATGCATTATAAGGTTGGCAAGCACTTTAGTCATTTTCCCCCCTGTTTGCAAGCAAAAGCTGATGGTAACTGTTTGAAGAAGGTTCGGAGTTCGGGGGTCGGGGGTTGGAGGTCAAAATCAACAATCAACGACCAACAACCAGCGATTAACCTAGCAGCGGTTCGGCATAGCAGTACAGGCAGCCATTGGGAACAGAAGATGTATGAGATCGGTCCGCTCACCTGCCCTGAGTGTCAGGTAGAAATGAAGATAATCCGCTTGATAGACCAAACCGAAGAAGTAAAACATATATTGCAGCATCTGGGGCTGTGGAAGATGCAAAAACGGCCACCCTCGAAGATCAACCCGCCGCAAAAACCCCAGCCCACAGCTTAAACCCACATTAACCTTGATACACAATCGCCCTTAATTTATATTCTTTCCACCCATTCCAAGGCGAGTTCCTGGCAATGAAAAGGCTGAGGCGCCAAAGTTTAGACAAGCGTTTTTAGATATTTTCGGACACGTTTTATAAACTTTTTTGAATCTTCAACAGCTTTTTTCGCTGTTATAGCGTCGATGATGATTCTGGCGGTATAATCGCATTCTTCACGCTTCCTGCGTACATAGTCATATATTCTGCCGTATTCTATTTCGATAATGCCTTCTTTAATGAAGTACTGGTTGAAGGCTGCCTCTACACCCGAGTGTTTTGACCTCTCTATTTTTTTCGTAAGAAGTACGGCAGTAGTGATGCCGAACAGAGCATAATATGCCCTGTTCACAGCAGCTCGATGCCTTTTCAAGGATAAAAGCTCTTCTGCTGTCAGGATGTCTTCTTTAGCCCTGTCTAAACGGACTTTAACAAGTTCCCTGGTGTTTGCGTCCAAATATTAATCCCGTCTTTTTTAATATTTTTATACAGCGGATCCTTAAATTTTTTGTACCATGAAAATGTTGCAGCATCCATTACAAGAGGGGAAAGAACGACGTTATTTTTCAGCATAATGTCATAGGCTGCCATGCTTATGGCATCTTTTGTGCGCGGGTTTTTTTCTGAGGTAACAATCAATATATCGGCATCAGACTCTTTGCCTGATTCTCCCCGAGCCGTGGAGCCAAAAAGCACAACGGTAATGATGCTGTCGGCATAGCGGTGTTTCAGTTCGGAAACATATTGATAAATTGCCTTATGAAGTTTTTTGCTCATAGAGATAGATGCCGAAGGTTTTTTGTTTTAAAAAAGTATACGAAAGCGGCTTGTGAGTGTCAACAAAAACATGGGGTTAAGGGAACACCACCATTTTACTGACGCTCTTTACTGGAGCATTCAACTAAATCATGTAGCCGGGTGCCATTTCAAATCCCGCAGCAGGTGGGATGAGTCCGAAGGTGGCGCCCCATCACATCAATCTTTAAAGATCTCTCCCTTCGGTCGAGATGACAGTAAAAGAATAGTCTACAGAAAAAAGTTGAAGGCTCTAGTGTAAAAACTTCTCAGCTTTGCAAATCAAGGCTTGCAGAGAGAGGTTCGCATAAAAACAGCATCTCAAGTTTACATGCCACCTCATAGCAGTCCGCCCGCCGCGCAGCAAGATAGTTTATGTCAGCATCGCAGGCTGCAACCAAAACCCCGCCCCATATCTTGCGCCCACATTAACCTTGACCCACAATCGCCCTCGTCCTATATTTACCTCATATCAAAGTAAGTTCCTATCAGTTATCAGTCAGGATCAGCAAACGACAAGGGGTGAAATTATGGCGCCAAAAGCAGAAAAGGTCATGAAGGATGCAATGGGACTTCCTCCGGAGTTGCGGGCGTTTGTGGCCGAAAAACTGATTGAGAGTCTTGATGTGCCTGATACCCCCTCTCCGTCGGCAAAATGGAAGAAGGAAGTTCGTCGACGCTGTGCGGAGATGGACCGGGGTGCGGTAAAGCTTCGCGCTGCCGGTGCCGTTTTCGCTAAGGCATACGCAGCGCTCGCATGAAGACCGTAAAGATAGACCCTATAAATTATTCATCGTTTATAGTTTTTCGTTAGTCCGCCACGGCGGATTCTCCGCATTGCTCCGAGCAATCAACAACCAACGATTAATGAACAGGGTTCGCAGTTTGGATTCTGACTTCCGACGTCCGGCTTCTGCCTCCTGAACCCCGAACCCTCGCTCCCCGGGTACTTTACCCTGCGCAGTTTACTCTACCAGCGGTTCGGCATAGCAGTACAGGCAGCCATTGAGGCATTTCTGGCTGTACCACCCGACATCGATGCTCTCGGTGCAGCCGCACAGTTTGCGCTGCCCCTTTGCACGCTTCGTCGAACATATTTTCCCCTCCGGATGCAAGCGGTTTAAAAGCGCTCCATCGATGCAGCTTGAACGCTCACAGCACTCAACCGAGCAGTAGTGCAGGCTCATGCCCAGCGCCGCAGCAGTCTGCTCAAGCAGCTGAACATGATTTTTTTGCTCCTGCTCGTTGTGGGGCACAAGGCTTATGCCCTTCCTCTCCATGCGCCGCAGCACTTTGCGGTATGGCTGAACCCAGCTCGTGCGGCAGGAGGTAATACCCGCTGCCGCCATGCCGGAGGCAATTTCATCAAACATTTCGATATTGCCTACAAGGTGTCCCTGCGCCATGCAGCGCACTATTGGGTCAAAACGCCAGGTGATGCGCTCAGGCCTCCTGGCTAAAGCTATGAGGGCGGGCGCCAACTGCCGCACTGTTTGCCAGGCAGGGATATTGGGCTCAAGCACGGTGCCCCCAAGGCCCGTAACGGTAAGATGCACATAGAGCTGGCTGTAGCGCTCAAGGGTTTCGCGCAGCGGGCCGGGGGAGATCATGTTTTGCGGGTTTTTTGTCCAGATAACAAGGCTGTGCACCTGCTCAGGCGGATAGTCACGAAGCTTTTGGGTGAGGAACCCGGGATAGCAGCTCACCAGATCCGTGCGTCGGCTTGCCGACAGCACGATTTGCTGCTGCTCACAGGGAAATAAAGCCGGCTGTGTCATACCGCTACTTCTGCATGCCCTTGGATGTCACCCCTGCACGCCCGCTTTTTTGTAGGCCGCCCGGTAGATGGTTCTGCCGTGCATGAGATACTTGCGCTCATAATGCGTTGCTCCGGACTCCGGATCGATGCCTTCGGGATCAATCGTGCGGCTATACAGTTCAACAAGACCGGCGCAGCCCCTGCCGGTCTTCAGCATGACCTTGAAATACTCGGCAAAATCCGTGGCAAGATTTATACATCCGCCGGGGACCAGCCGGTCGCGCAGTATGTCAAAAAAATCAGGATTTACTATGCGGCGCCTGCGATGTTTTGTTTTTGGCCAGGGATCAGGAAAATAGATATGGAAAGCCTGCACCGACCCGGGCGGCACGTAGGCCGGTATAAAATAATCCGCCTCGGTGCGCAGCAGCCGCACATTGCCGGGCCGCGCTTCCTGCGCCCGCTCTTTCATGAGACTAAAAAATTTATATGCCCGCTCAATACCGATATAGTTGATGCCCGGATTATCCCTGCTCGTGCTGATGATGAACCGGCCCTTGCCTGATCCGATTTCAATTTCTATGGGGTTGCCATTGCCGAAAACAGCGGCCAGGCTTAACCCGTCGTCAAATTGACGCGTGAATATTTCTACATCGCAGGCATCAGGGAAATTCTGCTGCGGCTCAGCTCCAGGAAATGTCATTTCTACCGCTGCTCTTTGTCTTGTACATGCGCTCATCTGCCAGATGCAGAATCTGCTGGTTATTGTCGCCGTCATCGGGAAATGTGGCTATGCCGAAGCTTGCCGTAATGTGAATGGCAAGTCCGTCTGCGACAAGAAATACATGGCTGTTGAGTGTTTCCTGCAGCCGGCGGCAAAATGCAAGTGCATCCTGCTTGCCTGTGTCGCGCAAAATGACGACAAACTCATCGCCGCCGTAGCGGGCGCCGAAATACTGCGTACCAAGCATGTCGGCCACGATGAGGCCCATTTCCGCTAACAGCCTGCTGCCGCACAGATGCCCATGCGTGTCATTGACCTTCTTGAAAAAATCAAGGTCGAAAAAAATCAGCGAGCAATTGCTTCCGAGGTCCAGAGCCCGGTCTATTTCATCCTGCAAAAGGATATGCAGATGACGGGAATTATACAGCCCCGTGATGTCGTCGGTAATGGTGAGCTTGCTGACCTGCTCAAAGTTGCGTGCATTTTCAAGGGCTATGGCTGCAAAGTCGGCAACCGTCACAAGCATTTCTATGTCGAAGTCGTGCATCGATGCAAAATCGGCTCTGTTCACGAACTCGATTACCCCGAGCACCTTGTCGCGGATCTTCAGGGGTATGCAAATGATAGACTCGGTTGCAAACGAAGCATTATCATCAACCTTGCGGGTAAAGCGCGGCTCCTTGTCGACGCTTGGCACCAGCAGGGGCCGGCCGGTTTTGGCAACCCAGCCGGCAATGCCCTCTCCGATCTTCAGGCGTGTATCTTTTATTTTTTCAGCCTGGTCGGTTTCGCTGACCACTATCTCGAAGTACAGCTCCTGCCGCTCGTGATCCACCAGCAGCAGCGACCAGTTCTCCGGGCTGAACAGTTCGGCCACTTTGTAAAAAATCTGCTGCACCACCTCTTTCACGGTCAGCGATGAGGTGAGCGTTTTGCCGATTTCATGGATGATCGTTATCCGTTGCTTAATTTTCTCGAAATTGGCCTTCTGTGACTGTGTCATGGTTTCCCCCTGTTTCACCGGAATCCTGCCTTGAAAGCCCTGCTTTGTAAGCGGGGATGAAAAGGCGTGTATCTAATTGAAATCAATTGTAAGTACCGGGATGCCCCCGCCTTGCAGGCGAAGAGCATCAAACATACGAGCGCTCGCCGAATATCAAAGTGCCCACCCGAACAAGCGTAGCCCCTTCCTCAATAGCCGTCTCAAAATCCGCTGACATGCCCATGGAAAGCTCGGGAAGCGCGCCCACCCCGGGCAGCTGCCGCACAATATCATCCCGAAGCCTGCGCAGGGCCGTAAAAAAAGGCCTGGACTGCTCGGGGTCATCTGCCGGCGGCGGCATGGACATAAGGCCCTGCACGCGCAGATGCTGCAGATTTGCAGCTGCGGCAATCAGCCCGGCCGCATCCCCCGGCTCACACCCGCTTTTTGTCAGCTCGCCTGAAACATTTACCTGCACAAGCACCTGAAGCACCCTGCCGTTTTTTTTGGCTTCCCGGTTAAGGGCCTGCGCCAGAGGCAGGCTGTCAAGGCTGTGCACCATATCAAAAAGCGCGGCTGCATATTTAGCCTTATTGGTCTGCAGGTGGCCGATATAATGCCATGAAACCCCTGATTTGTCTATAAGGGGAATTTTTTCACGCGCCTCCCGGATATAATTTTCACCCAGTATTGTCACACCCCGGGCAAGGGCCTGCCAAATCCGATCAGGCTCGACGGTCTTGGAAACCGCCACAAGGCTCACGCCTGCCGGCTCCCGGCCGCAGCGGCTGCATGCCTGCAAGATGCGGCTGCGGACATGCTCAATGCGTTCTTCAATAGACTGTGGAATGTGTGTCATGCATGCCTCTGTATCTCTGCCGTTTGCCCGCCCTCTGACAAAGCGGATTCCCCGTCAGCGGGTGGGGCCTTGGCTGGTGTAAAGTCCAGCATATTTACAAAAAAAAGATCCAGCAGGCTCAACACGCCCGCAACGATCATGGCGGCGCGTGGCCCCAGCCACTGCATGATGGCGCCGCTTGCCAGCGCCCCTGCAAAGGTCCCGAGCACCGCCACCTGGGCGATAAAACCGGAGCCGCCGCCCACGCGGGCACGGCTGAACAGGTTTGACGTCATGACATAGGAAAACACCATAAAGGCGGCGTCCCCGAGTTCGTGAATCGTGCGAAAGACCCAGGCCTGCGCTTGGGTCTGTGAGAATGCCAGCAGTATATGCCCGCCTGCCGACAGGCCGAGGCCGGCTATTATCAGACGCCGCAGCGATGCCGTGCCCCGGTCAAGCAGTATGCCGTAAATCAGGCAGGCCAGGGCCAGAGCAACAACGGTCACGCCGATGAAAACGCCGATGCCGGCCTGGGAAAACCCCAGCGATTCTTTCAAAAACAGCACGTACACGGTTTTTTCCGCTCCCCAGTGATAGGTGTACAGAAAGGTCACAAGGGCAAACATGACAACGTCGCGCCGCAATATTTCTTTCTTATAAATGGCAGGCTCGAAAATCTGGGCAAGGGTGCCCGGCAGCAAAAGGCCAAGCGGCACGATCAGCAGGAAAAGAAAGCCGCAGACGCGCAAGACCGCCGGGAAGCTCAGCCACCCCAGAAGCCAGCCCCCGAACAGCGCCCCTGCCGCGATGCCCATGTGCTCGGCAAAAGCCATGCTGGAAAACCGCCGGCCCTTTCCCTGAGAGCGGGCGGTTTTAAAAAAAAGCGAACGTATGGAAATCTGCCCCAGGTTGTACCAGGTGCCGTAGCACATAATCAAAAGCAGCAGCACGGCAAAAGACGTACTGAACGACAGGGCGACATAGGTGGCTCCAAGCGCCACAAATGAACTGGCCACCAGCTTGCGCGAAGGGAACATATCGTTTGAAACACCCATCGGCATCGTGGTCAGCAGTGTCATGAGCGAATCAATGCCCATGAGAAGCCCGATCTGCCAGCCCGCGAAACCCAGGTCTTTCAGATAGACGGGAAAGAAAAACAGCGTCGTGAAAATGATCAGCCTCACGAGAAAGAAGAGATATCCCATGAGCCTAAGCCCCCCCTTCTCCGCCGTGGCCGTTCCGGTCTGTGCGCCTGTTGCCAGCTGCATCTTTTTTCCCATTCTCAATTTGCCGGACTGCCGGCGCTACATATCGGTTTTGGCCCAAGCCA
>Ga0209083_1002419_pt1 | contig 17823 bp, 14 predicted proteins | sample AM7aDNAmetaG_FD_184132 | JGI IMG/M metagenome (GOLD analysis project Ga0209083, IMG submission 184132) | Freshwater microbial communities from Finland to study Microbial Dark Matter (Phase II) - AM7a DNA metaG (SPAdes) (version 3) | ecosystem: Environmental > Aquatic > Freshwater > Lake ...
ATCCCGGCCCCTTCTTCACGATAGAGATAATACAGGAACCCGTTATGGATAAGAATCTTGTCAGGAAATAACTTTTCGACCGGAACAGGAATTACAAGATTGCCAGTATTCATATTCAGCCTGTATAACGTATATGATCCGTTTCTGAAAAAAGTTGTATAAACCCTTGAGGTAATCTCATCAATATAAAGTTCTCCGGACCATTTCCCCGAAGTTTCATTTTTAATATTTATCAATAACTTGGAGGAATAGGTTCCGTCAGGCTTATAAGACTCAACCGTATGCTCAGAAGTATTCAGGACACAAACCGTGTTTTCAACTTTGAAAAGGCAGGACGATAGCGGCCGATAAAGGATCTTGTGAACATAGCTCCAGGCAACAAAGTCTTCCCTTCCTTCCGGGATCCGTTTACGCAACAAAAGATTCCAGTCACCCGGGTTTTTTTTAGCCATCATAAGTTTTGCACTGTCTTTTACGGACGAAATGAGTTGTCGTTCGCGAGTCAACCTATTGACAGTAAAGAAACTCATCCCCAGATCATGCTCTATGGTTTTTTTATAAAAGAGCAGATCAGGGGTTGACAACACACAATCAGCCAGAAGACTCCTGAATTTTTTCAGTGATACAGGATACAGCAATTGAAGGCTTGTGCCTCGGTGACAAATCTGGAAAACACTATCACCAGTTATCACATGAATATTCCCAAGGCAATCTCTGAATAGCTTCCTGGGGTTAATTCCTGAAAGGACCTTTATGGCAAGAGTATCTCCAGGCCCTGTCCGAAGCATTAAAACTGCATCATTGGTCTTGAAACGCGAAACCAGGAGGTAAATATTACTACTGTCTGGCTCATAATCCAGAACCGAATAGGAGTTCCCTTTAAAAACGGGCTCGGCCTCCTGTTTCCCTATTATTTCAACCTCCTTTAATTCATGAACCTCAGGAACCATCTCAATCATTAAAGAGAAGGATGTTTTATCAAGAAACACTTTTTTCGTTTCATACCCGATATGACTCAATACCATTATTGCAGGAATTGTATCCAGGTAAAGGGAAAATGCGCCGGTTTTGTCTGTATTGGAACCGGTCGTCAGTCCCTCAAAAGAAATATTCACATTGGAGATTCCATTTTCTGTTAGCTTATTAAGAACCTTACCATAAAAAAAATGATATCTCCCCTGCCCGAACACAAAAGTACAGGGAAGAAGCAGTATTAGGATTATAAGCGATGCTGAAACCCTTGTTTGCATAAGGAGAATTTGTTTCTTCCATAAAGATAAAGAAATATTGAGTGGGTACGAACAGTTTTATCCGATTGAACGTCAGGAATTTCCTCAGATTTCACCGATAGGATTGACAAGAACACCGGAAGAATTTCACAACCAATAGATTCGTAGCTCATTCCCCTTTACTTTTCAGCAATTATTGAGTATTTTCGTAATTCTTAATCTGATAAAATGAGCAAAAAATACAAGATACTCGTCCACCTCGTCTTCTGGATCTATATGTTCAACCAAAGCCTGTATCCTTTTTTTATTAGTAATTATGATCAATACTTCTGGAAGGACACCTTTTTCACATTTGGACTTAACATTCTCAATTTTTACATTTTTTACCTTGTCATGCCCTTCCTCATTCGTTACAGGTACAAGGTTATCAGTGTTTTTGCGGGTCTGGCGATGCTTTTTATTTTTGCGGTTCTTAGATATTTTATCGAGACCGTATTCTGGAAAGGGATCATGCATACCCCGGAAAAGGATTTGCTTGCAAAGAATGCCTGGCTCTATATGAATGCACGGATTTCTATTATTTACGGTGTATATGCCATCCTGATCAAATTTGCCATAGACTGGTTTGAAACCCAAAAACTTAAGGCAGAGCTGATTAATCAAACCCAGGCAAGCGAACTAGCCTTATTGAGGTCCCAGGTTAATCCGCATTTTCTTTTCAACACACTGAATAATATTTACTCCCTGGTTTATAAAAAATCAGAGGATGCACCTGCTGCAGTTATGAAATTATCTGCCATCATGCGTTATATGCTGTATGATGCCACTACCGACCAGGTTGCGCTTGATAAAGAGATTGAATACCTTCAGAGTTTTATTGAATTACAGAAACTCAGGCTGAAGGAACCTGATTTTGTTTCTTTAGAAATCAAAGGAGCTGTCAATGGACATACAATTGCCCCGATGTTACTGATCCCGTTTGTTGAGAATGCATTCAAGCATGGAAGTAAAACAGTTTCCAATCCAGGCATCAAGATCAATCTGTTTATTGAAGAGGAGCAGATTCGATTTGAAGTATCAAATTATCATAAAGCAAACACAATCCTCCAGAAAGACGATGCCGGGGGCATTGGACTTCAGAATATTAACCGCAGGCTACAGTTGCTTTACCCAAATAAACATTCATTGGAAATCAGGGAAGACATGGATACTTATTCCATCCAATTAATTCTGGAAAACTTATGAAAATCAACTGTATCGCCATCGACGACGAACCATTAGCCCTGGATATAATTCGGGAATATTGTGCCAAAGTTCCGTTTCTTAATCTGATCAGGGTTTTTGATAATGCGGTTGAATCAATTGAGTTCATCCGTAATAACCCGGTTGATTTGATTTTTCTAGACATTCAGATGGAAGAATTAACGGGTATCCAGCTTCTCCATGCACTTAAACACAGGCCTTCTGTCATTTTTACAACAGCATACGATTCTTATGCAATACAGGGTTACGATCTTGATGTTATGGATTATATGTTGAAGCCGATCTCTTTTGAAAGGTTTGTAAAAGGAGTAGATAAGGTGTATGAAAAGATGCAAGCTGATTTCAAGGCAAAAAATACAACCGAAATTACTGGCTCCGGAAATGCAACAGATTCATTTTTCTTCGTAAAAACTGAGACCCGGATCGAAAAAGTCCGGTTTGCGGATGTACTTTATATTGAAGGAATGGGTGATTACTGGAGAATCATAACCTCCACAAAAAAGATTATGAGCCTTCTGAACTACAAGAAGTTGGAAGAGATACTCCCTCAGAACCAATTTGTCCGTGTACATAAATCCTTTATCGTTTCTCTTGATAAAATTGATAATGTTGAACGGAACAGGATAAAGGTTGCCGATAGACTGATCCCAATAAGTGAATCCTTCAGAAAAGCATTCTTTGACCTGATTGAAAAGAAAAAATGCGGGTAATTCCCTTTTGCTGTTTGTTATTTAACCAGAGAGAAATCCATCTGTTTCCTAGGTAAATCTATCTTTTTAACGCGAATTCTGACCTTATCTCCCAATTTAAACTGAGTTCCTTTTCTTGTGCCTATTACTTGGTAATTCTCTTCATCTAAATAATAAAAATCATCAGTCATATCCCGAAGCCTTACCATGCCTTCACACTTATTTCCAATAATTTCCACAAAAATACCCCATTTACTGACACCTGAAATCAAACCATCAAATTCCTGCCCGATTTTATCCAACATGAATTCTGCCTGTTTATATTTTACTGACATCCTTTCTGCACTTTCAGCTTTGCGTTCCATTTCAGATGTATGATCACATTGCATTTCAAGCTCTGTTTTATTGGCATCTGTTCCTTGGTTAAGATAATTAAAAAGTAATCTGTGAACCATGAGGTCAGGATACCGCCGGATCGGTGAAGTAAAGTGAGTGTAATACGGGAATGATAGCCCATAATGGCCTATGTTTTCTGTTGTATAAAATGCTTTCGACATAGTACGTATCGCAATGGTTTCTACCATATTCTCTTCTCCTTTTCCCTTTACCTGTTCAAAAAGCTGATTAAACGATTGGGCAAGCGTTTTTCGGGAAGAAAAGTTCATTTTATAGCCCAATTTGGAGAGAAATGTGGAAAAATTTTCGAGTTTTTCAGGCAAAGGACTATCATGCACACGGTAAACAAAGGGTCTGGGAATAGCTTTCCCTTTGGGCTTACCAATTTTCTCAGCAACTTTTCTATTTGCTAAAAGCATGAAGTCTTCAATTAGTTTGTTTGAGTCTTTCATTTCCCTCAAATAGATCTCGAGTGGTTTACCCATGGAGTCCATACGGAATCGAACTTCCTGCGTTTCGAAATTGAAAGACCCTTTTTTTAAGCGATCTTCTCTCAGCGTTTTAGCAAGTTTGTTAAAAACCAGTATTTCCTCAGCATGCTCTCCCAGTCCTGTTTCAATAATTGCTTGAACTTCTTCATAAGTAAATCTTCTGTTGGAATGTATTATAGTCTTTCCGTACCATTCTTCATGAATTTCTGCATTGTCATCCATTTCAAAAACAGCGGAAAAACAAAGCCTGTCTTTATCTGGTTGAAGTGAACAAAGCTGGTTAGATAAATGTTCTGGAAGCATTGGGATTACGCGGTCTACAAGATAAATTGAGGTTCCCCGGAGAAATGCCTCTTTATCAATTGACGATCCTGATTTAACAAAATAAGAAACATCCGCAATGTGTACTCCAACTTCCCAGAGACCATTTGGTAGTTTTTTCAGCGAAATTGCATCATCAAAGTCCTTTGCATCAGCAGGATCAATTGTAATTGTAAACGTATTTCTGAAATCCCTACGCAGTTTAGTTTCTTCTGAAGGAATTGCATCTACGAATTTTCTTGCCTCGCTCTCGGCTTGATTTGAAAAGGAAAGAGGAAATTCAAATTCAGCCAGGATTGAATCCATTTCTACATCATTATCTCCTGGTTTGCCCAAAATATGCATTACTTCTCCAAAGGGATTTTCTGACTGAGGAGGCCATTCAGTAATACCAACGACAACCTTTTGTCCGTTCTTTGCACCATTAAGGCCAGTAATCGGGATGAAAATATCGACAGGCATAGAAGTATTGTCCGGAATTAGGAACGCGAAGTTTTTGGAGACCTCGATTGTTCCTACAAATTGAGTTTTATTTCTTTTAAGTACCTCTACGATTTGCCCTTCTTTCTTTCTTCCTTTCCGTAGGGGAAAAAGAAAAACCTTAACTTTATCACCATGCAGACTATGACCTGTATTTGTTGATGAGATGAAAACATCATCACTTTTGTCATCAGGGATTACATAAGCCTTGCCTGATTGTTTCATATCTACTCTGCCAGTGAGATAACTATCGACTTCAACCTTATACTCTACATTTTTCAGATTTAGTTGGTATTTGCCCTTAGATGATTGGATCAATTCACCATTACGCACGAGTTGATCAAGAATTGAACGTACAAGTTCCCTGCTTGCCTTATCCTTTATCCCTAGTCTTCCAGCAACCTGTTTGAAGTTAAATCCTGCAGTGGGTTGTGATTTGAAAACACCAAAAACATTTTTCACAAACGAATTTGCCGTTTCAAAATTTTTCACTTTTTTATTCAGTCCCATAAAATTATTTTTGATGTCAGAAGTAAAGGTAGGGAATCTCAAGAAAAGGGGTCAGGTAAAAAACTCTCATAAACAGAATTTGAAATCAAGAAGAAAGCGATAATGGAAAACCGTTTGGTCTTTCATTATCGCTTTGAAGAATTTCACATAAATGATGGTGATTACCTAATTTTTTTAGGTATCACAAAAAATTTCTCCTTCTTGGCAAATCTTTTATGTAGCAGAATTTGATGACCAAACATCAACGTAAACATGATCATCTGACATTATAAATGCGCCCCATTCACGGTCGTCAACCGGAATTGTTATGGATTCGCCCGAATTAACAATAAAGGGGCCTAAAACATCCTGATAATCTGCAGAGTAAACATAAATTATTGCACTGCTCCTAGGCGTACCCCCAGAGGAAGATACCTGAATTTGCATATCCCGTTTCTCTCTATTCGATTTGAGTTGGTTTGGACGATGTTCGTTACCATAATGATGCTCGCGAAAATTCCCCATATGATATATACGTGCATGTCGGGAAGGAATTGGCTGTTCTGCTTGAAGAGCACCTATCTGCGCAATAAAAAACAAGAGGACTAGGAAAAAGAGCTTTTTCATTTTATTTATTGTTTGGGGTTAGCTTCTTAACATCAAGATTTAACGGCGTTGTAAAGGTATTTTGCGCGAAACCTGCGGTCAATTGCTGATAACCGTAATTGATACCTATGGAAAACCAGAAGTTGTATTCAGGATTGAACCGCATAGGTATTTAATTACCAGCGAAATACTAGCTCGCCTTGGTTACCAGAAAATCCGCCTTTTATTAGAATTATTAGATGGATTTGTTGAAATCCTCCCCTGGGGAGCATCGGTAAAACCGTTAGTTAAACGGAAAAGGAAATAGAAGGTTACAGGTGGTGGGATTATAAAACGCCTCGCTCCAAGAGGATTCTGACTAGTTCTGCGTTGTTTCTTGCATCACATCTGTCTCGGACATGCTTAAGGGTTTTTTCTACTGTAGAAATGCTTGTGCCCTTATTCTCGGCAATTTGCTGTTGAGACAGCCCCTTGGAAAGCATAATTACCAATTCTTTTTGATTGGGAGTCAGAATATATTTGGGGTCTGTAAAAGCGGAACGAAATTTTTCAGCCTCCTTATCCTCAATCATCCCGGTAAATACTGTCAGACCACGTGAGACTTTTTCAAGTGTAGACCGGATTTCACTTTTTTCTGAAGATTTTAGGAGATATGCCATAACACCGGCTTCAAACATTTTTTTTTGCCAAACAGAAGAATCCTCTGAAGTGAACATGACAATCGGTTTCCCTGGAAAATTCTCTCGTAATTTTTTTACATTCGGAAGTGGATGACTCGATGGTATCCACAGATCCAGCATAAAAATATCAAATGCAGTAGGATCTGCCTTTTGAATAGCGTCATCGACACTTGCAGCACATCCAACAACCTCAATTTCGTCCCTTGATGGCCGGAAAAGATTCTTTAATCCTGTGATAATTACCGGGTGATCTTCAACCGTAAAAAGCCGGATCATGTCTAATAAGTATTGTGTTTACTTTTTTCCATCAACTGGGCCAATAATCTCCCAAGTGGTCCCACTGCCAGGAGTCGAATTCACTGTTGCTCTTCCTCCAATCAGTTTAGCTCTTTCATTAATATTCATCAATCCCATCCCTGATTTCTGAAGTTTTTCAGGATCAAACCCTGGTCCATTATCGGAATAATGAATTTGGAATTTATCATTCTTCGAGGTAACAATAATTTTTATCGTTCCATTTTTAACATATTTACCAGCATTAACAAGAAGCTCTTGTATGATCCGGTAGGTATGCTGTATAGTCTCCTCCCGCAAAGATAGGGATTGTTCAGGCATTTCGAGCAAAATTTTTATTCCCGTCAGTTTCTGCATATCAGTACATTGCCCGGTAACAAGCTCCTCGAATGTGAAATGTTCGAGCATTGCCTTATTCATCCGATGAGAAATGAGACGTATACTTCTGCCAAGGTCTGTAATTTTGTTTTTAATTTGAGTTTTTACAGCTGGGTCTAATGTTTCAATGTTTTCAATTTCGCCAGTCAGCCCCATAACCAATTGCCCTGTAATATCATGCAATTCTCTTGCTGTTCTGCCTTTTTCACTTTCTTCCATTTCGATAATACGTTTGGCAGAATTGATTTGTTCACGTTGAAGTTTTGCCCTCGAACGCTGTTGCAGCCATAATGCAACAAAAATAGTACCAATTACAAATAATACAGAAATTAGAAACCATAATCGGAATCTTTGTAGATGGTTACTTTGAATCAGTAATTCTTTTTCTTTTGCCTGAATAGTCAGTTCCTTATTGTTTAAATCCAGTAATGCAGCCAATAACCTTACCTGTTCAGATGCTCTCTGATTGTCCGCTTCAATTCTTGAGGCAATTGCCTTCTTCTGGTAGGTCACAGCACCTTTGAAATCACTCTTCGCAATAAGGATATCAGCGTAAGTATCATATAAGGAAGCTATCCAGCCCTTTACGTTCTCTCTCAAGGCAAGAGGAATTGCATAGTTGGCAATACAGGATTCTGCAGTAATAATGTCTCCTTTGTCTAAATAACTATATGCCAGATTATTATAAGCCCCAATTTCTGTACTAGGGAGATTTCCGTTCTGCACCAACTTCAATGCACTTTTATAATAATAAATAGCAGAATCGGGCTTTTTCTGTCGGTTACCAATATTTATTAGAATACTGGCAATTTCATCCTCTGTTCCGCTATTCCTTTTCAACCAGCTAATTGCGATCAATTGTTTTTTAATCGATGACGATGTTTCCTTCTCAAACTTGGCCAAATTACTTAGGGATGCCCCCATCTGCTTATAAAGGGAGTATCTCTCTGCTATGCGGTAAGCAGAATCGTATAAACGTCGAGCATCTGAAAAATCCTTGATCTGCATTTTAATATTGCCTAAAGCATTAAAAGCATTAGACTTTACAGAAAAATTTTTTTGATCTTCCGCTAACCGGATTGCCGAATCAAGAAGAATAATAGCTGTTTTATAATAATCCGCAGCACTGTATAAAACAGCAAGATTATAGTATATGGATGGCTTGTGGGTCTTGTTTTTTGTACTATCGGACAGGTTTAGCGCTTTATTATAATAGTAAACGCTTGAATCGTTTTTATTTGCAATACAAGCCACCCCGGCAATAATGTATGCATGAATCAGTTGCTCTGTTGATTTTTGTCCTTTGGCAATTGCGAGAGCCTTCCTGGCATAAAACTGACTCAGATGCGGGTTTTTGAACTGTGTTTTAAGGGCAAGAGAATCAAGAACACCTAATGTATCCGCCACAAGAATCATATTTTGTTTTGCTTCAGGGGGAGCAGTGAAACCTCTTGTCCCAAAGGAAAAACAAAAAACAGTTATAAGGAATACAGAAAAAATGAACTTCCGGTAATTCATTTTTCGGGAATGAAATTTCACAAATGTAAAAAAAAAGGATAAAAAATTCACGGTTAAAGGATAATATTTTTTATAACTGGACTTATTATAAATAAGAAGAACTTATTAGTGAGGAATTGCCTCAATTAATTTTTTGGTATAACTTGACTCCGGAGAAGAAAATACTCTATCAGAATACCCAATTTCTTCGATTTTTCCGCTTTTCATAACAATCACCCTATCTGACATGAAATTTACAACAGAAAGGTTATGAGAAATGAAAATATAAGTAAATCCAAATTCATTTTTTAATTGGTTTAAAAGATTAAGAACCTGTGCCTGCACTGAAATATCCAAGGCAGAAACTGACTCGTCACAAATGATTAATTTTGGACTAAGTGCAAGAGCACGGGCAATACAAATTCTTTGACGTTGTCCACCTGAGAATTCGTGCGGATAGCAATCAAAATGGTGGTCTCTCAATCCAACTTTATTCAGCAACTCCAAAGCTTTTTCTTTCCTGATAATATCATTTTTTCCGATTTCATGAACCCTCATTGGCTCTGTAATTGCCATCCCAGCCTTAATTCTCGGATTCAGAGACGAATACGGGTCCTGGAAAATAATTTGAAGGTCTTTAGTGAACCGACGGCGACCTTTATTTTTCATTTCCCTTAGCGAAACGCCATCAAATATAATATTTCCGGAGCTCGAACTAATTAACATTAAAATACTCCTCCCAAGTGTTGTTTTTCCACAGCCAGACTCGCCCACAATGCCTAGTGTTTCTCCTTGGTAAACATCAAAAGAAACATCATCAACAGCTTTTACATACGAAACCGGTCTTCCAAAAAACGAGAAAGAAGACGGAAAATAAGTTTTAAGGTGACTTATAGAAAGTATCGGACGTTTTGAATAGATCAGTTTTTGCCTTAAAGTCTGTTCCTCCGGTGATTCTCTTTTTGATTCTAATTCTGTTATGTTTCCGTTTAAAAAATCCTCAACAGTAGGAAGTTGCCTAACACGTAGTCCTGGAACTGGGCGACAATTCATTAATCCCTGAGTATAAGGATGTTTAGGGGCATCGAAGACTTTCTGGGTTTCTCCGTATTCTACAACGGCCCCGTTATGCATAACTAAAATTTTATCTGCAAAGCCAGTTATGAGACCTAGATCATGTGTAATAAACAAAATGCTCATCTCATGTCTTTCCCTTAAGTCCTTCAGCAAATCAAGAATTGTCTTTTGCACCGTAACATCAAGGGCGGTTGTCGGCTCATCCGCTATAAGCAGCTTGGGATTACATGCAATTGCCATTGCTATCATTACCCTTTGTTTTTGCCCCCCAGAGATCTGATGTGGAAAATACTTGTACATTTCCTGGGCCCTAGGCAACCTGACTTCTTCAAATAGGTCAATTGTTCTTTTTTTTGCTTCCCGGAAAGACAGCCCAAAGTGAAGGCGTAAAACTTCTGAGACTTGGGTTCCACATTTAAATACTGGATTCAGGGATGTCATTGGCTCTTGAAAGATCATTGCAATTTCCCTTCCCCTGTACTTTCTGATATCTTTTTCCGATAATTTGAGTAAATCATTGACGTTAAAAAAACTATCCCGAAAAAGAATTTCACCAGCCTCAATTTTACCTTGAGGATTTTGGATTAGTCTAAGGATAGAAAGGGCCGTAACAGATTTACCAGAACCTGATTCCCCAACAATTCCAATTGTTTCGCCAGCTTTGATTGAAAAGGAGACATCGTTTACGGCATAAGTTTTCTCACTATCACGCTGGAAGCTTGTTGTAAGATGTCTAACATCAAGAATTAGCGGTTTGACCGACATGAAGACCCTTTTTACAAAAGTACCCATTTCAAGGGAAAAATATATCACCTTTTGTAAAAATACCGATTAAAGAGAAACTTTACTTTATTCTTATGAACCCAATTTGCGATTTGGTTTCTCTTGTGTTTCCAAAAATCTGCGCTATATGCGGTAATAACTTGTTGTATCACGAAACCGTCATATGTATATCCTGCCAATTTCATCTGCCTCTAACAAATTTTCATCTTGATGATAAAAACCCGTTAATACTTTCATTTTGTGGAGGATCAAGGATCGGAACTGCCGGGGCTTACCTATACTTCAACAAAGGGAACCAGGTTCAGAAATTGATCCACAGTTTGAAATACAAAAACCGCCCGGATATTGGCGTTTATCTGGGGAAACAATACGGTAGCTGTCTTAAAAAGGTTCCAGGTCTTGAGAAGTTGGATTATATTATCCCTATCCCATTGCATCCCCTAAAACAAAAATTTAGAGGCTACAATCAAAGTGAAGCCATTGCTGAAGGATTGTCCATTTCAATGGATGTCCCAGTCAATATTAATTCAATAATAAGAAAAAAAATAACAGAAACCCAGACAAGAAAATCCAGATTCAGGCGGTGGGAAAATGTCGAGGAGACTTTTTTTGTGCATTCACCTCAAGTCTTAATAAATAAACATGTTCTTATTGTTGATGATGTTATAACAACTGGAGCAACTATTGAATCATGTATAAATTCACTTCAGTTTGTTTCAGGAATAACAATAAGTATCGCAGTAATTGCAACGGCAAAGTATTAATGGCGGCTACAAACCACAGTAGCTTTTTTAAACCGACTTACTTGTCCGCCGGGGTTCAGCAATTCAAAATAAACAATATAGATTCCGGATACAACTTTCATTCCCATTTCATTGATTCCGTCCCAGATGATATAATCCGTTGCAGAAAGAAATCGGTTTTTAACAAGCTGCTTTACAAAACGCCCTTTTGAATCAAAAATAGATATATTCGCAATATAGTCAGGTGAATCCAGGTGGCATATGATAGTCAAAACATCATCTTTCCCATCATTATCAGGAGAAAAGACATCAGGGAATAATGTAACAACTTCTTCAGTCATTCTTATCTTCTGATATTGAGAATTTTGATAGCCTGGGGTCGCAAAACCACATGATTCAGAGGCTGAATGCCAGTTTTTCCTATCTTCTGAACGAATTTCAGGACTGAGCCGTTCGAGAGAAACACCTTGATTTGTGTATAATAATGGATATTGCATTTCAGAAAAATACTGAACCTTATCTATAACTAAGTGGTCGTTTCTCCTTGCAAGAACAATAATCCCCTTCTGATCTGACATGGACGGGAGTGAAGACATTTGAATGAAATGATCTCTCCCTGGGGTCAAATATCGGCTCATAATATCTTTCTGATTTTTTGTCAATACCACATACTCTTCCGGAAATAAAAGGACTGAGGCGGTTGAGATTTCTTTACAATCCGTTAACTCATTTGAAACGGAATCAAATGAAGTTAATATTAATTGTTTAAGGTCAAATATTTTTTGTGAGCGGTTAAATAACTCAATGAATCGTTCTCCTTCCGGTACCGGATCAGGAAGAATTTCATTGATCACAATGTCGGACAAACTTGCCTGATCCGCAAATCCAATGAGAATTGTCATATTAGTATCCAACGAATTACCTACACAATCAGTTAATCCATGTCTGCCAATAACCCTGTACATGCAATCTTTAACAAAATATTTCGGGAAAAATAACCGCGCATGGGTAAAATCAGGCGGAAACAAACGGGAAGAGTCGGGTTTTCCAACATAGGGATATGTTTCCCATTCATTTAGCGATCCCGACCTGGTACTGTCTAACGGTTCTGAAAATAGAAAGTCCAGTTCATCGTCTTCAGCAAACCAAGCCCGTTGAATGAATGGAGGAACTGTATCCAAAGTAGTACCACAAACGGAATTGATCCTCCCGGGTGTTCCTCCTGCAAAATCTGTTGAAGCTCTCCAATTTTCTTCACATCCACAAGGATTCAATACATCAATTTGCTCTAATGACCAACCCCCACCAGATTTTAGAGGATCACCATACCAATCTGTCGAATAGGTTACATTATGAATAACGTGTCCCTCTTTGTTCTTCAGAACAAGTGTTGTCCCTTCATTTGATAACGCGGTGGAGGATGTAAACAGATTAACGGTTGGGCCAAATTCTTCCAATGCAGTACCTTTCGTCAGCAGCAAAAAACTTCGTGGAAGCATTGTTACATCAGGGAAAATCTTGGAGTAATTTCCATATTCAAGGGTCCACCCCAACAAACATATAGGGAATTCCGCGCTGTTATACAATTCAATATATTCACATTCAGGGAGTCCACCCGGGGGATCCGGGTCTGACATGATTTCATTGATCAACACATCAAATGTCTTTTCAACGTAGTATGTGACTGGAATTTTCGCTGGTAAAAGAACATTTCCGACAAGGTCCTTGATGTTTTGTAATTTAAGGGTGTCTCGGAAACCACTGATAACTGAATGCTGCATGATAAGTTTGATTAAGGCCCGATTAAGTGTATCCTGAGTTGCGGAAAGGGGTATACCATTTTCGACGAGAGAATAATTTGAAATTGTTTCCGCAGTGGTTTTTTCAACACTTTCAGAAAACAGGATATCAAGGTCCCGATCATTCTGGAACCGAACATCCTTAACTACAGGAGGGAGGGTGTCATGAATCACCGGTCCTATATAGAGGTCATCAAAGTAAAATTTGGATGCATTGCTGGTGGTATATTTTACAAAAACACCAAACCAATATTTTCCAGTTAGGTGTGATCCAATATAACTGCCCACTTCAGAAAAACTCGCTCCACCCGTATGGTCCGCATATATCCGCCAGTTACCTAAAGCATCTAGTGTGGTTTTAATTCGGAGGGTATTTATTGAGTTCCCCATGTAAATATCTGCGACATGTATCAATGTCCGCATTAATGTTCCATTTTGCATAACCAGGGAGAGGCTGTCGTTTGTACCCCCAAACTGTATATAATAGCCATTCAGCGATCCCTTTAAATCTGCCTTGTCTGAAAGCAGGTATATTCTTGCATTATTATTAGCAGAGGTGTTGAAGGATAGTTTTATCCAGAAATTCCACTCTGTTTCATGGAAAAGAGAGTCCTGAGTTACAAGGGTACTGGTATCCGACCCTTCAGATTTAAGGTGGAGTTCCTTTTGAGAATTCACTTCGAATTGCAGAGAATCTCCAAACCAAACAGGCTTTTGAGAAAAATCCCCATCCGAAAAATCATCTTTGACCTGGCATAAGCCAAGATACGGGATAAACCAAAACAAAAGAATAATGTATTTGTTCATTTTACTGCGTTTTTCCTTAATCCGTTTTTTTTTAAAAGGTGATATGTTTGGGAAATCTTTTGTTGAATTATCTTTGTATTTCATTTAAAATAATGTCAATCTATGAAAATTGCTGTCGTTGGAGCCACGGGACTTGTAGGAAGAGAAATTCTCAAGGTCCTGCAGGAACAGACCTTCGTTCCCGAACTTTTAATTCCCGTCGCATCCATCCGTTCACAGGGGAAAAAAATCTTTTTTAATGGTACAGAGAATGTCATTATTGGCCACGAAGAGGCAATATCACATAATCCAGAAATTGCAATTTTTTCAGCTGGTTCAGGAACCTCCATTGAATGGGCACCAAGATATGCAGCAGCAGGTATTACTGTGATTGACAACTCTTCCGCTTGGCGCATGAAAAATGAGATTCCCTTGATTGTTCCGGAGATCAATGCGTCGATACTTAATGTAAACGATAAAATCATTTCAAATCCTAATTGTTCAACAATACAACTCGTAATGGCCCTGGCGCCTCTTCACCGGAAATACAGAATCCTGCGTATTGTTGTTTCAACCTATCAATCTGTTACAGGAACCGGGGACAAGGCAAGACAGCAACTTGATAATGAACGTCATGGGATAAGGGGAGAAATGGCATATCCTCATCCTATCGATCTTAATATTTTTCCGCATGGGGGAGACTTTCTTTCCGACGGCTATACAACTGAAGAAGTCAAACTGGTGAATGAAACCCGAAAAATTCTCGGTGACAACAATATCCGCTTAACAGCAACAGTAGTAAGAGTTCCTGTTTTTGGAGGTCATTCAGAGGCAGTGAATGTAGAATTTGAGACCGATTTTGATATTGATGAAGTTCGGCAACTTTTAAAGGAAGCTCCTGGAATTACAATTCAGGATGATCCCACAAACAATGTTTATCCTATGCCCCTTTATTCGCAAGGAAAGGATGATGTTTTCGTCGGTAGGCTCAGAAGGGACTTGTCAAATAAAAACTCGCTGAATATGTTTATTGTATCTGATAACCTCAGAAAGGGTGCGGCTACAAATGCCGTTCAGATAGCTCAATTCCTTTATAAATCTATTTATAATCATTCCGAATAATCTCGTTTTTTTCAAACCACCACCCTCTGCTTTTCAGATTGTTATCTTGATTTTATAACGATTCCTCATTGATTCTTTCAGGTTGTTTATTTATTGGTTCGGCAACCACTGATTGATATTTATCAACAAACGAACTGATAAAAAGTAAAAAAAATCCGTTCTTTTTCATTTTTAATTAATTTTGCAGTTTCATGTCCGGATTAATGATGTGAATAATTAAACAGTCACAATGGCCCGATTTGTCCAGACAAACAATTGTATTAACTGCAACTGTACCTCTTCTATTTTTGGGAGACTTGATGCCCCAGAGCTTGAAGTGATCAACCAAAACAGGTATGAGGTCAGCTTCAAGTCAGGAGAAATAATGTTCAAGCAAGGAACACCCTCTCCTCATTTCCTCTGCCTGACAACTGGAATGGCAAAAATCTATATAGAGGGATTTGGGAAAAATCTGATTCTTGGACTAGTCAAACCTGTTGAATATATCCTCGGCCCCGGTATATTTGTAGATAACAGACACCATTATTCTGCAGCAGCGGTTGAAGATTCAGTTGCCTGTTTAGTTGATGTCAACGCATTTAAACAACTGATCCGTACAAAATCAGATTTTGCAGAAGACTTCATCAAGCGAATCAGCCAGATGACAATCTTCAACTTTGATCAAATACTGAGTCTCACGCAAAAACAGATGCATGGCAGGATCGCCGACGTGCTTTTCTATCTGTCAGAAAAGATTTACTGCAAGAACCCATTTGATATGACGATATCCAGACAAGATCTTGCAGATCTTTCAGCAATGTCGAAGGAGTCTGCAATTCGTATCCTCAAGGAGTTTAAAGAAGAAGGTATCCTTACCACGGAAGGAAATTCTATTCATATCCTTAAACCGGAACTTTTGAAGCAGATCAGCGAGACTGGTTGATTTTTGTTTTCTCAATTTCATTTCTCCACTAAACAAAGAAGCCCTTTCCCCTGAAAAGTACGTGCTGGAATTGTGAAACTATTATCAGGTGATTGATGTTTATCAACATCCCATTGATATATATCATCGGAATCCCCACAAATCTCAATAGGTAAATATATAAATCTCATAATATCTGAAGGGCTTCGCTCTTCTATCTTAAATATATTTGCTTCGGGTTAAGATCGCACAAACTTATACTCGAAAAGAAATTATTTTTAACTAAAACTAATGAATATGAAAAAAATTACCGTTTTCATGCTTGCTGCCGGAATGATGATCTCTGCTGCAAGTTTTGTTATGACGAGCTGTACCAAGGAGGGTCCCCAGGGTGAACCCGGTAAAGACGGAACAAATGGTACAGATGCAAGTGAAACATGCAAACAATGCCATTCCCCAGCTATGGTTGATAAAGTTGCAACTGAATTTCAGCTTTCGAAACATTCATGGGGTACAACAGCCTTTGAAGAAGCAGGAAACACTTCATGTACACCTTGCCATGCTCAAAAAGCATTTGTTTATGTATGTGCTAATAATGTTCCTTCAACCTTTACATTTACTGGGGGAAAATGGGTAAATGATTATGCCACAATAGCTTCAGACGCAATTGGCGCAATTAGTTGTTTTACATGCCATAGCAGCCTGCATAATACATACGGCACCGCTGATTTAGCACTTACTTCTACAGCTCCTGTTTCAATGACGATGTGGGGTGGTGCCAAAACTATCAATCTCACACAGGATAGTAGCAGAAGTAATTTATGTGTCAAATGTCACCAACCACGTCCTTTGACTTGTAGTAATGACCCCGCTGGAAGACTTCTGAATTATGACTCTATTAAGAATTTCCCAAATCTTATGATGTATGACAGTACTCCTGGTGCAACCACCAACAAATATCTGAGGCCTTCATATAGAATGCATATCCATTATGGTGCTGTTGGAGCTGTTGTTGCCGGCATGGGTGCTATTGAATACCCAGGAACAGTCGCCTACACCAACTCTCCGCATACAACGAAAGCTTCCTGTCAGGATTGCCATATGGCAGATCCAATGACAGGTATAGCCGGAGGGCACTCATTTAACTGCAGAAATGCAAAAGAATCAGCTTTAAGTTCAAGCACAACATGGAACTTTAATGGTTGTAATGTTGCCGGTTGCCACGGAGATGATCCGATTAGTGCAACTTCTGCAAAATGGACAAACACACGTACGGAAATAAAAGGACTCCTTGACGCACTGGCAACGAAAATAAATGCTGCCGGCGGCGGACATAACATCCTTCATTCCGATGCATCATCTACCAATTTATGGTGGGGTGTTTCTACTGGCAACTTTGATGGCTATTTAGATATTTATGATGCTTCTTCTAATCCCAACGGTTATTGGAGTAATCCCTATGGCTCTGGCACAACAAATGCTGGAAAACCCAAATTCCCCTCTTTGAAATTTGTTCAGACAGGTGCACTTATCAATTTCCAGTTCTGCTTAAGAGAATACAGTTTAGGTATACACAATACCCAGTATGTAAGAGCTCTTTTGAAAAACACAGCTGACGCATTAACAGCTGCAGGTTTCTAACAGAAACACACAATAGTAAAAAAGGCTTCAGTAAACCTGAAGCCTTTTTTTACTTTCCGGTGTTTTTTTGTTATCTTAGCTCACAATAAAATAAAACTGCCTGGCACCCTTTAATAAATCGCCTGGTTTTTCTTTGATCATACCCAAAATTATTATAT
>Ga0209083_1002422_pt1 | contig 17804 bp, 19 predicted proteins | sample AM7aDNAmetaG_FD_184132 | JGI IMG/M metagenome (GOLD analysis project Ga0209083, IMG submission 184132) | Freshwater microbial communities from Finland to study Microbial Dark Matter (Phase II) - AM7a DNA metaG (SPAdes) (version 3) | ecosystem: Environmental > Aquatic > Freshwater > Lake ...
AGATTATGTAAGACATTTAAACTTAATTTATTAAGTGAATATGCAATGGTCGATGAATTAAGAAGAATTAAATTTATCATCTTGTAGATTTTGGTAAGTTTTTTCATACGGTTACTTACTTCTGCTCATCAAATCCAATTTGACTGCATTGACAAAACAAAGAATAAAGCCAAGAATGCATGCAATAGAAATCATGGGCACCCACAAATGCCAGAAAATAGAAATTGGTATCAGCAGTATGTAAAAAACCGCACTATATACAACAAATGCCATAAAATTTGTAAATAAATACATCCGTGTTTCCATATATTTTTAGATTAAAGGTTTAATACTGTTTGGATAACCTTCTTTTTCAAGATCGTCAAGCTGAGTTTGGAATGTATATCCCAAATACTTAGCAAAATCATTCTCTATACGCAGAAGAGATTCACATTCTCCACCACCGAAGATTCTGGCAATTGTCTGGTTTACTGCGAAGCCGTAGATGTGCTTCTCACCATTCATGTTGGGGAAACCTATCCTTATTTCATCTGCCATCTTTTCAACATCTTCCTTCGTGGCGTGTGCTTTCAGGTATTCCCAAGCGTCTTGAATGTGTTCTTTGTCGATATCTGGAATATTATCTTCTGACATAGTTTTATATTTAGGCGACAAATGTATAAACAATTTTCGAATAAAAAAAATTTAATCGAATAAAGTTGAACAATATATTTCAATTGCGTGTTTTTGAGCTTCTTCATAAGTCATATAACCACCTCTCAAGCAGCCAATACCACCTATGGTAACATCATGTCTTATTATTTTATCTACTTTACCAGTATGACCATGTTCAATCCAAATATTTACTTTCTGAACATTTCTTATCCAATCGATTATTTCAGTATAATCAACTAATTTTCCTTTATATCCAAGTGAAATAAGTAAATCTGTACAATCTGGGAAGAATTTCATAGGTTGGATTTTAGGCGACAAATATATAAACAATTTCTGAATAAAAAAAATTTAATCGAATATTTTACTCATTTTTGCTCGTCTTTCGAGTCTTTTTGCAAAAGACATCAATCCATCTTCAGTTTCAAAGCATCTCAAAATATAATCTGGATCAATAAAATAATATGATATCAATTTTTTAACCACCCTACCATATAAGCAAAGCCAAGGAACATAATGCTCATCGTAATAAAAATTTTCCCTGAAATACCAATCCAGAGTTGCTTCCATTAATTGACGATGCTTAGGTTTTGTTTTACTTATAATTTCTTTATAAACGTCAGCCCAAGGCTGGTCAATTCTTTGCTCTAAGAATTTGTGTAGTGGTTTGAAGTTTTTACTTCTAAAATGATTTTTTTCTCTTTTACCACCAATAGATTCATGAAATGGCAAGTCTGAAAATAGATCAACAAATCTACTTTTAGCTTGCCATTTCTTATGCCACGTCTTATCTAAATTCCGAGGATTACTGGTATGAAGATATTTCTGCTTGTTCATTGAGAGTCATTTATTTTCCCCTCAAGTTTCTCATATCTCTACGATTCAAGCGTTCAGCCTTTTCCTTCTTTTCTTTGGCTTTTCTATCTTTCCAATTTGTGGTTTCGTTCTTGTCCTTTAAATTCAAAATAGGTTTTATCCGATCTAAAATTTTTGCCGTAGGGCCAATTGCATCTTCAATAATTTTTGGATTCTTGTATGCTTGAGGGGCTTCATCCAAAGTACCTTTACATACTGATGTGGATACGATTCCTTTCATTTTAAATTGAAAATCTTTTAAATCTATTGATCTTGATGCGTTACCCCTCGACATTAATCTACCAGCACCATGTGGTGCACTGAAATTAAAATCTGGGTTTGATTTACCTTCACATATTAATATACCGTCAGCCATATTGAAAGGAATTATTGATCTTTCGCCAATATAAGAAGAAATAGCACCTTTTCTAATAATCATATCCTCAAAATTAATATAATTGTGAATACATTCAATTCTATCAATTTCTAACACCCCCAAAACATTCAATATATTTTCAGCAATTCTGGCTCTGTTGAATCTGGCATATCCATTTACAAAAATCATATCCATAAAATAATTCATAGCATCTTGTCCTTCCAGATATTCCATTCCATTAATATTTATATCTGTAAAATCAACACCCAACTCCTTTTTTATTTCCTTTATTTTTGTTGGAATCATATCGCCTGTGAATAAATTTTTAATTTCGTAAATCTTATCCCTCAATACAACATTCCTTTTCTGGTCTAAATTCTTCTTAGCTATATTTTGATGATATTCACAAATTTCTTTACCAAAATTTCTTGATCCACAATGTATAGTAATCCAGATATTTCCGTTATTAGCAGATTTGCCAACTTCGATAAAATGATTCCCCGATCCAAGTGTACCAATACCCATCTCAGCATCCTGTCGCATGCCTATTTGTACTTGCTTATCCATGAACCAATTGTAGTCAAACGTCACAGGTGTAAACTTAGTTCCAAATTTTTTGTTATAATTAACAACAAATTTGTTAGCTGTATCATTTACAGAAGCCCAAGGAAAGTTTTTTTCAAAATACTTTGAAGGAACTGAACTTCTTTGCTGAATATTATTCCCCATTGGGACAACATTTCTAATTTTATCATCAATTTGTAATAATTTATCTTTATTTTCTGAAATACCATTACCAACATTGACTGATAGCATTGCACATGAAATATCAACCCCAACTATATTTGGTATTATTTTTTCCGTTAAAGGCATAGTAAATCCAATAACGCTACTTTTGCCAGCATGGGTGTCAGCTTGGATGACAACATTCTCAGTAAACACTGGATTATTGACCATTTTATAAATTTGATTGATACATTCCTCTTCCACATCATCAATCATAATTTTTGCGGTCGTATATTTTCCTTTTATTTCTAACATCTTAAAAATTTTTTTGCAAATATAAAAAAAATTATTCGAATAAAAAAATTACTTCATTTTTCTTATTCTCATATTTATTGGTCTGACCCATTTTATAATTTCATTTGACATTTGTTTCTTTCTATTTAAGGAAATCGCAGATTCACAATATATTTTTTCACAAAACACTACAGCATCTTCCTTTGTGATGGTTATATTATACACTTTATCTCGTGTGTTTGGATTAATATTCTTTCGTTTTTTACCCGTAAGAATACTTATATAATCCATAATAAAACTTGCAATGGCATCACTTGAAGTAACTAAAGATACAAATGGAAAATTATTAGCAGTAAACCCCAATGACCCATCTCCATCATATAACCCTCTGATATAATCATCAATTGATAAAGTATCTATATGTAATGGCGGAGATATATAATCAGATTTATTTCCAGATAGAACACCACAGCTTTCAAAAAAATCTCTAAATTCTTTATCATAAACATTTAAAGATATGTAATTTTTATCATATTTATATATTTTACCTTTTTTGTTTTTTATTGTAATCTTCCTATTTCTTTTTTTTATTGAATAATTACAAGATATCATCTTAGCAATTTCATAAATTATATCTTCATCGTCATCAGATAATTCAATTGACATTCTACCACGATTTCTTGTATTCTTATAATAATGACCATCGGTTTGTAAAAATCCTATTAAATAGGATGCTAAATTGCTTATTTTCATGAAATGTGTTTATTATTTTTTTGTAAATACATTTCACTATATATAAAAACAAAAAAGTCAAAATTTGAGGGTTTGACTTTTTTGTAAAATAATTCAAGAAAAATATTAAAATGTATTTAATATATCACGAATTTGTGCGGCTTTCTCATACTCCTCATCATCAGAGTATGCCTTTATTTTATCAAGAAGAAAATTCTTCTGTATTCCTCGTATTTCAGTTTCCTCATAAATAAAATTTTCCATCATATCAGAAAATATAATAAAGAATTTTTCGATTTCTGCAATAAGAACATCCTTTGACGGAAAAGACAAAAATTCACCACCGCCTATTGGAAATCCACCCATTCCGCTAAGCATTGGAAATATCGTATCATAAGCAGATTCAATTTTACTTTCCAACTTAACAAGACGATCATAAACCCGATAAACATCAACCATAAACCCATCAATCTTGTGAATATTGGTATTAAGTGGTGTATTACTTAATTTATAAGTTTGGGCTTGTTCCATGATCAACATATGATTGAAACTTTTCTGCTCTAATGCACTGAAAGTAAAAACCCAGTTTATCATTATAAGAAAATCATCAATATCGACTTTAGTTTTTGTTATCATATCGAATTTAATATATTTAATTTTTCGTATCTTTCAAGTGCTAATAAATATTTAACATCGGATTCACGGCTGTATATTAATTTTATTGCTTCATCTAACGCTTCTTGAATAACCGCATGTGCTTGTTTTCTTATATATTCCGAAGTTGGAATTTTGTTTACACCCCCAATATAATTTTTATATGCATTAATTGCAGATTTTGGATTCAAAATGTATCTTCCACTATTGTAAACATATAATAAGAAATTGATAATATTCATCAATTCATAATCTTCATGATCAACTTTCCACAATTTAGAATACTCATCCCATCTTTCTGGATATTTAACAAATTCTTTTTTTCCACCACTAATTCCAAGAATATTGGCACATTTTTCTCTATAATAATCTGGAGATGTTTTAAATATATCATTATCCAAAACCATTATAAACAGGAAAGTGTATAGATTATAAAGCTTATTTTCCATTTAATATAATTTTGAACAAAAGTATGGAAAATTAATCAATAAAAAAAGTTATTCTGGAAAGATTTTATTCAGTTTTCTTTTTCGGATAATTTTAATAGCATCCAAAATTTCAACATATTGAAATTTTGGTGGGTTATCATCTAAAATTATTGATAGCATGTTCTTGGGTAACTTTATACTGGATGCTGCGGTATTTACAATTTTTTTAGCAACATAAGCTTTAGTATCCTTTAATACAAGGCAATATAGTTCATCAAACATTGGATCATTCTTTTTTATTCGTTTATTTAACTGATAAAGCTTAAGTTTAAACAAATATGTTTTAAATATTTCACTCTTATCCTTCAAATCGATTGGAGTTTGCGTTTTGATGTGGTAATCTACATCTTTCATAAAATCGTATGTTTGATAACTTGAATTTTCCATTATTCCGCTAATTTTGGATTAACTTCAATTTTTACATTTGCGGTTGTTTGAACATAAGCAAATTTAGGCGGATGATAGCCAATTTCCCCATTATTAAATGACATATTAGATATATTAGCATATATAAACTTTCCACCATTTACAGTACCATTAAACCACAATCCATTATAGAAATATCCGTTATTAAATATTCCATCTTCCCACACCCCTTCATAAAAATATCCATTATCAAAATATCCATCTTCAAATGTTCCACCGTACCATTTGCCATTTCTAAAATGACCATCGAACCAATGTGTTCTATTATGATTATCCGAAACTTGTGTAATTCCAGATATTATATTCAACCCAGAATGAAATTCACCATTTAAAAATTCACCATTAAACCATTGACAAGTTGTTCCAGTATTTGTTACTCCAGTTAATGGCATTGAGCCAAATCTACTTTTAACATTAGGATCACCTTGGGTAAAGGTACCATTTAGCCAGTCACCAAGTACGAAATCACCTCCAGAAAATTTACCATTCCACCATGTATGCCCCTGAAATGTACCATTAATAAAGGTACCATTAATCCATTGAGTATTATACATGATACCATTTCTATAAATACCGTCAATCCACGTAGCATTTTTAAATGTACCATTATAAAATATACCACTTTCCCATCTTGGAATATTGTAAATGATACTATTATATGTATAAGCCGACCATGGAGTATCTACTTCAGCACCAAATATACCATTATGAAAATCACCCTTTCTCCATATTCCATTAATAAATTTAGAATGATTTGGATTATCTTTTTCAATAACCCTAACTCTATGCTGTAATAATTGGCGTGTATCAAATCTATAGCTATACCAAGCACCATTTTTCCATTCTCCATCATGCCAAGTACCAGAATACCAAGTACCATCTACCCATTCCCCTGCAATCCAATCCCCAGAATACCAAACTAATCCTCTTGAATTTTGTCCAATAATAGCATTCTCAACTATGGCATTATATAACCATAAATATTTTCTCTTAATTACATCTGGGGTAAGATCGTCAATCATGACGATATTCGACATTGTACTCGTATATCCTGTAATGTTATATGTTATCATGATTCTATATATAAATTTTTTATTATCCCAGATAAGGTTGATATGTACAAATCCAAGCATCCTCTCCATTTACCTTAGCATAAATTAAAGCGTAAAATTTCCATCCATAATGCCCACCTGATGCTGTATGAGGACCTTGTTGATTACTGCCTGACCCCCAATTATTTGTTGTTGCTACCCCAACAACATTACCACTCGAACTTAAATTATTTTTCGTTGTTCCAGTTAATGCAAAAAATGCAACATTATCATCTTTCTGTACCAATCCAAATATATCGCTACCCCACGCAGTATCTGTATTTTCTATATACATACCAATGCCATATTCAGATAATAATTCATAAACTGGTGGAGACCCACCGATTGTCAACACTCTAAGAGTTGATGTTGAATTTAAATTATATGGTGGTTGTGAAGAATCGTGAAATTGTATATAGAACTCTGACCCAACATAATCTGCCACACCAGTTGATGTTGTTGATGATGTACCAGATGAACCAGAACTACCGCTACTACTACCTGAAGAACCAGAATTTCCAGATGACCCTGAGCTACCTGAAGAACCAGAATTTCCAGATGATCCTGAGCTACCACCTACACCATCTGTTCCTGACGATCCTGAAGTTGGAGATGCTCCTGATGAACCTGAACTACCATCTGTACCAGATGATCCTGATGATCCTGAACTACCTGAACTTCCTGATGTACCATCAGTTCCTGAAGAACCTGAAGAGCCTGAAGAACCTGAAATACCTGAACTTCCTGATGTACCAGAGCTACCTGACGTACCAGCACTACCACCACTCCCAGAAGTTCCTGAAGTACCAGATGTTGTTGAATCCCCAGAATTACCTGAACTGCCTGATGAGCCATCAGTACCCGATCTACCAGAACTTCCAGAAGTTGTTGATTCAGATGACAACCCAGATGAGCCTGAAGAACCAGATGAACCATCAATCCCTGAGCTACCTGATATACCTGAGCTTCCTGATGTACCTAAGAGTGGTAGCCATGTCAAAGAACCGTTAGTATAATAAATATTTGTATCTGCGGTATTATAGTATAATTGCCCACGTTCTATAGGTGGTGGGTCTGCACTATATCTTGGAATTGTAAACCCAGTTGATATAATAATAAGATCATGTGAAAATACTTTTTCAAATATATACCGTGATGAAGAATACCTACCAGCTCGTATTGTATCTTGCCCACCATCAACATAAAATATAGGCATACCAGATATATCATTAACTGAAAATGTTGAGCCAGAATCCTGAATGTATACTAATTCCCCACTATTTCCAATATATGAAATCGAACCATCCGATAATACTTCCATTCTAACAGAGCCTGAGCTACTACCACTAAAATTAATGATAGAATTCCCATATGTTGAACCAGTATTAGGAGTTATTAAAATATCTTTAGACATTTTTACATTATTTTTTATGAATATTTACACGACATTATCCATGTTTCATAATCACTTCCATTATCAATTAATTTAACTCTAAACGCCTTATTTAAAAACCATCCATGAGTAGACCCATCATTAGTCGGCCCGACAAGTGCCCCACCACCATCACCATATATAACATTTCCATTTGCTCCATTATCCATAGTTGTTGCCGTACCGCCACTAAATGAGAAGAAATATCCATTTCCAGCCCCATTAAGACTTGTGTTAATATTCATGCACGGAACAGCCATAGTTGATGTTGTTGCTATATGTAAACTTTTTTGAATTATAAAAACATTATTACCACTCTTTGGACCAATTGATAAAGAAGTACTACCACTTATATTTCCAGCAGCCACACTATCATACCATTGAATCCAATAATCAGAACCAGCAGCACCATATGCCCCACCAGTTCCAGATGTTCCAGATGATCCAGATGTGCCTGATACTCCTGAACTACCAGAACTACCATCGGTGCCAGAAGAACCTGATGATCCTGATGAGCCTGACGATGAAGTTCCTGTGTTTATACCTGACGTACCTGATGACCCTGAGCTACCTGACGTTCCATCAGTTCCTGAAGACCCAGAATTTCCTGAAGTTCCTGAAGTTCCTGAAGACCCAGAACTTCCTGAAGCCCCATCAGTCCCAGATGTACCAGATGACCCAGAACTTCCTGATGTACCATCAGTGCCTGATGTTCCTGATGTTCCAGCGGGTGGGCCTAAAAGCAAATTTATTTCATCTACTTCATACCATATATTATTATCATCTAACGCTATATACCATTGTTGTATTCCTCCAAGTGTAGTACCAGTTCCGTTCACAATTGAAACCGTATATCCAGTAGTTGATGGAGTGTATGTTACAATTGTGGCTTGAAATCTGGTTAATGTAGAATATTGAACAATGATTGGGTCACCAGTGTGCCAAAATTTAGTATTCCAATATTCATGAGTAAATCCTGTAAAATTCATTGTAGCACCAACTGTCAATGGAAAATCAACATGGATATTTGTAAAATCTTGATATGCTACCATTTGACCAATTGCAAAATAGGTTAAGTCCAACCAATTATATGTTTGAGATACAAATTGGGCAGCCCCTGTATTGGCTGGGTATCTATATATATACATAGGATTATATCCAACTCCATAACTTTCACCTACAGCTAAATCATATTTAGATCGATATTTAAATGATAAATAATATGATGGATATGTGGATATAGTCCAACCAGTGCTCCAAATAATATTACCTGGATATGAATCTTCACCCCAATATTCAACCCTTTGAGCTAACCCACTAAAACCATTTCCTGTTACACCTGTAAAAACTGCCATCTATTTATTATTTTTTAAATTGAATAATCACTCATCCACCCCCACGCCAAACCTAAATATATCATATAATTTGGGTCAGAAATTATCCAATCAGTTTCACCAACCCCTCCACCATTTGGTATAAACGTAGTACCGTTAATACCTGTCCACCCAGAAGTTCCTGAACTTCCTGAAGTTCCTGAACTTCCTGATGTACCAGATGAACCTGAACTTCCAGATACACCTGAGGTGCCTGAACTACCTGAACTACCTGAAGTTCCTGAACTACCTGATGTTCCTGAGGTTCCTGAAGTCCCAGATACTCCTGAAGTTCCAGACGAACCTGAGCTACTTGATGAGCCAGAACCACCCCAATACATCAACCAACTTGTACCATTTGAACGATAAACTTTTGTAGTTGATATATCATAATATATACTCCCAACAGGTGCAACAGGTGGTGAAGTATCGTATGGTATTCTCAGACTGGTGCCAAATTTTACATTTATACCATCTATTAAAAAAGATGACGAATCACCTTCACCAATAGTATTAGAATCACCATTTACATAAAAAAAAGGAACGTCTGATGGCAATATTACAGAAAAAGATATTCCTGTTATACTATCATCAATTCTAACAACATTTCCACTCGTTGTTCCATTATATAATAATGATCCATTGTCATGTACTTCTAACCACATAGTACTCCCACTACTACCCGAAAATTGAATTGTCGGATATCCCGATACTGGAGTTGGAGTTATTAATATATCTTTTTTCATATTTTTAACTAAAATCTAATTTATATAGTGGTATCCATGCTTCAACGGATGCACCAGCACCACTTTTACCAGCAATTTTTATCATATATTGCGTAAATAACCACCCGCCATTTCCTAATTGAGAATCATAAGGAAGTGCAAGATATGCATTGCCGCCAGCACTAACAGATATGTTAGTTGGAGGTGCAAGTGTCGCAGAAGCTGTGCCATTAAAAAACATAAAAGGTTTATCAATATCATTCTGAAATAATTGTATGGCAGTATTACCAGAATCAGATTGTGGATTAACAGTTGTTCTTCCAGTATAAATTACCAATTCATTAACATTTAAATAATCTATATTAGCCACACCATTATGATTCCCGCTATGAGCACCATCAAAAAACTGAATCCAATGATTGGAACCAGATAAGGTGCTTCCAGCAATTGCAGATATTCCAGAGGTTCCTGAAGCTCCTGATACTCCTGATGATCCCGAAGTCCCAGAATTTCCAGATGTTCCGTCTGTACCTGATGTCCCTGAGGAGCCTGATGTTCCACCGACCCCAGATATTCCTGACGATCCCGCTGTTCCTGATGATCCTGAAGTCCCAGTATTACCACTCGAACCTGAAGACCCCGAAGTTCCTGAAGTTCCTGAACTACCTGAACTACCGTCTATTCCTGATGAGCCTGAAGAACCTGAACTACCTGAAGTTCCAGAAGATGACCCTGATGATCCTGAAGTTCCAGATGTAGCTGAAGTACCTGATGATCCTGATGATCCAGCTCCTGATGATGTTCCTGAAGAACCTGAAGAACCAGAACTACCTGATGTTCCATCGGTACCAGAACTACCTGATGGTCTGCCATAAGTACCAGACATTCCAGACGATCCTGAGGTGCCAGAAGACCCAGATGATCCTGAAGTCCCTGAAGTTCCTGAAGTTCCTGAGCTTCCAGATGTTCCACGTGGAGATGACCAAGATGAACCATCAGAATAATACGGTTGTTCATCAGGTACATTATAATATAGACCAGCAATGGTAGCACTTGGTGCCATTGCCACGTTTGGTATTGTTAATCCAGATGCAACATCAACACCAACATTATCATTGATTGTAAACGCATTTGTATTTGGTGACCCAGCTACTATAATATTTGATGATGTAACTTCAAATATTCTTTGATTTGTATTATTAAATACTGCAAATAATGTTCCATATAAAGAATCAGCAACTTGAAATAGAATACCTTTATCACCTTCATATGATACAGTTCCATCAGCTAAAACGGTTGTATTAATTGCGCCTGATGTTGCGCCAGAATAATATATTACTGGATTACCTAATGGGTAAGTAGGTGGTGTTGGTGAAGGAATTATAAGAATATCTTTGCCCATTCATTGTCATCATTATTTTGCTTTAAACTCGACTAAAAGTTTATCTATATCCTTACGCTCTGCAAGAATCCAATATGTAACATTAATATCAGAGTTACTATCGCTTGCTATATATATTTTTTCACCTTGTATCTTCTTCAAATAAACCATTTGAAATGAACCTATTGGAGTTAAATTAACTGTTATAGTATTCATGTCAACTAAATTCTTCCAATATGAAGGTAATGTAATAACAGCGGTTTTGCCTGATGCTTGAATTGTTCCTCGAATATAAACCGCATATTCAGGGCCTTCCAGCGATCCATACATCAATTTCCATTTTTTCTTTAATGGGTGATCGATCAAAAATGATTTTGACCCTGCTGTAACTCTACCAGTAACATTAGCGTTTCCAACAACAGCTAAAGCATTGCCTCCAGTATAAATTGTATTTATACCTACACCAGATAGAGCTTTATTTATATAAATAGTATCTTCAACTAATAATCCGCCACGAGTATTACCCGTAAGCACATATTCAGCATAGTATTTTGTATTGGACATTATTCTATTAGTATTTTTAGTATATATAAAAATAGCTAACTGAAAGAAATAAAATTTTTGAAATATTTACTTGGAATTAATGTAAATATCAATTTTTCCAATGAGATCATCACTCATACATTCTTTGTATGAGCCAACAATACCTTTGTTAGGACAAAAATTTGGCAATTTTTTATCATGAATATCAGGTATTTTTTCTGATATTTTATGCGATAAATAGTCCTCTAATATTTTTTTTGTTGATGGATAATCATTTAAAATATCTTCGTAATTCAGAACTAATATTTTATCTTTATATTTCATCCACCCATTAGCATTCAGCAATATTCTATCAATATAATTATCTGGTTCTATTATTATGTGCGGGTCTGGAAACGATGCAAAAAATTTGTATCCAATTTCTTGTGGATTAGAAAAAACCCAATCATTTAAGTTTGGAAAATTAACTATTGGTACTTTATTGATATCAGCATTCAAAAACTTATAATAACTAACGAGAACGTCTTTAATATTTCTTTTTAGATATATTACATTGTAATTTTCAAAAACATAATCCAAAAAATCTTCATAGAATTCTACTTGATGATGTGATTTTGATACCGAATCTTTATTTGAATTAGCATTCATCACAATATACTTGTAAACATATTCTTTATATGTTTTAATATCACAAGTTTTATTTTCTGGTAGTTTTCCAATAGGAATAAAATTCCCATTGTTTTGATAATTAATAATATTAATTAAAAGATGTGTGCCACTTCTTTCATGAGTAACAACTAAAGTGGATTTTTTCATATTAATATGTTTTTATATTGCCGTTAATTACTTTTTTTTTCAATGCAGCAATACCTTGACCTTCAGTTATAACTTCAATAACATCATAATAATCTAAGGTTTTTTGATAATCAGGTCTATTGAAATCATGTATAAAAACAATAACATCATTATCAATCATATCGGCAATTGATTTAGCACAATATTTTCTTGCCCGACCATCAATTAAAACCTTTGTAAATTTAAAATTTTCATTTTTTGGGAATTCGATATAATCTTTAAATTGTGCATACCTACACGGAATTGGATCAGGTGTATGTGGTGGAATATTATATAATTCTATATTTTTAATATCATAAAAATTAATGATTTTATTGATTTTATCATACCAATAAATATCGTGCTCGACACTTATAACCTTTTTAACAACTCCAGCCCAATACAATGTTGAATTCCCAGCACCCCATTCCAATAATATATCATTTTCATTTAAATATTTTTTGATAAATTCATACTCAAATTCATGCATTAGAGGTCTAAAACTTTCAAATTTATTTTTTATTATCATAAATATCATCAATTTCTACTAAAACAGTTTCTACATCTGGGATATATTCATACAGAGTGTGACCATTTGGTATAATATCAATAGTATCTGTTTTAAACTCAGTATGTCTTATTTCTAAATCCTCTTGCAATAATTTTTTATATAACGCTTTCGTTTTATATTTCTGTGTTCCATTTCTATATGGTAGCATGTGATCTGGGTGTTTGCATGTTGGTATGGTTACAATCCAATTATCAAAAGCCCCACCTATATGAACAGGTAAGGAGTCATTAGTCAATAAAACTCTTGTCATGGAAACTAAAGCTATTAATTCTCCTAATGTTGTTATGTTTCTAAAATCAATACCATTGTCTGGGCATTTTAAATCAATGAAACCTTGTTTATCGTCCTGAGTTTTACCTATAAGACCAACTGTATATTTTTCAGAAAGCTTATCAACAACTTCTTGCCACCATTCCGTAGGTAATGTTTTTGAACTCCACCATTTACCAGCGTGAACCAAAATTAAATTTCTATTTTTATTTCCTATTATATTCAACATGTTAGATACATCTTCAATGTCAATTTTAAGTTTTATTGTTTTATCTTCATTTGGGATTGTTCTTTTGATCATTGAAATAGATGCATAATCAGTTGGATGAAAAAGGACATGAGATAATTTATGTTCTGATTTATCATCTTCGGGGCAAGTGTACATTGTTAATATTGAATCGTTAAATCCTTTCCATTGGTCATAAGTATATATTGGCAATTCTAAATGTTCAAAAAGTCTTGGAAAATGTGTAACTAAAAATATATTAGAATCAGGATACATTTTTTGTGTATACCTTATTGCTGGTTCAGAACAAAGCTGATCTCCCATTCCAGCCGACACTGAAATTAAAATATTTCTTTTATAATCATATTTATGGTTATCATTTTTCCATTTTTTTATATCATTCTTAATAACATCAAAAATCATTTCTTGTGGCGCACCAGCATAATGAACAATATAAGAATTCAGCCTCGATATTCCACAAACTGAATCTAAAATATCCATTCTATTGAAATCGTAATGTAAGTCGAACATTTCAACTTTATCATTAATAATTCTCATATTAATATAAGGTTGATCTGTCTCGACAAAATCAATTCCTTTGGGTAAAGCAAAAATTTGCTTATGTATTCTTGATATAACCATCACCCCAGAATTATAAAATTTTCCAGCCCATTTTTTCATAGGCTCACCATAATACTCGCAAGCTTGTTCATAAAATTCATATCTTTTGGAATAACTACCCTCATTAAACATACCTAATCTATTACTTGGTACGATATCAAAAAGATTAGGACAATCTTCCCTAATTATCATATCTATATCAAGATACAATATTCTTTTATATTTATTAAGTAACTCGTGAATATAGAATTTATTCCATTTTTGAGTGATGTATTCATTATTATGTTCTGTAATATTTAAAAAATCAGCATCTATTTTTTCGGCATATTTCTTTAAAAACGGTAAAGTGGACGTTGATATTTTTTTATAATAATTTCCAATACTTATAGTGAATACTAAGTTTTCTTTCATAATAACAATTGTTTTCTTATTTATAAATAAAATTTAGTAAAGTTTAAAAATATTTAAATAATTAAAGCGTCACATACAGCTACAGGAGTACATCTATCTGTATTTGTATTATCACCTACTTGACCATAAATATTAGCCCCCCACGCCCAAACTTTACCATGATTATCTAAAGCAATTCCACCTGAAAGATAGGGCCATCCTGCATCCGCCCTACCTGATATTTGGCAAAATGTATGAGCCCCACATATAGCAACTGGAGTTTTTTTATGATAGCGATAACCAGTTGTAATACCATTACCTAATGCTCCATAATATCCATACCCCCAACCCCAACCTTTTCCGTTATTATCTATCGCTAATCCACCAAACATAATTGCAGTTATTTGGCAAAATGTATGAGCCCCACATATAGCAACAGGAGTTAGATTTTGATCCCAGCTTGTATTGTTACCAGAGTAACGTCCCCACCCCCAGCCTTTCCCATCTTTATCTATTGCACAACTATTCTGATATCCAGTGGCAATTTTACAAAATGTATGAGTTCCACCAACTGCGACTGGAGTATTTGAACTCCAAGATGCAGCATTACCAGTTAAACTATCGCCCCATCCCCATCCTTGACCATTTTTATCTATAGCTTGAGAATGCCTAAAGTATGAAGTAATTTCACAAAAAGTGTGAGTGCCGTAAACCTGACCTGGTGAAGAACGAAATGTCACATCACCGAGAGGAACACCTCTATTACCATCTAACCAATATCCCCACTGCCATGCTTGCCCATTTTTATCAATAGCTATAGAATGATAGTCACCATTAGATATTTTACAAAATGTATATTGGCTTAGCATAGCAATGGGGGTACTAACATTAGCAGATGTATTGGTGCCTAATTCACCATAAGTTCCTTCCCCCCAAGCCCATCCTCTTCCAGCACTGTCTATAGCATGGGCAAAATATCTTCCAAATGTAATTACACAAAAATTATGAGTTGCTCCGACAATTGCTACTGGAGTTTTTCTACTTGTAGTACTATTATCACCAAGTTGTCCGTTTGGGTTATATCCCCACGTTAAACCTTTTCCATTGGTCTTTCGCAGTGTCGCTGATTGAAGCCACCCACCAGCTATATATCCAGCTCCATGTGATGGTGGTATATAATGATATCTTGTATAAATAAATCTTCTAATCATGAAATTATATATTAAAATCTGCTTGGTAGTCTATCCATTTCATAGAAATTAATAGTAGTATTTATTTTTTTAATATAATAATATTTTTCTATTGCTTTTATTGGTGTTCCACCATCAGACATAACCACTACGGCTATTGCAGTTTGGCTAAAATCATCGATTCCGATTAGATTACCATTGAATATAGTTCCATTAGTTATGAAACTTTGTAAAAATGCTTTTGCTTCTTCTTCCCATGTCATAATTTTATTATTATTTTTATATTCTAAGAATTTTTACAGAACCTATTAAATAATATGCGTCAACATCATTATTTATTTTTATATAAAAATTATTACCAGCATTGACTGTATTATTAGTTGTTGAGTAATAAATGTTTCTTGTTGTTGTTCCTGTTATATTTATCATTCCAGTTATACCAGTTAAAGAAACACCCATATCAAAATAACAAGTTCCAGCAGGGGTTCTTACTGTTAACCCACTCACTTTATAGGCATACCATGCATAATCATCTAAATAGATATAAGTTTCACCAGAAACATAAACATTAAAATTAAGTTCTTCTGTTGATATATTTCCAGACGTTCCTGATGTTCCATCTGTTCCTGATGTTCCATCTGTTCCTGAATTTCCTGAGGAACCTGAACTGCCTGATGTTCCTGAAGACCCAGATGTGCCATCTGTACCTGAACTGCCTGATGAGCCAGAAGAACCTGATGAACCTGATGTTCCTGAAGAACCTGATGTTCCTGAGGAACCTGAAGAACCATCAGTACCTGAAGAACCTGATGAGCCTGAGCTACCATCGATACCTGAACTGCCTGATGAACCAGATGATCCATCAGTTCCTGAACTGCCTGATGAACCAGATGAACCTGACGTTCCATCAGTTCCTGAACTGCCTGAAGACCCTGATGATCCTGATATTCCTGAACTTCCTGATGTGCCATCAGTTCCTGAACTGCCTGAGGAGCCAGAAGACCCTGAAGAACCTGAAGTTCCTGAACTGCCTGATGTGCCATCAGTTCCTGAACTACCTGAAGACCCTGATGAGCCTGAACTTCCTGAAGTACCTGAACTTCCTGATGTGCCATCAGTTCCTGAACTGCCTGAGGAGCCTGATGAGCCTGAACTTCCTGAAGTACCTGAACTTCCTGATGTGCCATCAGTTCCTGAACTGCCTGAAGAGCCAGAAGAACCTGAACTGCCTGATGTACCTGAGCTACCTGATGTACCCGATGTGCCAGATGAACCTGATGTGCCAGATGAACCTGAAGAACCAGAAGAACCAGATGAACCTGAGGTTCCTGAACTACCTGATGTGCCATCAGTTCCAGAAGAACCTGATGACCCAGAAGAACCTGATGTTCCTGAAGAACCTGAAGTCCCTGAACTGCCTGATGTGCCATCGGTTCCAGAAGAACCTGAAGAACCTGATGAACCTGATGTGCCATCAGTTCCAGAAGAACCTGAAGAACCTGATGAACCTGATGTGCCATCGGTTCCTGAGCTGCCTGATGAACCCGAAGACCCAGAAGAACCTGAAGTTCCTGAACTACCTGATGTACCATCAGTTCCTGAACTACCTGATGATCCAGAAGAACCTGATGTGCCTGAACTACCTGATGTACCATCAGTTCCAGAAGAACCTGATGACCCAGAAGAACCTGAAGTTCCTGAAGAGCCTGATGTGCCATCAGTTCCAGAAGAACCTGAAGAACCTGATGAACCTGATGTTCCATCGGTTCCTGAACTGCCTGATGAACCTGAAGACCCTGATGACCCTGATGATCCTGAAGTTCCTGAAGAGCCTGATGTTCCATCAGTTCCTGAACTACCTGAAGACCCAGATGAGCCTGATATTCCTGAACTTCCTGATGTTCCATCAGTTCCTGAACTACCTGAAGACCCAGATGAGCCTGAACTGCCTGATG
>Ga0209083_1002426_pt1 | contig 17776 bp, 17 predicted proteins | sample AM7aDNAmetaG_FD_184132 | JGI IMG/M metagenome (GOLD analysis project Ga0209083, IMG submission 184132) | Freshwater microbial communities from Finland to study Microbial Dark Matter (Phase II) - AM7a DNA metaG (SPAdes) (version 3) | ecosystem: Environmental > Aquatic > Freshwater > Lake ...
GTCTCCTTTTTATAGTGAGGGTTCGCAACTTTCACTATGATAGCCGAATGTTTCTTTCCTAGAAACATTCAGAGCTCATTGAGGATCGCTCCTCGAGGAGACCACCTTTTCCATTTTACCGACTCTCCAAGGCCTCAGTCCATTCACCGCACTCAGACTATTGCATAATCAAAACACTTTGCGAATGGAAGGTCCCATTTAACTGAGCAAAAAGGGGGGCATTTATGTGAGCGCCATAGTTGAGATTGTAATAAACACGTCGGCGTGACTGACGTCAATTACTATTTCTCTCGGGAATTATAATTGTCGCCCATCAACACGGGAGCAGACTTGGAAAATATGATAGGGAGAGGGTAAATTGATCGTGGAAATGGACGATAAGAAAAACGAGATTGACGAAGTAAGTTTAGAACGTTACATTACGCCTTCATCCCGGCGAAATCTCGTGTTTCGTTGGCCCCGGGTTCCTGTGAGCTCGGGATTTCTTTTTTAAAGCAGAAGAGCAGAATAGCCGTTATGGTCTTGGAAGATGTGCTATAATTGCCGTTAGAGGTTATACAGCCATGAGAAAACGCTTTCAGACAAGTCCTTTGGATGTGCTTCTTTCCCGCGAAGAGGGGAAGTATTACGCTCATTGTCTTCCTTTTGACCTTTTGGCCGAAGGAGACACTACGGAGCAGGCCACGAAGCGGCTTGAAGAGATGATTTTTGAGTACATCCAGTTCTTTATGGAAAAGAATATGGAGCCGTTTATTTTCCGGCCCGCGCCTATGAAATACTGGGATGTTTTGCGTATGATCAAGACAAAGACCCGTTTTTTCCCACGGGTGCCGGATGGATTGCTGAAAGCCTCTTCCGCTAATCGTATTGCCCCCTTTCTAAGTTCCGTCAATGCCCCGTCCTGTTCCTGACCGAGACAAAGTTCTCAAATACCGAGAACTTAGGGCCTGCCTTTCAAAAAACGGAGCCGTTGAACAGCCAAGTCGCGGCAAAGGTTCTCACCGGATGTTCCTCAAAATCGTCGAAGGACGGCCCGTGCTTGATACCGTTACTTGCCATAGTGAGGGAGACGACATTAGCCGCAAGGTTGTTCAACACGTGAGAGAGAAATTCCAGATCTCGATGGAGAACTTTTACTCTTGAATCCTGGGACCAAATTGGGACCAAACGACTTCAAACTTCATCGGTTCCAAAAGTCTCTATCGAAGCAATCGAAAACGAAAAAGCATTGCTTGTAGAGAGAGCTTCACGCATCATGTTGCGGTGAGAGGAGTTGGGGAAAATCGTTCCTTTGATTCTCGCCCTCGCCGCGTCTTTTTGATTTAAAGGAGGAAAGATTTCGCTGACCAGGTACTGTGGCAGGCTTAGGGACTTCGTGATACTATGACCGCGCATCTGTCGCCTCCTGTGATAGTTTGTTTTCGCAAACCAAATCTATCAGTGGGGCACGCGATATTTTTCCCCCCTTATCCCTGAGCTACTTTTAGCATTCCCTCCGCAGTTAATACGAAAGAACCTGGAGACGCTAGGAATACGGGGAAAGCGACTGATGAAGAGTGGGCTCAAAAAAGTGCAGGCTTGGATCAGCGCAACGAACGGACGAAGACCATGGCGGAGCGCGGGAGCTTCAAACATGAACGAAGCGAGCCCTTTGTCTTAAATCAACAAACTTGGATCAGTCAGCCTCACAACAAAACTGACAATCGCTTAAAACCTATGTGAGCCTCCGCATACGGAACCGCACGTACGGTGGCGTGAGACGACGGGGGTGTTCAAACGTCTCCTCCTCGATTTCATTTCTGGCCCACCAAAGAAATGGGGCGAGGCGCGGATCCGTTGAATTGTGGCTAAGAACCACCGATGAATTGCTCGGCCCTATGCAAATCTCGCCTGCCATTATCAGTCAGTGAGGAGGGGGTCGTTAGAAAGTCCATATTATTTAAAAGCTCTTCAGAAAAAAATCAGAAAAGATGAAAGATTGAATATTCTCATGAAATTAGGCGCTGCTCATGGGAACCTGGAGAGAGACGAGGACGCGGCAATCTGCTTCCAGAAGGCTTTAAATCTTAACGTTAAAACTCCCCCGAGACGCGCTATAACGAAGCTTACTATAACCTAACTTTACTCGATGCCTTGCCGGGATATTACGAAGAGTCCATTTTGCAAGGAAAAGCCGGCGAGGGGAGAAAACAAGAGCGCATAAGGGCCGAACGGAACAGGCTTGGAGAAGGACATCTCTTAAAGAGAGATTCCATTGGCGCTTTCGGTGTTTTCACGACACTCTTGGCGCTTATTCAGCGCGAGCCGAAGGCCGAAACAAATCTTGCCAAGTGTCTTTTGTGAGCCAATGCTTCCTCGGAGGAGGAGCGGGGGCGTCTTGTGGAGGAGAAAAAAAGAACGTGGGAATACAGACAAAAGTAGCGGTCCTTCACAACTTTATGGATAACATCGGAGGAGCGGAAAGAGTGTCACTGGTTCTCGCCAGGGAGCTCGGCGCGGATATCTATACAACCAATATTGATCAGAATAAGATAGAAAAAATGGGATTTTCCGATGTCCTGCCGCGGATTTTTTCTATCGGCAAGGTTCCGCTGAATGCGCCATGGAGACAACAGCTAACGCTTTGGAGATTTAGACGTCTCAGCCTGGCTGGTGAATACGACTTTTTTATCATCGCGGGCGACTGGGCTATGTCGGGGGCGTTTAACAACACTCCCAATCTTTGGTATGTCCATTCCCCCATTAGGGAAATCTGGGATTTGAAGCATTATGTCAGAAGCGTCCTCGTGAGCTTTTGGAAAAGACCCCTGTTCGATGTCTGGGTTTCCGTTAATAGATATCTGAATCGTCGTTACATCAAAAAAGTGAATAGAATCGTTTGCAACTCCGTCAACACTAGAAAACGGGTAGAACGCTTCTTAAAAAGAGAAGCGATTGTTATCCATCCGCCCATCGACACCACGACATTTCGTTATGGAGAGCCGCGAGGTTATTGGCTTTCGGTGAACAGGCTCATTAGGCACAAGAGGATCGATTTGCAAATGGAAGCGTTTTTCGGGCTTCCCGAGGAGAGGTTGATCGTCGTTGGGAGTTATGAGAAATCTCAACACTTTCAATCCTACGCGGCACAATGTATGAAAAACAAGCCGAGCAACGTTGAAATAAGAAGCTGGGTAAGCCAGGCGGAACTAATCGATTTGTACGCAGCTTGCAAGGGGTTTATCACGACTTCGCAAGACGAGGATTTCGGAATGAACGTCGTGGAAGCGATGGCCGCAGGAAAGCCCGTAATTGCCCCCAACGAAGGGGGGTATAATGAGACCGTTCTTCATGGACAAACAGGAATTTTGATTGACGACATAGATGCCGAAAAGATTAGGGAGGCTGTCCGTCGATTGGGCGAGGAGTTAGAAGGTTTTCCGGAAAAATACAAAGAGGCTTGTAGAGCGCAGGCTGACCGATTTTCTTCGGCACGATTCATACAAAGAATTCGAGCAGCAATGAACTGACTTTTTGTTCAAAAAAGAGCCACGGGAGGAGAAGATTCGAAAAGTATGGGGTTGTCGCCGGCGAAGCTTTGGCGCTCTCGCTGAAAGACTGGATCCCTTCAGGATTTTTTGGATCATAAATCTTAAGCAATAAAGGCCAGGACAGCTAAAAATCTGTAGCGCTCTTTTCCTCACGCTGCTTTGTCGAAGACGAGAAAGCTATGCCAACCCAGAAAGGTTGTGTGAGCGACGAGAGACGGGATTTTAAAATCCCCTGAAGAAAGGGATTGCTCCGCGGCGGAAAACCATCCCAAAAAACATGAACAGCGGCTGAAAGGCAAACGCTTTACTAATCAGTCCGTAGTTTAGTCTACCTTTTTCTTGACAGTTTTCTAGACTTCCTTCATACTGAGGGCATGCTTATTGATGGCAGAACGCTCTCTCATGAAGTCAGTGAAGCCATGCGCTTGATGGCTGTACGCCGAGTGCATGAAGGCGAAGAACCCAGCGTAGTGATCAAAACGTTGGGGATGTGCCGCACTACGATCTACAAATGGTTACGCATTAAGAAGCAAGGTGGAGAGAAAGCATTAAAAGCACGGGAGCATCCTGGCCCCAAGAGCAAGCTTTCGGAAGCGCAAAAACGCAAGGTGCGTCGCTGGATCTGCGGACGAGATCCGCGTCAGTATGGATTTGATTTTGGGCTATGGACGCGCAAGATAGTGGCAAGCATGATTCAGGAAAAACTCCGTATAAAAATAGGACTCACGGCAACAGGCCGATGTTTGGCGCAAATAGGCATTACACCCCAAAACCCGTTGCGTCGTGCCTATGAGCGTGATCCAGTCGCGATCAAGAAATGGAAGCATGAACAATATCCAAAGCTGCGAGCTCGTGCCAAGAGACGAAAAGCTGAGATATTCTTTCTGGATGAGGCGGGCGTGAGATCTGACCAGGTGCTGGGCCGGACTTGGGGAGAGAAAGGCAAGACGCCGGAAGTTCCCACGAGAGGACAGCGGCAATCGATCAATGCAATCTCAGCCATCAACGCACGCGGAGCCTTTTGGTACGAGGTGTACTCGGGGCAATTCAATGCGACGAGATTCAAGGATGAGTTCCTGAGGTCATTCATGCGGAAAAGAAAATGTCCTGTCTTTCTTGTCTTGGATGGACACCCGTCACATCGGGCCAAGATGATCAGCGCCTACGTCAAAGAACTGAAGGGACGTTTGGAACTACACTTCCTGCCAGGGTACGCGCCGGAACTCAATCCAGACGAATTCGTGTGGAACTATGTCAGGAATGAAGGTGTCAGCAAGAAGCCGCTGAAATGCAATGAGTCTCTCTGTCGCCGAGGTGACGCGGATCTCGCCAATATCAAACGCTGCCCAGCTCTTGTGCGATCATCCTTCGGAGCGCCGAGCGTAGCCTATACTAAGGACTAATTAGTAGGGCTGCTGAGGGATCTTATGTGGCTTTTCTTGACGATGATGAGGTCGCGGATAAATTCTGGTTAGAGAACATAGAAAAACCTTCGCTCCGATTATCCCCTTCACAAAGGGAGAAGAGCGGGCCAAAGCAAAGCTTTATAAGCAAGCCTTTGCCGCGAAGCATTCCGAAACACGATGCGTTTTTTAAACCAGACGCGAGCTGGATTCTCCCTCCAAGCAGGGACTTATGGATAATGCGAAAAACTCTCACGCCTCAAAAAAATGTATTATAATCAAGCCTTCAACAGGGCTTAGAAATTGATATGCAGGCTGACCTCAGAGGGTTTTCCCCGGCGGAAGTGGTTGCTGGGAAATCGGACAGAATTAAGAGTGGGCTTTTTAGGACAGGGGAAAAACCAGCGTCTGCGGGGGGACGCTTGGGAAGTGATAGGCCCATAGCTTAGAGGGTAGAAAGTCAGACCAACATGATTACCGCCATCGTCCTCAACTGGAAGCGTCCGGAGAATATGGCGCGGATTCTCGACGCCCTCCGCCAAGCAAGTCTTGTCAGCGAAATCATCGTTTGGAACAACAATCGCGAAATCCACTTTGTTGCCGGCGACGATGTTTGTGTTGTGAACTCGAGCCGGGATCTTGGCCTTTTCACGAGGTTTACCGCTGCGTCGCTGGCAAAGAATGAGGGCATTCTTTTTCAGGACGATGATGTCGTGCTTAAAACCGAGATGATCGAGACGCTCTACAGAGAATGGAAGCGAGAGCCGCGAATCTGTCATGCAGCGTTCGGAAGAAGCTGCTGGTCCGGGCCGTACAATCGGAAGAACGCGTGGGGGGATGTTGATGTGGTCCTGACAACAGCAGTGCTCGTTCACAGGAGTATTTGCCTGCAGGCAGCCATGAATTCCCAGCACCTTTGCGATATCCAGGGAACACCGGAAGGGAATGGCGAAGACATCTTATTGTCGTACACGGCCATGGCTATGAGCGGGAAACCCAACCGCTCCCACGATCTCTGCTTGTCCCGCGAGCTGCAGGATCCCAGCATCTCCATCAATCAGCGCGTAGCGAATCATGCGAAGCACCGGACTCTCGTGCTTAGGCGATGTCGCACGCTGTTTTCACCTGACTCAGCCTGGGTGGCGTCCGCTGCCTTGCTGTGGAAAAAAGCACGTATGCTTCAAAGAAAAGAGCGCGTTCGTAGCTTTTTGGGGAGAATTAGGGACAGTATGCGCGCGGTCTATGTTAAATTTCGCGCGGTTTTTAGCCGGACGCGACGCGGCATTGTGTAGTAACCACTTGTCCATGAGAAATATCTTCAGGCGGAAACCTAGAGTGGCTTTTTTACCCTCCATCCTGGTGATTCAAACCAGCGACCCCACGGAATATCTTCCTCTGCTTGAAACCACCTCTCCCGGCGTTCGCTATTACTGTTTGCGTCACGGATATACCTACGAAACCTTCGTCGGCATCAAGCGCGGAACCATGCCGAGACATGCCGCCTTCAACCGCATCTACCTGCTGCTTGAGGCCCTTCATGTCGGCATCCACGATTGGGTCTTCTACATGGATGTCGATAGCTATATCTACGACCCCACTCCGAGGCTGGAAGAAATTATTATTGAAAACAAAGACAAGGCTTTCGTTTTTTGCCGGGGGATATACGACGGGAAGATCCATGATTTCAACAACGGCGTCTTCCTTGTAAATCTGCGGCATCCAAAAACCCTTCCGCTCCTTATTGCTTGGCGCAATTCATTTGAGTCTGTCTGGACGCCTGAGAAATTCGCGATATGGAAAGTCTGGGCCGACGGCGCTCTCGGCGCGCCCGGAGACCAGTGGCTGTTGCAGGTCATAATCAAAACCATGGAAGAGAAGGGCGAGAAGGTCCGATCCTGGCTGAAGGTCTATGATGGCCACCAGTGGCAACGATTTAATTATTCCGGCCCCTTCGTGCGGCAGTGTTTAAGATCCACCGGCCTGGATGTAGGGGGGCGAGTTGTAGAGATAAGAGCAAGCCTTGCGAAACAGAGAAAAAAGACGATTAAAACCCAGAAAAAACTAGGTGTTATCCTTACGAGCGGGTCGCGCCCGGAAGTCGTTAGAGATATCGCTCTTCAGTACGCAAGATATGGCGTCGTAGAAGACGTCGTCATTTGGAACAACAATAAGGGCGTAAACCTAGAATTCCCGGGAAACGGAAAGGTAAAGGCCGTAAACTCGTCCTGCGACCTTGGGCCGGACTCGCAGTTCGCGGCGGGGCTCTTGTCACGTAGCGACAATCTTCTCATACAAGGCGACGGCCTCCTCCTGCCGGAGGCCTCGTTAAAGCATCTATTTTCTCAATACCGCTCAAATCCGGATCTCAAGCACGGCATTTCTGAAGCCCGATGCAATCTCGTTCACAGGTCCTACGTCTTAAAGTACTTCGATGTCATTCAAGAGTTTGAGGACTTAAGAAAATACACGAGCGGATTGGGCGCGCACGAGATCATGGACGCCATAGTCCGATCAGCTACGAAACAACAAAGCGTTTGTTATCAGCTCCCATTCGTTCGTTGCGCGAACAATCGCTTAGAAGATGAAAAGATCGGAAGCGGGAACGAACGGCAACAAGTTTTGAATGAAATCGAGAAGCGTTGCCGGTTTTTGCTGACAGGAGAACTGACGCGATTTCCGGAAACGGGACTTAGACTGCTAAGCGATTTGAAGTACTCCGACTTTGGAATAGAGGATGCTCCGAGACTTTCACTTTACAACGTGGTCACTAAAACGAACCCGACGTTCGTTCATGCTCCGGGCCTCTCCCGGGAGCATTTGTTTTGGAAGGACCTTGTCGAAAGGTTCTTTGCTCGCAAGAGAACCCTTTGCCTTCCTGACAAGGTGACCCTTCTGACTTTGGGGGATAGCCAGGAGGGATGTTTTGAACGAGGCTGTCGCCATTGGGGCGTTCCAGTAGTCAAGCTTGGCGGCCAAATCGAACGCGGGAACTGGAAAAACCGTTTCAAAATAGATCTTCTCAGGGACTATGTTGCAATTGCAAATACCGAATACACCGTGTTTTGCGACAATTCCGATGTGCTTCTCGTAGGGGATATCCAGGACATCGTGGCACGCTTTGAGAAGCTCGATTGTGAAATGTTGTTCGGTGCAGAGCAAGGGATGTACCCCAAAGAGTTGAAGGTGATGAGACAACAAGAAAAGATATCCCGAAAAATGTCAAAATGGGAGTTTCTCAACTCCGGATTATGGATGGCAAGGACGGCATTCCTTCCGGAATTGCTGGCGAACCTGGAACGACCGGAGATCCAAAGACATGAAAGACTTCCGGACGATGACCAATACTTGTTCGCGCAGGTTTACGTGGCTCTTTTTCCAAGGATAAAATTAGATTTTAACTGCTCGATCTTTCAAAACATCAACGTAAAAAAGGATTCCCTGCGGCGGCTCTTAACACTTCGAAGAAAGGCTAGAGGAAATGCCGGCTTCGAGGATGACCGCCTGAGCCCGAAGATCGCCGCGCTGCGGGACGACTCCTTGGACGCCCGATGCATGGAGGAGATCCGGACCATGTCTCTTGAGCACCAGGCCATTTTTCTCATTTCACGAAATAATTCTATCCGGGACAGCATGACTGAATTCCCGTGGATCACCAGAGTCCAAATCTCTAACAACGTAACCCACGACTCCGTCGAAAGGGCGATTAGAGCCATGTGGGGATCCATGGGAAAAACAGGAACATGAAAACAGCCCCTTTCTCCCGCCTTCCCCAAACTCAGGCCATGAGATGTTTGCTCTGGCTCCTTCTGGGTCTTGGTTGCTATCTTCGCCTGCGACAGTACTTGTACGGAAGATGCCTGTATCTTGACGAGGCTAATCTGGCCGTTTATATTATCAAAAGTTCGTGGAACGATCTTTTTCATCCCCTTTGGTACGGGCAACAAGCGCCCATCGGCTTTGTGCTCGCGGAGAAGATGATGACCCTCCTGTTTGGCCCGAGTGAATACGCGCTGAGGATCCTGCCGGTCTTTTGCATGGCGGCCTCGGTCCCGATGTTTCATGCGCTGGCTAAGAAATATTTGGATAGTGCGTTTGCCCTGATCGCGCTCGCTTTTTTTATCGTATCCGACAAACTGATTCATTATGCGGCGACCGCGAAACCATACGCCAGCGATGTTGCTATCGTTATTGGGCTGTACCTTACTTTGGAGTTCGTTCGATCGAGGAAATGGAGCGCTAGCGCACTATCACTCTTCGCCTTTGTAGGAGCCTTATCCCTCTGGTTCTCTTTTCCCGCGGTCTTCGTTTTGGTGAGCATTGGAATCGCAACCGTCTTTTCTTTAGCGGTGACGGGAAACAGAATATTGCTTCCCAGGGTGCTGGCTGTCTTTGCTGCGTGGGCAGCCAGCGGTGCGTTCTGCTACCTGTGGGCGATCGGAGGACATAAAACCTCCAGCGAACTTCTCATGTTTTGGGAAAACGCCTTTGCCGACGGCAAGAATCCTTTCGCACTGTTCCTTGCTTTTCTGAAAAATCCGGGAGGGATAGCGCTCCTGTTTTTTGGGGCCGCTTTTTTTTGTGGCGGGATTTTCGTTCTGTGGAAAAAAGACAAAGAAGCGACAGCCTTTCTTCTCCTGCCTTTTTTTGTGACGCTTGCGGCGTCGGCGATAAAAGTTTATCCGTTTAGCGACAGATTGCTCCTGTTCCTGGTTCCGGCAACCTATGTGTTCATCTCTGCCGCCATGCAGGGATGTGTAAAATCAAGGAAGTTCGCTTGGATGCTGGTCTTTATGGCTTTCGGAGCTTTCACAAGCGATTCGCGGGCGTTCATCCTTGAAGGCTCTAATGGAATGTATCGGCGAGAAGAAATCAAGCAGCCGATTCTGTATTTCAAAAACCATAAAAAAAACGGAGACTTGCTTTATATATATTATGGCGCTATTTCCGGTTACCGGTATTACTCTATGATTACGGCCCTAAATCATCAGCGGGTCATCCTTGGGTTCCCGGCGAGGGAAGACCGCGGTCTTTATAGCGAGGAGTTGAAGCAATTGCGAGGCTATCCTCGCGTGTGGGTTCTCTTTTCGCACGTTTATCCAAAAAAGGTTGAGGGGCTTACCGAACAAGACTACATGCTGAAGATTTTGTCGGTTTTCGGGAAAAAGCTTGATTCGCAAAAGAGTCCGGGAGCGGCAGTCTATTTGTTCGATTTATCATGAGTGCAGGGGAGGGCTGGTTCGGCTTCCGGGAACACGAAGGCAGAGCGCCAGCCTAAGACTTTTGATATCAAAGAAGGCGAGGCAGACCGCGCTATGAGAGGGCAGATGATGCTTTTTGGGTGTTATAAGCGAAACGAACGGGATCCGTGGCTCGGGTCCGGAACAAAAAAATTCCGGGTTGCCTGGGTCTTGCTCAGAGAACGACCGACCGGTTGGCCTCGCCGGAAAAAATAAAAAAGTGGCTGTCCGGGCGGAAAAATAGCTGGCTTCCGTAGGCGATCAATCTATTGTTGATCTCGGGAGGCGAGGCAAGCGGTCGTATGACGTTTGCCTCGCCTACTATGGCGAGAGGGAGTTTGAGCCGGCGGACAGGGCGGAATACTTCATCAAAAACAAGGATTTTATGAAAAATCATTTTCTGAGACAATTCCAATCTAAACATCTTTTGGATCACAAAAAAAGCCCATGACAAGCCCCATCTCGAGAGCCTCCTTGCCGCTGATCAGCGTTGTTGTTTGCACCTGCGGGAGAGAAGCTCTTTTTAAAAGGACCCTTCTCAGCCTGAACAAACAATCCTTGTCCCCGGACCAGTACGAGATCCTTGTGGTCGAGAACGGCCGACGCGGGGCAGCAGAAGCGACCGTTGCAGATTTCCAGAAGCAGTTCGCTCCCATTCTGTACTTGCACGAGCCCCTTCAAGGGCTCTCTCGCGCGAGAAATGCCGGACTTAAAGCGGCAGCGGGAGCTTATTTGGCTTTTCTTGACGACGATGCTGTCGCGGACGGGTTTTGGCTGGAGAACATACTCAAAACGTTTGTCGCTTTTCCGGAAGCGGGTGCGGTGGGCGGTAAAATACTTCCCGTATGGGAAGAGGGCCGACCTTCCTGGGTTGCGGAAGAGCTATTGAAATATCTTTCTATTCTGGATTATGGTGATCGGACGATATTTCTCGGAGAAAAAAATCTTTTCGGCACAAACATAGCTTTCAATAAAGTTTTATTGGAGCAAATAGGCGGGTTTTCCTTGGATCTCGGAAGAAACGGGGACGATCTTTTGTCTGGGGAAGAGGCCTTTGCGCAACGAGAGCTCTTGCGTCAAGGGCATACCATTGTCTACAACCCCGATATCAAGGTTGGGCATCACATCCCCGGGGACCGGCTTTGTAAAGAGTGGTTCGAGAGGAGGGCTTTTTGTGAGGGGGCGACCAACGCTGTTATGGATTTAAAGTTAAAAAAGAATCAAATAGGGAGGATCGTATTTCTCCAAGCGCTGAGTTTTCTGAGAAAGCCACGGCAACTGTTGTCGCTAGCGTTTGATCTTAAAAATGACGCGATCTTTTCCGAGAGGATAGAAGCGATAATCAAAATAAGTCACATAAGGAATCTCATGAGAATGGGGCCAAGGAATCTTTCGTAGAAATCCTTGATCGGGGATACAGCTGTCCGGTTATAAGCTGAACAATGTCAACTGGTTGTGATCTGTGATGTCCTTGTCGAAAGCGTCGATTGCTGTAAGTGTGACTAGCGGCAATTGTACGCGACTACGCCCCCAACCGTGATTTTTAAAATGGCTGAAAGTTTAGAAGCTGTGCGATAACCCCCACAGCTTGGCGTGGGGGTATCGCGCCCTAGCTGAAGGAGGTCAGAGGGGGAAACGAAGCCGTTACATACAGATTTGCCTGTTGCCAAGAGGTGGTTAATGCTTCAAAATCTCCGTTCAGTAATCCGAGCGCTTTGACGCATTTAAAACACAGTATTTCCAGAGTTTGATCTTGAACTTATGATTTTAGCATTTGTCTAATAAAGTCAAGAATTAGAGCGACGCAATAAACCAATGCCGATAGCCTTAGAAGCGAAGGTCATGATTTTGCTCCGCAAAAAAGCATACGATGCTTCAAAAATATTTGCTGGAAAAATACTCCGTGGTTATGAAAAAGTAGTGTTTTTTTTTGAAGACGGAATTTTACTTTTTAAAGAATTTCTCGGAAGGAATGAACGTGTTATTGTTAACCGAGTTGGTCTACCGATCATCATATCGCTAACTTCAATTCCAGGCAGGCTAAACACTCTTCACTTTACGATAGAATCCCTTTTCCGTCAAACCCAAAGGGCAGACCAAGTTATCCTTTGGCTTTCAGAAAAAATAGACGCGAACACTTTGCCGAAGAGGCTTCAAAAACAAGAGAAACGCGGGCTTATTATAAAGTTTCGTGAAGATGTTGGGCCGCACACAAAGATCCATCATGCGCTTAAGGAATTTCCGGAGAGCATCATTGTTACCTGCGATGATGATAAGATATATCCATCGGATTGGCTTACCGGACTTTATCAGGCGCACCTTAAAGCCTCTAATTGTGTTGTTTGTCATCGTGCCCATGAGATTACGATTGATGAAGCTGGTAGCGTGGAAGCTTATGAGAGATGGTCTTATCTCTCCCCGGGGAGAGTCGGTCCGAGTCATTTTTTATTTGCAACCGGAGTCGATGGCGTTCTTTATCCGCCTTCGGTGCTACATGCGGATGTTTTAAATAAAGAATTATTCCAAAAAATATGCCCGTTGGCCGATGACGTATGGCTCAATGTTATGGCAATTTTAAAGAATACTCCTCGGAAAAAAGCGAATCCTTATAGTCGGGAATGTAGATCTACAACAGGGGTTGAACTTGGGGGGCTTTATGTTCAAAACTATCGAGGCGGGGGGAATGACAAACAAATGAAGAGCGTTCTTCAGCATTATGGGTTGGAAAAATATTGGAGTAAGAAGCCTGAATGATGAGGGTTGTACCCCTTGGATTTTTAACAGCAGGACTTCCGCAGAGCTCTTTATAGACCAAAGTTGCGGAGCCTCGACACCTCGTGTGCCGGCAAGCGCGTTACTTGTTGTGAAACTCGAGCCTTTTCTTTACAGCGGTAGCAGTGCTGCCAACACACAGCTCTTGGGTGCGGCATTCCATGAGGTAAAGAAACCAGTCATGAACGCCGCTAAAAGTTTTTTTTGAGCTTCTTGAAAAGAGCGTGAAAAAACAGCTTTAATACCGTCAGCGGTTTTTCACGGGAGTTCCTTTCCCTTTCCAAGGAGCGCAGATTCCGCACTATTTTGGCCTTAACTAAACGGAAAGTAGAAAACGCTTTCTGAAAAAAAAAGTGCCATTTCGCAGATCGCCATTCGGTTAAATCTAAATATTTACAAAAAAAGGAATTGTATGGATGCCCGCAGACATTCCACGGTTTCTGAGTCCAACAAAAATGAATAATATAGGCTTGCTCACCCAAGGCCGGGGCATTATGCATTGCAGCAAAGTTCCATCGCCGATCAAGGCAGCGCCACTCATCATAAAAAATAAAATTTAAAATTTCCTGATCGTGCAGTCTCATCACGCTCTTGTGTTTCTGCTGGTAGGCTAGAGCTATCCCATACAAATCACGAGCTCGCCACTTTTCCAAATCAATAACCATTACGCCGGAATTAAAATATTTTCTCAAGGGAGAAAAACGCTCTTCTCTCCAGCTCGGCAAGCCATCTCCAATTGATAAAGTGCCCTGATCTTGAACTGCCAGCAAGGCGACGGTCTTGTCCAAATGCTCTTCCCAAAGCTTGGATAAATCTGCCTGCACGATCACATCGCCATCAAGATATATCACTTTCTGCATCGTCAAAGGCAATAACTCGCCCAAAAAAAGCCTCGCGTAAGCGATTCTTGAAAGATGGCTGCCCGGAAGCAACCTGAGACTTCTCAATTCCCTTTCAATTCGCTTTGGGATTTGCACCCACACTAATTCGAAATTAAAAAGTTTTAGCGATTTTAAGATCTTTCTATTATTTCGACGGCTAATCCCCCCCGCGACAACATATAAATGCAGCTTGTAACAAGGTCGTAAGTTTGCAAGTATGGAGCAAGCAACTACGGCGAGTTGCATGGCATACTTGTCATCCACATTCATCACGACGTAGACCGGAAGTCTTTCCCTATGCATCCCAATCCTTCCAACCGTCCATGGAAAAGCAGGTCAAGGATAAAACCCTTTCCTTGGCAATTCTTGATATGAAAAAAGCGCTCTTCCTCGGCTTACGGTCTTCGCTCTCGAAAGTCTCCAAAAAGCTCATTCACACTCCACTCTGAAATTAAATTCCCAGGATCTTTCCTTTATTATGCCGGCACGGCATAATCTTTATTGGCAGTATTCCTACGCGTCCATAGGAGCTCTCTCAGGGCCGAGAAAATCTCCTCTTTACCCTGGGGCTACAATAAATTCCAAGGATAATACGCAGAGGGTTACCGAGAACAAATTACTAAAACAGAAATTCACTCATAGCATAACTCGCGCGCTATTCACCGTGCTTCTCTGCCGGAGAGAGGGCCAGTGATTTGGAAAGAAAGCTCGCCGTCTTCTTCCGCAACGATCCGAACAACTTGACATCTTCAAGTGCGAATAAAGCGACTCTGTGGAAACTCGCAAGGCCCCTATCCCCGGATAGTCTTGGCGAAGCCATTGTACTAGCTGATCCGGGGTCCAGTCTAACGCTGTTACGACCTGGCCGGGAAACTAAAGCGAGCACAGAACAATCATGCCATGATCCAGTATTACCCCACCAGCAACGTCCTTTGGATGAGCGCGGTTATGTTTTTTTCGATGCAGGAAGAAGCCAATGACATCTTTAAGATTATTTCCAAACGATTGGAGAACCTTTCCACGATCGGGACGACCAATCTCGTGCCTTCGCAATGGGGGAAACTAGTACCTCATAACATTTGATTTTAGTTGTTGCTCTGTATGTGATCAGCGACAATTATAATTCCCGAGAGAAATAGTAATTGACGTCAGTCAGTATGTGCCGATAACCCAGCACGGGCTAAGGGCTTTAAGACTTTTGGCCGTTTGTGCCTGAGAAAACTTGAGACCCAACAACAACCGCATAGCTTCTTTGATCTTCCTCATGTGAATCCTTTCGTTGGCCATGGAGGCCTCCTTTCGGGGTTGAACGAACCCAGAAGGATACCTTTCATAGACCACTTTCGGTTAGGATTCCGCGAAAGACCAGGCGCCGTTTTTGGCAGGTTCCGACAATCCGACAGGGTATTCCGATAATCTTAAAAAAAGTGTCGCTTTCGATCGGAATGCCATGTCGTTTTGAATCGGAACAGGGTGTCGCTTTCAAGCAGATTTCACACTTAATCTTAAGATGGCTGCGAAAGACCAGAATTCATATATATTTTGCAATAAGTTCGGAAACCTTTATAATCCCAGAGTTCCGTTTAAGAGAGCGCTCACAAAAGCCAAGATCAGCGACTTCAAATTCCATGATCTGAGGCATACGGCGGCTTCTTACTTGGCGATGTCCGGCATCGATCTGAATACGATCCGGGCGATCCTGGGGCATAAATCGATTCGCATGGTGCTCCGAAACGCGCACTTGTCCGACACGCACCAAGCTAATGCGGTCGCCGTTCTCGATGAGCAGATGGACACCATATGGTCATCCAGAGCAAAAGAGCTGTTAAATGCTGGAAATTAGAGCCTCTGTAAGTCATTCTGCTATAATACATTAAGCTTTTGGAGGGGTCGCATAGCCCGGCTTAGTGCGTCGGTTTGCTAAACCGATGTGGCACGCAAGTGCCACCGGGGGTTCAAATCCCCCCCCCTCCGTTTTCCCCAACGAACTCTTCCCCTTAGGACAGCATGCCTTGGGTGCCTTATGGGACTGTTCTGAAGCCAGCGGATTTTTTTTCATGGCCTCTTGACTATGTCACGAAAATAGGCTATTTTACGTGACACGTGTATAGGAGGGACTGATGGATCAAGCTATTGCAAAAAAAATATTCGCAAGGATACGCGCAACGGGAAGGGGCGCTGTATTCGCCACAAAAGACTTCCTAGATATTGCCTCGCATGAAACTGCACGCCAGTCGCTCGGGCGTCTTGCGGAGGCCGGAACGATTTGCCGTCTCACCCGTGGGATTTATGACTATCCAGTCTTCAGCGTTTTGCTCAAGGCTCCCGCAAGTCCGAATCCGGATGCCATAGCACGAGCCATTGCACGATCTCACGGATGGACCATTCTTCCGGCGAGTGAAACCGCATTAAATCTCCTAGGCCTTTCCACGCAGGTACCTGCTAACTGGCGGTATTTCAGCGACGGACCCTCGAAGAAATACCAGTGGGAAGGCGGGAAAATAATTTTCTTGCGGCGGGCCAACAAAGAAACCACAATCCTTTCACCCAAAACAGCCTTGCTGGTGCAGGCCTTAAAAGCACTGGGAGAAACCCGGATCAATGACAGCGTCATCAAAACACTCAAATTGAAATTTAGCAATCAGGAACGAGCCCGGGCGGTACGTGAAGCGCGCTACGTCACTTCATGGGTGTATGAGATCATCAAGCGTTTGCCGACGAACAAAAGGACGCAAGATGCGTGACATTGCCAGACGACCGGAGAAAGACCGCAGTGAACTTTTTAGAGCCACTTCACAAGCGATGCGTGTGCATGAGGCCATCGTCGAAAAGGATTTCTGGGTCTGTTGGATTCTTGACTATCTGTTTCATGAAAGTCCGTGGAAAGACCGACTGGCTTTCAAGGGCGGGACAAGCCTTTCTAAGGCTTTTGGAGCGATTGAACGATTCTCCGAGGACATTGATTTGGTTCTGGATTGGAAGCTTCTCGGTTATTCCGATGTGGAGCCCTGGGAGGATCGTAGCGCGACCAAACAGGATGCGTTCGGCAAGGAGGCTAACCACAAAGCTGCGGAGTTCTTATCGAAAGATTTCGCCTCTGTCTTACGTCGTGATCTAACAGCCCGGGTCGGTTCTGCTATAGATATCGCGGTTACGGGGCAAGATGTATTGATTCGGTATCCCAAAGCTTTTTCTTTGGAAGCCATCTTGCCGCAAGTCCGGCTGGAGATCGGTCCCTTGGCGGCATGGACGCCTAATGAAGAGAAGGCCATCCGTCCCTACACGGCGGAGTATTTTCAACAGCTATTTAAAAAACCAAACACTGTGGTTCGGACGATTTCCGCCGAAAGAACATTTTGGGAAAAAGCAACGATCCTTCATCAGGAAGCCCATCGCGGAGCGGACAAGCCTTTACCGCTCCGTTATTCGCGTCATTACTATGACTTGTACAGATTGAGTCTTCTTCCCGTTGCCGTTTCGGCGCTTTCCAAGTTGAATCTGTTGGAGGAAGTCGTGCGATTCAAGATGCGTTTCTACCGTTGCCCATGGGCCATGTATGAACAGGCGAGACCCGGGAGCCTGCATTTGATCCCGCCGGCGAGGCATCTACCCCATTTGCAAAAAGATTATTTGGACATGCAGGCCATGCTTTTTGGATCTATTCCAAGCTTCGACGAGATTATGTCGGGGCTTAGCACCCTGGAAAAGAAAATTAATGGGACGCACGGGCTTTTCTGACGGTCTTCTTTGCGATTCGGAGACTTCTGGCGATATCGGTAACGTTCATGCCCAGCTCGAATAATCCGCTTATCTTTTGAGCCAGTTTGTAAATGTTCACTGAAGCACGTGCCGGCGTAGTGCGAGGGCAGTAAAGACTTCCAAGAGCTTGCCGATGAAGATGTCATGGCCGAGCTACTCACCCACGTCGAAGAAGTTCCTGTCGCAGAAAGCGA
>Ga0209083_1002428_pt1 | contig 17753 bp, 18 predicted proteins | sample AM7aDNAmetaG_FD_184132 | JGI IMG/M metagenome (GOLD analysis project Ga0209083, IMG submission 184132) | Freshwater microbial communities from Finland to study Microbial Dark Matter (Phase II) - AM7a DNA metaG (SPAdes) (version 3) | ecosystem: Environmental > Aquatic > Freshwater > Lake ...
TACAAAATGTTCAATATGTTTTTTGCGATAAGATTAAAAATAGTTAATGTGCCAAATACAGCGAGCGAAAATAAACCAATGACGATGAACGATATTATGGCCAAACTCGTGAATTGTTGTGACGAAAAATAAAATTATTTAAATTAAAATAAAAAATGACAAAACAAAACAAAATAATAATCGTGGGGGCAATAATTGTGTGTTTGATAGTTATTGTTATTGCTATTGCAAAAAATAGCGGTACGAAAACTTTGCCAGGTGAATATGATAAGTTTGCACAATGTTTAGCTGATAAAGGAGCAACTATGTATGGTGCGGTCTGGTGCCCACACTGTCAGGAGCAAAAAGCTGCATTTGGCGATTCTTTCAAATATATAAAATATGTTGAATGCCCAGATAACACGAAGCTTTGTATTGACCAGGGAATTACAGGTTATCCTACATGGATGATTGGCACGACTACGATAGCTGTGGGATTTGATAAAAATACAACAATGCAAACACTTTCAGAAAAAACAGGTTGTCTGCTTCCACAATCTAATTAATATGAACCCCGTAAAGACTTTTTTAAAGTGGGCAATAGTATAATTTTTGAACAAAATTAATTAATAAATATTATGTTAAATTTTATACAAGGTGAAAATTCACACGGGGCAAGAAAAACGATAATAATTTCATCAGTAATTATTGTGCTTGTAGTTTTGCTTGCGCTCATTTTTGATTGGGGAAGAAAAGAAAATCAAACACAAGAAATAAATGCAAGTGCTACAACCACTGCCGATATGCCGATTGTTGTCAATAATATTAAAGATAATCAAAAAGTTTCAAATCCAATAAAAATTGAAGGAAAGGCAAGGGGTGGTTGGTATTTTGAAGCAACATTTCCTATTCAGCTTGTTGATGCCGAGGGGAATATAATTGCATATACTACTGCCCGCGCACAAAGCGATTGGGCGACGACCAGTTTTGTAGATTTTGTTGCTGAATTAAATTATATTAAACCAACAAGTACCACTCGTGCGCTGATTGTTTTAAATAATGATAATCCATCTGGCAATCCTGATTTAGACCAAGCAATTTTTATTCCAGTAATATTGAAATAGAATGCAAAAGAAAATAAAAAACCAGAAAGATACATCATGGGGCAATGTGGCGCATTGGTATAATGATTTGCTAAAAAAAGAAAACACATATCAAAACGAAGTTATTTTGCCGAATCTATTAAAGTTGATGGATATAAAAAATACGGAGACAATTTTAGATGTGGCCTGCGGTCAAGGTTATTTTGCTCACGAATTTTCAAAATTTGGAGCAAAAGTTATTGGGGTTGACGTTTCCGAAGAGCTTATTAAACTTGCAAAGAAAAACTCCTCTACAAACGAAAATTTTTTTGTTTCTTTTGCAAATAATTTATCTTTTATACAAAATAAAACCCTTGATAAGGTTTCAATAATCTTAGCGCTTCAAAATATTGACAATTTAATTAGTGTAATGAAAGAATGCTCCAGAGTGTTAAAAACAAAAGGAAAATTATTTATTGTATTAAATCATCCAGCTTTTCGAGTACCTAAAAAAAGTGATTGGGGATATGATGTCAAAAATAAAGTACAATATCGAAGAATTGAGAAATATTTGTCAGAAATAAATATAAATATAGATATGAATCCAGGGGAAAAAATACAAAAATTTAAGCAATACACAAAATCTTTTCATAGACCCCTTCAGTCATATTTTCGAGTATTTAATGAGAGCGATTTTGTTGTCAGTAGACTTGAAGAATGGATTTCAAATAAAAAAAGTCAAAATGGGCCAAGACAAAAAGCTGAAGATGTTGCGAGAAAAGAAATACCTATGTTTATGTGTATTGAAGCAATAAGGAATTAGTGTCTAGTATTTAGCGTTAATTATATAGTATAATTCACCCGTTAAAGTTTTTACTAACACATTATGCAATATGTATATTTAATACAAAGTACGAAAGATGGAGAATTGTATGTTGGTTGCACCAAAGATTTAAAAGAAAGACTAATATTGCATAATGCCAAAAAAGTTGCATCGACAAAGAAACATATACCATATATACTTATTTACTACGAAGCGTATATTAACAGTACAGACGCATTTAATCGAGAAAAATACATGAAAACACAATTTGGTAGAAATTATATCAAAAAGGTCCTAAGTAACTTTTTTATTAGTAAAAATTTTCTCGGGTAAATGACAATTAATTTTTCACAATTCAGAAAATCAAAATTGTTTATCTTGTATATTTTGAGTTTTGTTTTTGCTTTTACCTCGTCAATACCGGCATATATTAATTCAAGTTTTATCAAAAGTTTGACTAGTGAGCAGGCTGTCGGTGTTTTCTTTGCATTAAACGCTATTTTTTCTTTGATTGCATTATTATTTGTTCCGAAATTACTAAAAAAGTTTGGTAATTATAAATTAACTCTATTTTTATCAATATTATATTTTTTGACTTTTCTTGGGCTTGCATTTTTCCATAGTATTTTTCTAATATTATTATCTTTTTTAATTTCAGGAGCGATATCAACTGCAATATATTTTAATTTTGATGTTTTTATTGAGCATAATTCTTTCGATATTATTACAGGAGGAATTAGGGGCACATATTTAACGAGTTTAAATCTTGCATGGCTTTTCTCACCATGGCTTGCTGGTATTATCGTTGAAGAATTTTCATTTCGCATGATTTTTTTTATTGTTGCGCTTATTATGATTCCAATCCTGTTTATTATTACTTCTAGTTTAAAAGATTTTAATGATCCAGAATATAAAACTTTTAATATATTTGAAACAATTAAAGATATTGCTCCAAATAAAAATATAAGAAATATTATTGCTTCTGGCTTTATGTTGCAGTTTTTTTATTCCTGGATGGTTATTTATGGCACAATTTATTTGAATCACTATATTGGTTTTAATTTTGTTACAAGCGGTATTATTTTTTCTATTGCACTTTTACCTTTTGTGATTGTCCAAGTGCCACTTGGTTATCTTGCTGACAAAAAACTTGGTGAAAAAGAATTACTCACACTTGGTTATATTTTAATGGGAGTTTCAACTGCAATAATACCGCTTATACACAATCAAAGTTTTGTGCTTTGGACAATCATTTTATTTATTGGCAGAACTGGTGCTGCCATTGTAGAAGTAATGAACGATACTTATTTCTTTAAGCAAGTTAATGATAAAAATTTGAATGTCATAAACTTCTATAGGTTTGTGGGTTCATCTGCGTATGTTGTTGCACCATTGATTGCTGTTATTCTTATGTTGTTTATTCCAATATATGGGATATTTTATATTTTGGGTTTGTTAATGATTTTTGCTATTAGATATACTTTAACGATAAAAGATACATTATAAACAAAAGGCCGATTTGCGGAGCAAATCGGCCTTTTGTTTTGTCTCTATCTAAACTCCAATTACCACTGGTATTACCATCGGTTTTTTGGCTGTTTCTTGGAACAGATATCTACTGACATTGTCAGTGATGGCATCTTTCAACATATCAAAATTGATTGGTTTACCGACAGCACCTTCCTCAATTGTTCTCTTAACAATAAGTCTTGTATGTTTTAACAAATCTTGTGATTCTTTCAAATAAACAAAACCTCTTGAAATTATATCTGGGGATTTTTTTAATTTACCAAGATTCACATCAATGCTTGCAATGATTACAAACATTCCATCTTGTGCAAGCATCTGTCTATCACGAATAACAACTTCTTGAACATCTCCAACTGAAAATCCATCCACCATGACAATTCCAGAGGGAGCTTTTTCTTTAAGCATTTTTATTTTTGTACCATTGTCTGTTATTTCAATTACACTTCCATTATCGGGAACAATAATATTTTCTCTTGGGACACCAAGGCCCATAACTAACTCGGCATGCATTTTAAGCATGTAGTGGTTACCATGGTAAGGCATAAAAAATTTGTAAGGAATTTGTCGGTGTATCCATTCAAGTTCGGCTCTTTTACCGTGACCGCTAGAATGAACATCGCTATCGGTATAAGTAATTATTTTTGCATCATGTCTATATAAATTATCTTTTAATCCCGCAACATCTGTTTCGTTTCCAGGCACAACAGAAGAAGACAAAATAATTGTATCTGTTTTATTTAACTTTATATATTTGTGACTATTATTTGCCATTCTTGTTAGGGCAGAAAATTCTTCTCCTTGTCCACCAGTGGAAAGTATCATTAGTTTGTGTGGGGGATAGTCTAGCATTTCTTCAACTGGGATAATGTGTTTGGTATCAGCAAGTTTAAGGAATTTAATTATTTCTATGTTATTTTTCATGCTTCTACCCTCTATGACTAATTTCTTGCCATACTTTTCTGACATTTTTATAAAATGTAAAATACGCTCAACTTGAGATGAAAAAGTTGCAATAATAATTCTTCCGGTAACATTTTTGACAATATTATCTATTGTTGAAATGACTAAGTCTTCAGATATGCCCCAGCCTGGTTTTTCGATTCCGGTTGAATCCATCATCAAAAGTAATACTTTTCTGTTTTTAAAAATATTATATTGTTCAGATTCTTTTTCTTTTGGAACTCCATTAGTGTTATCTACTCTGACATCTCCGGTGCATACTATATCCCCAATTGGTGTTTCTATAATTACACCATTGGAATCTGGAATTGCGTGAGTAACTCCAAAAAATTTAATTTTCAAATTTTGAGTGATAGGCAAGAAATCTGTTTTTTTGTCTACAATTTTTATATTTAGCTCTGGTAAGTGGGGGAATTCAGCTTGCCTCTTTTTTATTAAAAGTGCTCCAAACTCTCTTGTGTATATTGGGCAATTACCCAAAGATTCCATAACAAAAGGTATGGCTCCTATATGGTCTAAGTGTCCATGTGTTATAACCAAACCTCTAATTTTCCCTTTTCTTTGCTCAAGGTATTTAGTATTTGGAAGAATATAATCTATGCCAGGTGTTTCTTCTGTCTTGAATTGAATACCAGCATCTATAACGATAATGTCATCACCATATTCTACAGCAGTCATGTTTTGACCTATTCCTTCAACTCCACCAAGTGGGATTATTCTAATATTTCCAAGAGCTAGTGCTGGAATAATTTGTTCTTTTTTTACAGCAGTTTCCGATGTGACTTTTCTAACGCCATGTTTTTTTTGTTGATTTCTATGTGGCTGATTTTGATTATTTATATTATGCGATTCTCCCTTTCTAACGAAAATTAATTTTTTCTTTGGAACAACTGGAGCATATAAATTTTCTGCAACAAAAGATTTTGTACCCGTGCTTACAACATGAGTCGTTGCAGCAAGGGGTTTACTGTTAATGTGATTTTGATTGAAAGAGTCATTTCTCTTTGGCACAAATTTTCTTCTGTTCTGATTGTTTTGATGTTGTTGATTATATATCATATTTTGTTATTAAAATTCTAGAATTTTAGGTGTGAGAAATATCTAAAATTCTAGGAAATATATTTATTATTAATAATTATTTTTTTATAAAAATTTTCCAAAGATTATTAGTTTCTATATACCAATTATTTATATCTAGAAATCTTTCAAATGGTAAAGTAACGTTTTCGAGGGCAAATCCTTGGATTTTTGCTGGCGTTATGTAAATAAATTCTGGTGAGTATAAAAATACTGCTGGAACATCTTGTTCAACATCTTGCGCAAATGTTTGATATTTATTTATACGAACTGTTGTATCAAGTGTAGTTCTTGCATCTTCCAATAATTTGTCTACTTTTGAATTTGTATACATTGTAATATTTAAACCCGGGTCATCTTTTTGTGATGAATGCCAAAAAGCAAATAAATCCATATCTCTACCGATTACTTCACCATACAAAAGTGCTTCAAATTTTCTTGGTCGTATAATGTTTTGTTGTAAGTCTCCAAAGTCAAATTGATTGATATCAACTTTTGCGCCGATTTTTTCCCAACTACTTTTTACCAATTCTGCTGTTTTCACCAAATCGTCACTATTTAGTGTTGATATTGTAACTGAAAGCTCTATTGTTTTTTTCTTGCTAACTTTTTTCTCCATTATTCCAGTACTTGTGCTTAGTGTCCAGCCAGCCTTTTTAAGAATAGATATTGCACCACTGATGTCATTGTCATCTTTGTTAATTGAATCATTTATGTTTATAAGGCCTGATGGAATGGGGCTGTAAAGTGGTGTACCATAGCCAGATAAAACATTACTAATAATTTCATTTCTATCAACTGCCATATTTAAAGCTTGTCTCACCTCTTTGTATGAAAGTGCTTCAGACTGATTTTGATTGAAGAAAACAGCAAATACTCTTGGCAGTGGAGAGATGCTTATTTTTGCTCCCTTTGTATTTATTTCGGCAATTTTATCTGGGGATATTGAGTTTATTGCTTCAATCTCTTTATTATTGTATGCATCAATTAAACTTGTCTCATCTTTATAAAAATTAATAATAAGCGTTTCTATGTATGGTTTACCTGTAACATATTTATCAAATGCGTTTAGCTCGTAGTAAGTTGGAATAAGCAAACTATTTTTTTGCAGAGTTTCCATTTTTGATATTTCATATGGACCGGATCCAATAGGCTCAACGTTATATTGACTCAATGGAAATTGGTCTGAAGTTAGGTTATCCCATAAATGTTTTGGTAAAATTCCAACGGTGAGATTTTCTAAAAATGGGGAATATGGTTTTTTTAATATAAATTTAATTACCTTGCTGTCAATCTTTTCAACTTTTACGTCGTAAAATTCTGGTCTTTTTGGACTCTTAATTGTGCTATCCTGAATTTTATCTATTGTAAACTCAACGTCGTCTGTTGTAACTTTTTGACCGTCTTGAAAAAAAATATTGTCACGAAGTGTGAAAGTATAAACTAAACCATCCGAAGAAACATCATATTTTTCCGCTAAGTCATTGACTATAGAATTGCTTGGACCAGATTTTAATAACCCAGAATAGACAAGCTCAGTTAAATCGTGGTCAACGTCAGAAACGGCAAGTACCGGATTTATAAATCTTGGTGTGCCAATAATTCCTTCTTTTAGATAACCACCATTTGTTGGGACTTGCACTGAAATTGTCTTATTTATATCGTTGACAATAACCAAACCAGATAAGATTAATATGAGACATAATGAATAAAAAAACAATTTTTCAGATATGCTGAATTTTTTTATTATATTTGAGAGATTTTCAAAAAATTTAATCTCCCATTTTTTATTGAGAATTTTTTTAATCTTTTCTTTCATCCGGTAGTGAAATTTCAAATTGTTTTTATATTGCTATAAAATCAATCTATTGAATTATATTATTTTAATTTATATAAATACTAATCTACAAGTAATATCTCGCAAAAACCAAGGCAGTTATTTGAAATTCTACTACCGGGTTCACGAGTCAAAAATGATACTAAGTATTGTACCAAGGACTAATCAACAAAGCAAATTACTTAATAATTATAGCCAAAAGTGAGAATAATGCAAAAAGTACACCGAGCACAATTGTGGTATTAAATGTGACTTTTTCAAAACCTCTTCTTGTGTGATATCCAGCATTCCAATTGTCAGCACCACCAAAAGCACCACCCGAGCTAGCATCTGATTGTTGTAGCAAAACAGCAGCTATTATAAGGATAGCAAGGATTATTTGTATGTAAGGTATATATGCGGCTAGGCCTGTCATTACGAGAAAGAGTATAGCAAAATGAATAAAAAACACAAGGTTTTGCTTTTTTATAATAGTTTTTTGTGATATGATATCCAAGAAGCTTTTTCCTGTTAAATCCGGAAGCTTCTCTTTGTTTTTCGAGACCCCGTAAAGAATTTTATAAGAAAAACAATTAATTTTAATTATGAGTATAGTGAATAAATAAATATTTACAAATTAAATTGTAAAAAAGTGAAAATTCACACGGGGCAAGCAAGAATTAATTATTAGTTATAATAAATAAAAAAATGGGGACAATATTATTGATTATTTTGATTGTAATTGTATTGTGGGGTGTTATTAGCTACAACAAGTTTGTGACTCTTATCAATAGAGCAAAAGAAGCATGGTCAGATATCGATGTTCAATTAAAGCGAAGATATGATCTTATTCCAAACCTTGTAAATACTGTAAAAGGTTACGCGACTCATGAAAGTGAAGCTTTTGAAAATGTCACAAAAGCAAGAGCTCAAGCTATGGGAGCACAAAATATAGTAGATAAAGGAAAAACAGAAAATATGTTAGCAAGCGCTTTAAAGACTGTGTTCGCGGTTGCTGAAGCTTATCCAGATTTGAAAGCAAATCAAAACTTTTTATCACTTCAATCAGAGCTTTCAGATACAGAAAATAAAATTCAGTCTGCAAGAAGATTTTATAACGGAAATGTTAGAGATTTGAATATTGCAGTTGATTCATTTCCAAGCAACATAATTTCAAACATTTTTCACTTTGTAAAAATGGAACTCTTTACTCTTGACGAGGGTGATGCAGCTGCAAAACAGCCGGTAGAAGTTAAATTTTAACTTTTCCACTGATATGGAAATTAAGGACAAAGAACTTCATAGAATAGCTCTCACTGCTATTATCTATAATAAGGAAGGTAAATATCTTATAACAAAGAGGGCTCTTACCAAGAAAGCTTTTCCGGGGAAATGGACTGTTCCGGGTGGTGGTCTTGAAGTTGATGATTATATAAATTTAAAACCAACAACTTCAGATGGACAATGGTATGGAGCACTTGAGAACACTTTAAGGCGAGAAATTAAAGAAGAAACAAATTTAGAAATTGAAAAACCAAAATATCTTCTGGATATTACTTTCATAAGGCCAGACGGTATTCCGGTTTTAATTTTGAGTTATTATGCTGAATATAAAACAGGGGAAGTAAAACTTGATGCTGACAGTATTGATTTTAAATGGGCTACTGTAAGTGAAGTAAAAGAAATGGACCTTATCGCTGGTATGGCTGAGGAAATAGAAATGGTTGATAAAATTATTAAAAATTAATAATTATGCCCACTTTATATACTCAACAATCTAAAAACGTTACAAAAACTTGGTTTTTAATGGCCATATTTTTTGTCGTAGTTATAGCTTTGGGATATTTTATTTCATACTATTTTAATAGCCCGGGAATTTTATATTTTGCGGTTATTTTTAGTATTGTCATGAATATAATGAGCTACTGGTATTCTGATAAAATAGTTTTGTCCATGTCAAAAGCCGTGGAAGCCAACCGCGATGACTACATCGATTTGTATCATATAGTTGAAAATCTTTCTATTACCGCTGGTCTTCCAATGCCAAAAATTTATATCATCAATGATGCCTCACCAAACGCTTTTGCAACTGGAAGAAATAAAGAGCATGCAGTTCTCGCTGTGACGACTGGATTATTAAGAATTTTAAATAAAACAGAGCTTGAAGGTGTAATTGCACATGAACTTTCTCATATTGGGAACAGAGATATTTTGCTTTCCACGGTTGTTGTTGTTCTTGTTGGTTTCATTTCAATTCTTGCGAACATTTTTATGAGAGGAAGTTTGCTTGGTGGTAGAAGTAGAGAAAAAAATGAAGTTGGTAGCATATTTATGATTATTGGAATTATTTTTGTAATTCTTTCTCCGATAGTTGCGACTTTGATACAGCTTGCGATTTCAAGGAAAAGAGAATTTCTTGCAGATGCATCGGGCGCACTACTCACAAGATATCCCGAAGGACTTGCACAAGCTTTGCAAAAAATTTCAGACGCAAATATTCCAATGAAAAATCCAAACAATGCAACAGCACATCTTTACATTTCAAATCCATTTGGTGGAGTTGGCAAAAAAGTAGTATCATTGTTTAGTACGCACCCTCCAGTAGGAGAAAGAATAAAAGCCCTTGTCAGCATGGATTTAAAATAGTTTTGTAATTTAATTTTATAAAAACATGGATAAAAAAATAATAGACGGAATAAATTTTGGGGGAAATGAGAAAGATAAAACAAATAAGGAACTTCTTGAGGAAGTTAATCGTTTAAAGGCAGAAATAGAAAAATTTAAAGAAGAAATAGAAAGACTCAAAAAAGATTCAATTCACGACAAGTTGACTGGCTTAAAGGCAAGAGCATTTTTTGATGAAGAACTCAATGAAAATTTAAGTCAAATATTTGAAAAGAATGAAAAACACAGAAAAGAGGGCTTTGGTTTTACAAAAATTAGCATTCTTTTTATTGATCTTGATAATTTTAAAAAAGTTAATGATACATACGGCCATGGCATTGGTGATGAAGTACTCAAAAAAGTCGCAAATATTTTAAAGGAAAGTGTCAGAGGGACTGATATAGCTGCAAGATATGGCGGGGAAGAGTTTGCAATTTCTTTTTTAGGTGCAGATGAAGAAAATGCTTCTATTAAAGCGGAAGAAATAAGGAAAGTTATAGAAAAAACAATTTTTAATGATTATCCTGATTTAAAAATCAGTGCAAGTATTGGTGTTGCAACAATAGACCATCCATCAAGGACAGACCTAATAAAATTTGCTGATGAAGCAATGTACAAAGCAAAAAATTCTGGAAAAAATAAAGTGATAAAATATTCTGATATAAAAAAATAAATTTGAAAATGGAGGGTTCGCATAGTGTTGATTTGCAAATACATGGAGCAAATCAAAGACGGAGCGCGGTGGCGCGAGTCGGGGTCGAAAGTTTTTTCAGCAGAAAAATACTTGTGACCTAGTGCATGTATAAAGTAGTTTAATAAAATGGAGACGTCGCATAGTGGTCTAGTGCGCTCGCTTGGAAAGCGAGTAAGGGTTACACCTTCGCGAGTTCAAATCTCGCCGTCTCCGCACGTATTTTTTTCTATTTTTGTTGATTGTTATAAATAATGATTTCATGATAAAATCAAATTATTATGAATAAAGATTCAATAATTGTTTCTAACCTTACAAAGAAGTTTACTTTTCAATTTAAAAATCCTAATTCAAACTGGTTTAAAAATATTTTTTCGCCAAGTAAAAAAGAAATTGTTGCAGTAAATAACATTTCATTTTCTGTTAAAGCTGGTGAGAGAATAGCTTTTATTGGCCCAAATGGGGCAGGAAAATCTACCACAATTAAAATGCTTACAGGTATTCTTTTCCCAACTTCTGGAAAAGTAAATATATTGGGTTTGGACCCAACAAAAGATAGAAAAAAACTTGCATATCAAATAGGCACTGTCTTTGGTCAGCGCTCCCAGCTTTTTCCGAATCTTCCCCTTACTGATTCACTTGAATTTTTCGGCGTGATGTATGACTTATCTGATGATGATATAAAAAAAAGAATTGCTGAACTTATTAAATTATTTGATTTGGGTTCATTTATTGATCAACCTGTCCGTAAACTATCATTAGGTCAGCGAATGAGAGCGGAGGTGGCTGCATCGCTAATTCATAAGCCTAAAATAATATTGCTTGACGAACCGACTATAGGGCTAGATGTTGTCGCAAAAAAGTCACTTCGTGATTTATTGCTAAAAATAAATAAAGAAGAAAATACAACGATATTTTTGACTTCCCACGATGTCGGTGATGTTGAGTTTTTATGTGACAGAACAATTGTTATAAATCACGGCATAATTATCAAAGATATGCCGACGGAAGAATTGTCAAAAACATTTGTTAATGAAAAATATATTGATTTAATTCCAGAAAATGCGTTTACAAATTTTCCAGATTTGCCAGCCGGTATTAGATATTCCCTAAAAGACAAAGACAAAATCACCGTTATCGTTGACGTAAAAGTGATTGACGTTCAAGAATCGTTAAGACAATTACTCAGCATTTTTGAAGTTGAAGATATTGATGTATACAATGTTGATTTGGAAACAGTTATAAGAAATATTTATGAAAGGAATTAGATTATCAAAAAAAATAATTTCGACCCTTGTAAAAGACCAAATAAACTATCCGAGCAGACTTATAATAGACACTGTAGGCTTGATTGCACGTTGCGGAATATTATTAATCTTATATTGGTACATTTTTAAATTAAATAATGGAGTAATAAATGGAACCACTTTTATTTTTACGGCATGGAGTATTTTTTTCTATTTTTCATTTTCAGTATTACGTTTGAGAGATATTGCGAGACTTATAATGCAAGATATTCAATCTGGCAATATTGAAGTTTTATTTAGCAAACCGATTTCATATTTTTTTTATCGTATTTGGTGGCAAGTCGGCCTCGGTATATATCCTTTCGTGGTGATTAATTTTTTTGCAATAATTGTTTTAGCACTTTTAATTGGTTTGCCGTACACGATGACAATTGGTATTTTTTTACCAACTTATATATTAACCTTTATTTTTTCAGCTGTTCTCTCCTTACTTTTATACGCAGCCGTCGGTTTATTATCATTTTGGATTGATGATATTAATCCAGTATATTGGATAGTTGATAAAGCCGTTATGATTTTGGGTGGCTCATATCTTCCAATCGCTCTTTTCCCAGTTTTGATGTACAAGATTGCGCTATATAGTCCATTTGGTGCTGCTCAATTTATTACGCACACAGTATCTGAATCATGGAAAACAAATTGGTATCAGTTAGTGGGCATTCAATTAATTTGGATATTTATATTTGGTTTACTTACGTTTTTTATGTTTAAAAAAGCGAAACAAAGAGTGTCGGTTAATGGGGGATAATAATATGAGTATAAAAAATGAAATAAAATTTGCGCTTTATGCAATAAAGAAAAATATTGAAAGCAGTGCCGAATTAAGGACTAGTTTTTTAATGAATATCTTTGGTATGGCTATAAATAACATTGCTTTTATTTTACTTTGGATGTTTTTCGCCAAATCAACGGGTTCAATTGGTGGATGGACACCAATGGATATTATTGGCATGCAAGGGTTTCTTGCAATCTCTTATGGAATAGTTTTGGTTGTGGCAAATGGGATACGAAAAGTTGCCGATTACACCGCGTCTGGAGCTTTTGATCGGTTTATGCTTTCACCGAAAAATTTACTAATAAGAATTGCAACATCCGGTATGAATGTTTCAGCGATTGGGGATTTACTTTTTGGAATTGTTTGTGTGACTATTTATTCAATAGCAATACATGTAGGTTTACTCCAAGTATTTCTTATTTTTATTTTGATAGTGATTTCTACCATTTCTTTTTTATCAACAATGATAGCAATTTACTCAACAAGTTTTTTCTTTATTGATGCAAATACTGTAACGACTGGAATTTTTGAATTGTATTTCACACCCGCACTTTTTGACGGGGGAGCATTTCAAGGAATTATGAGATTTATTTTTACTTTTATAATTCCGTCTTTGCTTATCGGAGCATTACCTGTAGAAATATTAAAAAATATTTCTTTTGATAAGCTACTGTTGACTTGTATTTTAGCATCAGTATGGTTTGTAATTTCTGTATTTATTTTTAATAAAGCAGTTAGGCGATATGAAAGTTCAAACCTAATGACTTTTGGTAATTAATTATTTATGAATATAAAATTATTAAAAAAAATATTTATAATAATTATTTTTATAATATTAGTTTGTTTTATTTATTTTAGATACGTAAACAAAAGTGCAGTAACTTTCAATAATTCGCAAGGAATATATCAAACTAATTGTGGAAAGTATAAAAATGGTAATATTAAAATTGGTAATCAAATTTTATTTGTAAATATTGCTGATAATGACTGTAAAACAAAGTTAGGACTTTCAGGGAGCACAGGTTTAAATGGTGAGGGGATGTTTTTTGTGTTAAAAAAAGTAGGAAACTACGGTTTTTGGATGAAAAATATGAATTTTCCACTAGACATTTTGTGGATAAATGATAATTTCGAAATTGTTGGCATAGAAAAATCTCTTTTGCCAAGTACTTATCCTAATTCATTTGGACAAAAATATTTTGCGAAATATGTTTTAGAAGTTTCTGCTGGGTATTGTGATAAAAATAATATAAAAGTTGGTGACAAAATTATTTTTAATTTGAATTAAATTTTTTGGTTGCATATTAAATAATTTTTATAAAAATTGTCTCATAAAAGGCATTTATTCATCAAATTTCATAAAATGAAAAATGGTGTAAAATTAAAAAATTATTTTAATTGTCAAAACATCTATATTTTTAAGCATGTTATAACACTATGCTTTACAGCTCATAATTTTTAGTTTATTTTTTGTAAATAAGTTGTTTTTCTATTCTTTTTTATCTATTTTGGGTGTAAAATTATCCTACAATTTTATTAATTATTAATTTTACAAAAATGGTCAAAACAGGAAGCGGGAGAGCAAATCTCATAACAAGTATTAAGAAAAGAGACGGACAAATTGTCCCTTTTAATTTGTCAAAAATCACATCGGCAATAAATAAAGCAATGTCAGTTTGTGGAGAGGGGTCACCAGAAGAAGCAGAGCTTGTCGGAAATAAAGTTTTGGGCGAACTTGTAAAAATAGCTAAGAAATTTAAGGATTTTATACCTGACGTTGAAGGTATTCAGGATATTGTTGAGAGGGAACTTATACTTAGTGAATATGTAGTATCATCAAAACAGTACATTCTATATAGACAAGAAAGAGCAAACCTTCGAAGTGTTGGAATACAAGTTCCACCTAAATTAAAAAAACTTACAGCTGAAAGTAAAAAATATTTTAAAAATCAACTAGGTGAATTTGTTTATTACAGAACTTATTCAAAGTGGATTGATTCAGAGTCACGCAGAGAAACTTGGATTGAAACTGTCGACAGATATATTTCTTTTATGAAAGGCAAACTCGGGAAACTTGTAAAAGATTCTGAGTATCAAGATTTGAGAGAAGCAATTTTGAATCAAGAAGTGATGCCATCAATGCGACTCCTACAATTTGCTGGGTCAGCAGTTGATAAAACAAATGTTTGTGCCTATAACTGTTCTTTTATTGCTCCATCAGTATTATCGGACTTTGCAGAAATAATGTACATATCAATGTGTGGAGCGGGCGTAGGTTTTTCCGTTGAAAGTCAAAACGTTCAGTCACTTCCGCAAATAAAATTCCAAACTGGAAAAAAATTGGCAAAACATGTTGTCGGAGATAGTAAAGAAGGTTGGGCGGATGCTTTAACTTTTGGATTAAAGACTTGGTACGATGGCAATGATGTTGAATTTGATTATTCTCAAGTTAGACCAGCCGGTGCAAGATTGAAAACAATGGGAGGAAAAGCTTCAGGCCCCGATCCATTAATACGGCTTATGAATTTGGTAAGAACAAAAGTATTAGGGAAACAAGGAAGAAGATTATCAAACCTTGACGCGCATGACATTATTTGTGCAATCGGAGATTGTGTCGTCGCAGGAGGCGTAAGAAGAAGTGCCCTTATTTCTCTGTCAGATTTGGATGATGAGGCTATGAGGGATGCCAAGGCCGGCCAATTTTACCTTACAGAGCCACAAAGAAGTATAGCCAACAACTCAGCTGTTTACATGAGTAAACCATCAGCTACGGAGTTTTTTGATGAATGGATTGCCCTTATGAAATCTGGTTCTGGTGAAAGAGGAATATTTAATAGGGGAAGTTTAGCAACCTCATTACCGGAAAGAAGATTGAAAAAACTCGGAGGCTTTATCGGCAATCTTGGCACCAATCCTTGTGGAGAAATAATTTTACAATCGAAACAGTTTTGTAATCTTTCAGAAGTTGTTGCAAGAGCAAATGACACAGAAGTAGACTTATTGAGAAAAATAAAATTAGCTGCTTTACTTGGTACTTATCAATCAACTCTTACAAATTTCCAATATATTTCAAAAGAATGGAAAGAAAACTGCGAAAAAGAAAGATTACTTGGCGTGTCCATTACTGGTCAGTGGGATTGTCATGTTGTTCGTGATAAAAAAGTTTTAACAAAATTAAGAAAAGAGGCAATAAGAGCAAATGAAAATTTTTCAAAAAGATTTAAAATAAATCCTTCAACTTGTGTTACCTGTGTGAAGCCATCCGGAACAGTTTCTCAGACAGTTGATTGTGCTTCAGGTATGCATCCAAGATATGCGCCATTCTATATTCGAAGAATTAGAATTGCTGCGTCTGATTCATTATTCAAAATGATTCGTGACCAAGGAGTTCCTTATCAGCCAGAAGTTGGGCAATCAAAAGAAAATGCAACAACTTATGTTTTTGAATTTCCAGTCAAGGCTCCAAAAGGTGCTGTTGTTAAAAATGATATTTCAGCACTTGACCAGCTTGAATTTTGGAAAATGGTAAAAGTAAATTACACAGAGCACAATCCATCAGTTACTATTTATGTAAGTGAAAGTGAATGGATTGAAGTAGCAAATTGGGTTTACACAAACTGGGATATTATTGGTGGACTTTCATTCTTGCCAAGAAACGACCATGTGTATCAGCTTGCTCCTTATGAAGAAATAGATGAAAAAAAATACAATGAGCTTGTAAAGAAAATTGGCAATATTGATTTTTCAAAAATTATTACTTACGAAAAGACGGACGTTTCGGATATGAAAAAAGAGTTGGCTTGTGCTGGGGGAATGTGTGAAGTTGTATAAATAAAAAAACCGCTGAAAAGCGGTTTTTTTTAACTTAATACAAGAGTTCTTTATTATGCAGACAACAAACTTGATTTCTTAAATAAAGGAAGTATTATTAATATTATGAAAAATCAAGAAAATTCAATAAATTTTAATAACACAATAACTCCCGATGAAGAAAAATCATTCCCAACAAACAAAACTCTTGAACAAACGGGGAGTGAAAAATTAACTATAGATGAGGATAAAAAGATAATGGAAATAATATCAGGTCAACCAGTAAAAAAGAAATCCCCAACAGAGTATATTGAATCAACTCTGAGACCGGAGATTGAACGTGTTTTTATTAAATATCCACGGGAAGAAATTGTGGATATAACTGATTATAGTACAGAAGGTTCTACAAAAATGAGATGGTCTGAGGTATTTACTAAGGAAAGAAAATTGGCACACATACACACCCATTCCTTTTCTTGTATAAAATTAACCCAAGAAACTTATAGCAACCTTAAGGAAAAATATGGTATAGAAGGGAATAAAAAAAAGCTAGAATGTAAATTGACAGAAGAGTTAGAAAAATATATTGCCCTGCCCAGTGTTCAGGATTTGTTTGCATTTATGTTGAATCCAATTATAAGAACTATGATCATTGCAGTGAGAAATCCAAAAAGTGGAGAGGTTCTAGGATATAATATTATTAGAAAAACCATAAAGACGCCTACTCTAATAGATAATAAAACTTTTACAACTCTCTTGTTAGCAAGCAATGATGATAATGTTAAAAAATCAATAGATTTAAATAGCTGTCAGGAAAAGTTTGACAGGACAGCATCAGAAATAGACAGTTATAAGGTAAAGTTTGATGAAATAGCATTAAATGGAAAAATGAGTGATCAACCAAAAGTTTTTGAAGAGTTTTCTGAAAAGTATAATCTCACACATAGAGTTGTTTCGGCTTCAGGTTATAAAATTGGCAAGACTGGATATTCTCTCGATAAAATATATAAGAAACAATAATTATTCTTATATATTGTTTACTAAAAATGGGAAAGGAATCTTGGTCATTACATGACCGGTATAGTCTTCGTATTTTTTCTATTTCACAAGAGGACTTGATCACGCATAATTTTCTGCTGAAAATTTGCGCGACCCCGACTCCTTCGCCTTTGCTCAGTCCGTCTTTCAAGTCCTCTCCTGCGCACAGAAAAACGCCCTATCGGCGTTTTCTTACTGTGC
>Ga0209083_1002431_pt1 | contig 17732 bp, 20 predicted proteins | sample AM7aDNAmetaG_FD_184132 | JGI IMG/M metagenome (GOLD analysis project Ga0209083, IMG submission 184132) | Freshwater microbial communities from Finland to study Microbial Dark Matter (Phase II) - AM7a DNA metaG (SPAdes) (version 3) | ecosystem: Environmental > Aquatic > Freshwater > Lake ...
GAATAGTGCTGGCGCATGGTGAATGTTACCTGTGTAGACACCAAAACTCGTGCAAACATTCAATCTGAGTGGCAAGATTCGCGCGCCCCAAGCCACACCAAACCTCACGCCGGTCGACTCCGTCTGCGTTCTCTCCCAATCACTAACTACACCCTGCGGCATCCGGGACGGAAGCGACAAATTCACCACGGCAGGCAGAAAATGCGGCTGATCGTAAAGATCGGGGCATTACGGTTTGGGTTCAATTGGGTTGACAAGCAACAGAAGTATTGTCAATTTTGCAGACAATTGTTGTGTTCACGCCTGCGACGTTCCGGCGGCCCGGGCTCGACACGGAGAAGCGTGCAAATCAATCTGTTTGGTCAACTGAAAGGAAGAAATCCATGAACCGTGCCCAGAGATCGACAACGATTATTACGCTCTTCACCGTCAGCGTCCTGTGTGCCGGTTGGCTGACCGGCAGCGCCCAATGCCAGGCCGACCCGACCTACTCCTGGGTCAACTTCGTCGGTCAGCCGGGCGGCTATGGGACGGTTGATGGAATGGGGACCGCGGCGCGGTTTTACAATCCGCAGGGCGTGGCAGTGGACACTAATGGCAATGTGTATGTGGGGGACACAGTCAACAACACGATTCGGAAGCTGGCGCCGGTGGGGACCAATTGGGTGGTCACAACAATCGCGGGCACCGCGGGGTTCGCGGGCGCTGGCGACGGCACCAACAACTCCGCGCGGTTTAACTACCCCGGCGGCGTGGTTGTGGATATTGCTGGGAACGTGTATGTGGCGGACACTGACAATCACACGATTCGGAAGCTAACGCCGGTGGGCACGAATTGGGTGGTGACGACATTGGCCGGCGCGGGGGGGTATCTTGGCAGCATGGATGATACGAACAGCGCCGCCCGGTTTAATAATCCGCAGGGCGTGGCGGTGGACAACGCCGGCAATCTGTACGTGGGGGACACAGGCAATAACACGATTCGAAAACTGACACCGGCCGGCACGAATTGGGTGGTCACCACACTGGCCGGCACTGCGGGAGTCACGGGCACAGCCGATGGCACGAACAGCACAGCGCAGTTTCACACGCCGTTTGGTGTGGCGGTGGACACCAACGGCAATGTGTACGTGGCGGACACCAACAACCATGCGATCCGGAAAGTAACTCCCGATGGCATTGTGACAACACTCGCGGGCAGTCCGGGAACTTCGGGCAGTGCGGATGGCACGAATAGCACCGCGCGGTTTAACAGCCCACACCGGCTCACGCTGGGCAACGACGGCAACTTGTATGTGGCCGACTTTGCCAACCAGACGATTCGGAAAGTGACCTTGGGCGGCGTTGTGACAACCATCGCCGGGAGCGCGGGAAATTTTGGAAGCCGGGATGCGATGAATAGCTGGGCGCTGTTTCACGGTCCGGCCGGCCTCGCGGCTGACAACCACGGTAACTTATTTGTGGCGGATCTCGGTAATTCCACAATCCGGCAGGTGACACCGATGGGCACAAATTGGGTGGTGACGACGTTGGCGGGAAGTGTGGCATACTATGGCTCTTGGAATACCACTAGCGCGGCGGAGTTTTTCGTGCCGTTTGGAGACGCGGTGGACGGCGCCGGCAATCTGTACGTGGCGGATACCTACAACTACACCATCCGGCGGGTGACCTCAGCGGGGGTGGTCACGACGATCGCGGGGAGTCCGTTAAGTTCTGGTAATGCCGATGGTACCAACAGCTCCGCGCAGTTTTATATGCCGATGGGCGTGGCGGTGGACACCAATGGCAATGTGTACGTGGCGGACACCGACAATCACACGATCCGGATGCTGACGCCGGTGGGCTCAAACTGGGTGGTCACGACCATTGCGGGCAGCGCGGGAAATCGCGGGAGTACCGATGGTACGAACAGTACGGCAAGGTTTTACTGGCCGTATGGCGTGGCCGTGGGCCCCGACGGGAATGTCTATGTGGCGGACTCCTTCAGCGAAACGATTCGGAAACTGACGCCGGTGGGCACAAACTGGGTGGTCACGACGATCGCGGGCAAGGTGGGAACCCGCGGCAGTGTGGATGGCACCAATAGCACGGCACGATTTAACTTTCCGATTGGCATCGTCGTCAACAGCGCCGGTACAATCTATGTAACGGACTTCAGCACCTCCATCATCCGTCAGGTGACACCGGTTGGCACGAACTGGGTGGTCACAACAATTGCGGGCAGCGCGGGGATGGGCGGCAGCGCGGACGGAACGAACAGTACGGCGCAGTTTAACTCGCCTTCCAGCATCGCAATGGATAGCGCTGGGAACCTGTTTGTGGCGGACGCTCACAACGACACGATTCGAAAAGTAACGCCGGTGGGCACGAATTGGGTCGTCACGACCATCGGCGGAACCGCCAACGTGATTGGCGGAGCCGATGGTACCAATAGTTTCGCCAACTTCTCCGATCCAACAGGCATTGCAGTGGATCGTGCGGGCATTCTGTACGTGGTGGACTCTTACAACAACCGCATCAGCAAAGGCACACCGTCCTATCAGACGCCGACCGTCACGGTGAGCGTCCAGGCCAGTCCTTTGGGCGGCGGCATCGTCACCGGCAGCGGCTCCTATTCGGTTGGTAACAGTGTACAGATTTCGGCGATGGCCAACAGCGACTGGACATTTACCGGCTGGAGCGATGGCAATCCCAATGCCGTGCGCCTGATCAACGTGCCGGTGGGCGGCACGAACTACACCGCGAATTTTGCGACCGTGGTGCCGGTCATTGTGACTTCCCCCGGTATCACCAACAGCCTGTTGATCATCAATCATCGCTTTGTGATTGTCGTGGGGGAGACGAATGTGTTCAACGTGGGGACCGGCGTTCCGGCCGATACTTTACTGCGGTACCAATGGGCCTTCGGGGATGGGGGAACCAGCGGGTGGTCGTCCAACGCGTGGGCAACGCACAGTTATCCGACGAACGAGTGCGGTCCCTACATTGCCAGTGTCATGATCAGCAACGCGCAGTCCGCTGCCGCGATCAGCAGCAATTTCACGGTGAGCGCGGCCTGCGTGCTGACGCTGACGAAACTGCAAGCCAGCCTGAACTTCAGCAAGACCAATGCGGATAGCAGCGCGTTAACAGGCAAACTCGGTCTGCCGGGGATCACGAATGTTGTGCAACTGACCGGCATCGCGGTGCTGGTGGACATCGGCAACGCGCAGGTCAGCTTCGTGCTCGATGAGAAAGGCCGGGCAGTGGGAACGCTGGGAACCTGCCGGCTGGTGTACACAAAACCAACGAAGACCAAGTCCGGTTATTGGACGGCGACAATTGCATTAAGCAAGGGGACCTGGCGCTCGCAATGGGCCAACTATGGGCTGGACAATCAGACCCACAAGAGTCCCGGGGTGATGGTAACGTTGCCGGCGGCGGTGATGGTTGGCACAGAAGCGTTTGCCGCTGCCCCGCATCTCCATTACACCGCAACGCAAAAGAAAACAGGCACCGCAAAGTAAATACCCAGTTCCGGCTAAGGGAGCTTGAAGTTGACCAAGGGGGCTGGGGCGCGCGCCTCCAGGCGGGAATTGATCCAGCCCACGAACGGTGCGCCCTTGGTGGTCAGATAGGCGCCGGCCTCGGGCCGGTATGTTTTCAAGATTGCCCCGGCCGGCAAGGCGATTGCGACGGCGTTGATTGTCGTCTCATCGCGGGCGACGCGCGGGGGAGAGTAGGAACAGAAACCGGCGGCGTCGGGGCGCAATTCGAGCGGCCGTTTTTCCGCGCGCAATACTGCCACGGAGGTACCGGGTGCCAATGGTGCCGGAGTCTCGACCGCGAGAAACGCAACCTTGGGATAGGCCGGATGATGGCGAAGGATAAAGGTCAGGGGGGTGCCGTCCGTCAGATAATAACCAAAAATGGCTTGGTCGCTGGTCCAGTGCGGGACCGTGATTTCACGGACCGGTGCAAAACCGGGATTGGTCAACTTTTCCAGATTGTAGACCACCACCTGTTTGCCATTTTTTGCGATGGCAACCAGTTGAACGGACTTCGTGGGGCGGCCCGTTTGCTTGGTGTCCAGATCAAGCTGCTGGCGGAGCGCCAGCCACGGGGTCCGCACCTCGTCCGGCAGGGTGGGGCTAGAACGGCGCTGGAGCCGCAACCAGTCCGGGGTGGATTCGTGAAATGCCCGGTAGCCACGGTACGCGGTGAATCCAATCACCAGCAAGGCGGCAATCACGGCCCAAGAAAACTTCCAGTTTGTGTTCATCGCGGTGATCTCACGGATGGGCGGCTGACCAGTTGGCATTGGTATCGTACCAATACGTCATCTGACCGTCGGTGTAGCGGTCCAGCAGTCCGACATGCGCGTCGGCAAACAAGATGTTGGCCATCCCTTGATGGGGCGGCTTATACCAACCGCAACTGGAAGAGCCATTGGCTGGGCAACTGGAGAAGCCTGTTTCGTCCGATTTTTCGTTGGTGGGATCCAGTTCGGACTCGGCGCTGGTGTCCAAAAATTCGCTTAGCATGACAAAGAGAGTGGGACTGGTGATTTGTTTGGAGTCCACTGGAAACAGATAGCCAGTTCCGCCGGCGGCGACGTACGCCGGTAACAAATTCAGATAATATTCGACTGCCAACGGAGGGGCGTAGGCTGGCCAGCCGGGATCCACAAAGACCTTGGTTGATTTCGCATACGGCAAGAGCAGGACGGTCCAGGACTGCGAGGCCAATAAACTGGCATCTTCGGTCCCGCTGATGCCCTGTAACCGGCTATTGTTATCATCCCAGTAGCATTGGGTGGCGAGCCCCAGTTGTTTCAGATTGTTCATGCAAGCGGCGGCCTGCGCTTTGCGCCGCGCCATCGAGAGTGCGGGCAAGAGCAGACCGGCGAGAATTGCGATGATCGAAATCACCACCAGCAATTCGATCAATGTAAAACCGCGTCGTTTCATCGGTGTCCCTGTGAATTTGTTAGCCCGGTGGCGCTGGCCGCCAGGGCAATTGGTTTGCGGGCGGTGAGGGCTTTGGCCTTGTCGCGAAGTTCCCGGAGTTGGCAATAACGCCACGCCACCATTGCCACCACCGGTAATGCCAGCAGTGCCTCCGAATAGCGGATCGTATAGGTGTATTCGAGCGGGTTTGTCGTATGTTTGGCGGCGCTCCCGGTCAGGGCGATCCGCCGGGCGGAACACAAATAGCCATTCTGATCGGTGCCTTCATAGGTCGGTCCGAAATACCCCACCATCAAGCAGGTAAACAGTGCCACGATGGCCGCCGTGGCCAAGCCGGCCAGCCAGTTGCTCGTCTTTCGTTCCGATTGCATCATTGAATTTTGTAAACCCCGTCCTGCTAAGGGAACTATGCCGTATTCGCCGTAAATATTACAAGTACGGAGCCGGACCCAAAAACGACAGAGATTCTTCGCTGCACTCAGAAAGACAACGGACTTGTGTGTAATGAACAGAACAAGTCACCGCTTTCCAAACAGCCCCGTTCGGCGAAGGTCTCCGACCTCGCCGCAGGTTGTGACCGCAGGTCTCATCTGGGAATGGAAAAACTGGACGGGAAGATGGACTGGCGAACCTCCGGCACGGTCAGGATCTGGGCAGGCTCGACCGGTAATTGCTATTCCTGGATGCCGCCTAATCGGCGCTCTGCCATCGCTTGGCCAATTGGTGGGCGATGCCGAGGTGGTCCAAAACTCGCGCAATGATTGTGTCAACCAATTGGGGAATGGTCTGCGGCTGTGAATAAAAGGATGGGCTGGCCGGGAGGATCGTTGCCCCGGCTTCCGTGAGAGTCACCAGGTTGCGGAGGTGAATCAGATTGTAGGGCGCCTCGCGTGGCACCAGGATTAACTTCCGCCGCTCCTTTAAAAATACATCCGCGGCCCGGGCAATTGTGCTGTCGGAAACACCGGTGGCAATCCGGCCGACTGTTCCCATGGAAGCGGGGATGATAATCATTGCATCGAATTGGGCGGACCCACTGACAAACGGAACCAGCATCGAGCCGGTTTCCGAATAGTTGATCACGCCGGCCGGGATTGTCAACCCGCCCGGCAGTTCCAACGCCGCCACTTCGTTCGCATGGGGGGTGGCAATGAAATGAATCGCATGCTGCTGCGGCGGAAGGTTGTCAAGCAACCGCTGCGTGTAGAGCGCGCCGCTGGCCCCGGTCATTGCCACAACCAATTTCATAAGGTCTGGAATGCTTCGGCGGCGGCTTGAATGGTTGTCTCAATGTCGGGCTCGGTATGCGCGAGTGACAGGAAGCCAACTTCGAATTGTGACGGCGCCAAATAGACTCCCCGGTCCAGCAGCGCGTGGAAAAATTTGCCATACCGCTTCGGATCACTGCGTTTGGCCGTCGCGTAATCGATCACGGGCTGATCGGTGAAAAAGGTGCAAAACTTGGAGCCGATCCGGGTCTGATAGATCGGGATCTTCGCCTGGGCCGCCACGGTCCGGATGCCGTCGCATAACTGGGCCGTTCGGACCTCGAGTTTTTGGTAATTGCCCAGCTTGAACAATTCTTCCAGAGTCGCAATTCCAGCAGCCATTGCCAGCGGATTGCCGGATAATGTGCCAGCTTGATAGACCGCACCAGTGGGTGCCAGGCAATCCATAATCTCCGCCCGGCCACCAAAAGCCCCGACGGGCAGGCCGCCGCCAATGATTTTTCCGAGCGTCGTCAGATCTCCGGTCAATCCAAACAGTTCCTGGGCTCCACCTTTGGCAACGCGGAAACCACACATCACCTCGTCGAGAATCAACAGGGCGCCGCCGGCTTGTGTGACCTGCCGGAGCGTTTGGAGGAATTCGGGATGGAGGGGAATCAGCCCCATGTTGCCGGGGACCGGTTCGATGATAGCGCAGGCGATCTCGCCCCACGCGACCCGCTTCAAACCGGCAACGTCATTGAGCGTGAGGGTGAGGGTATTCCGCGCAAAATCGGCCGGGATGCCCGCGCTGTCCGGGACGTCGAACGTGGCGCCGCCGCTCCCCGCCTTCATGAGGAGTGAATCCGCATGGCCATGGTAACAGCCATCAAATTTGACGATTTTATCGCGCTTCGTGAATCCGCGTGCCAACCGGATTGCCGACATTGTGGCTTCGGTTCCGGAGTTCACAAACCGCAATTTTTGAATGGAGGGGTACGCCTCACAAACCAGTTGTGCCAGGCGAATTTCGAGGGGGTTGGGTGTGCCAAAACTCGTTCCGTTGCGGGCGGTCTCCTGCACGGCGCGCACCACCTGCGGATGGGCGTGGCCGAGAATCATCGGCCCCCACGACCCGACGTAATCAATGTATTCGTTGCCGTCCACGTCCCACAGTCGGCACCCTTTGGCGCGTTGGGTGAAAAAGGGCGTTCCGCCAACCCCGCGAAACGCGCGTACGGGCGAGTTGACACCGCCGGGAAATAACCGGCGGGCTTCCGTCCAAAGCTTGTCGGAGTATTCGTGGTTCCGGTTCATGGCAGAAACGAGCAGATGTACTCGCAGATTCCGGTCTTGACTTCGATGTCGAAGCCGGAGTGGGCGGGGACTTCGAAGAGTTGGCCGGCGGCATAGTCTTTCCATTGGGACTGGCCGTCGAGTTTGACCCGGCAGTTGCCGGCGGAAATTTCCATCCGCTCGGAAGCTTGCGTGCCAAAATGAAACGCGCCCGGATAGATCAGCCCGATGGTCTTCTTGCTACCGTCAGCAAACTGGACGGTGTGGCTGACCACTTTGCCGTCGAAATAAACGTTCGCTTTGGTCAGCACGGTGAGGTTGGTGAATTGTTGAGGGATATTGGCCATGGGGTTTTGTTAGCCCGACCCGGCGGCAAACGCAAGCGAATCTATGTCCAAATCGGCGGCTAATTTTTTAAACTGGTTGATTTCGCCAATCAAATGAAGACCTCCATGTTCTGTGCCAAAACTACAGTGTGTCGATAACACCCGGTGGGTCAGATCGGCCCAGACGGCGCGGTCGGGACACCGCCTACCTCGGATTTTCCCGGGCGGGCTGTCCCGAGCCCGCCGTTCGCACCGAAAATAATTCTTCGCCGAGGATTTGGGCTGTGCTTCGGGAATTGCAGTCTGCGCGGGTTCGTATTAGAATACCGCCATGATTCCGATTCTGCTGGCACTGGCCACGTTTGTTTCGACGGGGTTGGGCGGTTTATTTTGTATCCGGGAAAAAAACCGATTGCATTTGGTGATGGGTTTTACCGCTGGCGTGTTGCTGGGGGTTGTGAGTTTTGATATTTTTCCGGAAATCATCCAGCAGGTGAAAGAGGGTGGGGCGGATCCGACCGCGGTGATGATTGCGCTGGTGGTGGGGTTCCTGCTGTTCCATATCGTGGAGAAGGTGATTGTGATTCACCACGCGCACGAGTCGGATTACGCGGATCATTTCCACCCGCAGGTCGGGGTGTTCTCGGCGCTGGCTCTGGCGGGGCATAGTTTCATGGACGGAATTGGGATCGGGTTGGGGTTCCAGGTGAGTCCCAAGGTGGGCGTGTTTATGGCCGTGGCGGTCATTGCCCATGATTTTACCGATGGCATGAATACGGTGGCGTTGATGCTGGCCCACAAAAACACCCTGCGGCGGACGCGCTGGTTTTTACTGTTGGACGCGGTGGCGCCGATTCTGGGGGCGCTTTCCACCTTGCTGTATCACCTGCCGGACCGCTGGCTCGCGTTGTATCTTGGATTCTTTGCCGGCTTTCTGCTGTATATTGGCGCCAGCGATATTCTGCCGCAGGCACACAGCAAACATAGTTCCTGGAAAACGATGGCGCTGACGGTCACCGGCGTTTTGTTCATTTTTGTTGTGACGCGGTTTATCTGATGACCGAGCCCATTGTTCAGGTGGAGCATCTCCGGAAGGAATTTCGCGACACCGTCGCCGTGGCGGATGTGTCTTTCAATATCCAACGCGGCGAAATTGTCGGGTTGCTCGGGGCGAACGGGGCCGGTAAGACGACCACGATTCAGGTGTTGCTGGGGCTGACGACGCCGACGAGCGGGCGCGTGCGAATTTTTGGGCAGGACTTTGAGCCGCACCGCGTCGAGATTCTCCAGCGGTGCAATTTTACTTCGGCCTATACCGGCTTGCCGTCAAATCTCAAGGTCTGGGAGAACCTGCTCATCTTCGCGAAACTGTATCAGGTGAAAAACCACCGGCAGAAGACCGACGAGTTGCTGGAGCTGTTGGAGATCACGCATTTGCGCCGGCAAATCACTGGCACGCTTTCGTCCGGGGAAGCCACGCGCGTCAATCTCTGCAAGGCCCTGCTGAACGATCCCGAATTGCTCCTGCTGGATGAGCCCACCGCCAGCTTGGACCCGAACATTGCCGACAAGGTGCGCAAGCTTTTGCTGCGCGTCCAACGCGAACGCGGGATCACGATGGTCTATACCTCGCACAACATGCGCGACGTGGAGGAGATTTGTAACCGGGTGCTGTTCCTCAACAAAGGCCGGATCATTGCTGAGGGTACACCGCAAGCGATTATTGACCAATTTCAACAGAAGTCACTGGAAGAGGTCTTCATCCAGGTCGCCCGCAGCGGCGATCTGTTGGAGGCAAGTCCCCTGTAGCGGCGTTCTATGAGCGCCGAAATAGTCATGCAACCCAACACTGCAAAATTCAACGGTCGGACTCGTCCTGAAGGGGCAGACGGCGGTCATCGACCGCCGCTACAGGGGACGTGATGAATTTTCATCGAATCTTCGCCCTCGTCTTGCGCTACTCATTTCTGTACTCGCGGAGCGTCCCGCGGATCATCGAAATGTTCTTCTGGCCGGTGATGGAGCTGCTGGTCTGGGGGATGTTGACGCAGTATCTGCAAACCGGCCCCTATAAAGTCCCGGGGTTTATCAAATTTTTGCTGGGGGCGACGATTTTTTGGGACATCCTGTACCGGTCCCAACAGGGGACCACGAATTCATTTCTTGAAGATATCTGGGCGCGCAACCTGTTGAACGTTTTTGTTGCACCGGTCCGTGTCAGTGAGTTCATCGTGGCCACATACTGCGTCAGCTTTGTGAAAATCCTCATCACTGTGACCGGCCTGAGCACCATGGCAGCAGTGTGTTATCATTTCAACGTCTTGAGCATGGGGTTTGCGCTCATCCCGTTGTTTCTCAATCTGTTGGTCATGGGGTGGGCGGTTGGCATGATGACCACGGCGATGATCATGCGGTGGGGGCAGGCGTCGGAAACACTTGCGTGGGGGATTCCCTTTCTCATTCAACCCTTTTGCGCGGCGTTCTATCCGGTCGAGAGCATGCCGGCGTGGATTCGCCCGATCAGTCTTGCCATTCCAGCCACCCACGTGTTTGAAGGCATGCGCGCGGTGCTGGCCGGGCAGGGATTATCGTGGCAGTGCGTCCTCTGGGCGGCCGGGCTGAATGTGATTTATCTGGTGGCGGCGGCGCTCTTCTTTCGGTTTATGTACGGCCAGGCACGGAAACAGGGCCTGCTCGCCAAACTCGGCACGCAGTAAAGTCACACTAGGAGATTGCGATTTCTGCGGCGATCCCCTGTTTTATTTTTGTGCCAGCCCAGGCCAAATCAGAACGTCTGACGACAGAATCAACGCCGCAAGAGCGGTTGGAGCGATTCGTTCAACTCCAACGGCAGGCGTGGCAATTGTTGATCGCATCCCCCGAAGGCTACCGACGCTTCTGGGAGCGCAATCTCCGACAACGGCAAATCCGTGCGCGCTTCTGAGTTCAATGATCCGTTTGCTGTTCTCCACGTCCTGGCGCGTGCGGGGATATCATTTGTTATGCGACGCCGGGGGACTGGTATCATGCGCCGGAATCCTACGGAGTCAAGCCCGCCACGTGGCGGTGGAAATAGAAACCCGCAAACCTCAGCGTCCAGTCCTACGTTCACCCATTGCCCCTGACGGGGCAAAGGGGTCACTACGGACTGGACGCTGAGGCGACTCATGGTGTAATGAGTCAGAGACAGAGGAACAACAAACAAAACCAAGTCCCGACAGAGCTTGGAAAGCTAACTAAAATTCTGCGGTTCGTGGTCCAAAGAATGGGGTCCACCTCTCCCTCGATACTGGTGATGGTACCGGGTTGCGCGGCGTACTGTGGCGCTGTGACGGCTGGCTCGCGTTCGCGCACTTTTATCGTTCGGAAAGATCCATGTGTCGGGAAGATCAAACGTGACAAAATGCGCGAGCGGCGGTAGATTGCCAACATGAGTGTGGAGGAATTGTTGCGGGAAGCTGTGCGGTTGACGGAGGATCAGCAGTTGACACTAGTGCATCGTCTACTGCTCGCCAGCGAGCCGCCAGCGTCTGAGGAAGTTGAGCGAGCGTGGGATCTGGAGATTCGCGAACGCATCGGGCGTTACGATCGTGGCGAGACGGTGTCCCGTTCTGCCAGCGCGGTACTCGCGGACTTGGATCAGCGCCTGGCGTCATGACGCTCGGCTTCATGCCGGATGCGGAGAAGGAGTTTGTCGCGGCCGCAGAATGGTATGAGGCTCGGGAGAAGGGATTGGGCAGGCGTTTCCGTGACGACGTCGCCCATGTTTTGACGCGGATCACGGAGGATCCTTTTTTGTGGCGTGAACGCCCGGACGGATATCACCGGGTCAATTGTCCTGTCTTCCCCTATTACGTCGCCTACATTATTCGGGAGTCGAGCATCATCGTTACCGCAGTCGCGCATGGACGCCGTTATCCCGGATATTGGAAGCACAGACTCAAAGCACAGGAATAACCCGAATCTTTACGATCATGCGCATTTTCTGGTCGCCGTCGAAGGGGGCTCGACAGTTGACAGATAGTGAGGGCGACGGGGTCGCATCCCCGTAAACAACATTCGTGGGGTTTGATCTGAGATGGAATGGAGGCGAACCCGCATTCCGAGGTCGGGCTGAACCGTCGGGCCAGCCGCAGCCTGTTTTCAACAGCCTGCTACGCTGGCGGCGATAGCTTCTTCCGTTTCCCGGCCTTCTGCAGCAGTTCGGTCGCATGCTTCAGGGTCACACTGGTCAGATCCCGTCCGCCGAGCATCCGGGCCAATTCATCGGCCCGTTCCTTCGCGGTCAGCGATGGTTCAAAGGCCGGTCATGCAGGGTACTGTTTTTGGCAAAGTGCGAGTGCCGTTTGCAATTGATCCCGGAGTTTGACGTCGGGCGTGGACCCAATCAGTCGTTGAAGTTGAGACGGACGGATCATCTGGAAATGCAGTAGCGTGGCCACAAAGATCAGATCTTTTTCTCGCCGGGCCGCCAGCTTGCTGAATGCCAGGTCATGCGGATCAAGACACCAGCCAATTGCGCCATCGGTATTCTCATTGGTGAGTTTGACCAACCGCTCTTCCCAGCCGGCCGGTAAAGTTGCGGTTTCCGGTGACACCCCATCCGCGTAGTAACCGAAGGTTTGATTAAACGGCGAGTAGCGTCCCAAGCTGCCCTCAATTTCCTCGGCCAACTGGGGACGATGCCGGGGATAGAGATCGGCTTCCATGGACTCGCGCAACACGCGGGGCGCGTCGGGGAATTTGCCGAGAATTGCTTGGCTACCGACGACGATAAACTCCGTCTCGCCGGTAACGCCTTTAGACGCCCGCAAGATGTGTTCGAGGTCGGCGCGCTTCATAGCGCTGTAAAATTCTCCGCCGTTCGTCCTGCGGCATAATCACGGCGAACGGACTATTTTGTCGAATCCGTGTGGTGTTCTCGCTGCGGTCGCGTAATACCGTCAGCACCCCGTTCATGCCTTCTGCTTGGATGAGGGTGAGCCACTCGGTCAGTGCGTCTTTGGAATGCATCGAGTATTCCGGGTCAGCCAGGCGTTGCTGAATCCAGTCCACGACCAACTTCAGCTTGGCCGGGTCGCGGTGCAGAACCTCCGCGATGACCTGATCCATCGCGAAGTTCCGCTCGTCAATGACCTCGTGCCAGTTCATGGAAATAAGATAACGCATGCCGCCCACGCAACGCAAGCCCGCGCCATCTCCAAAAACGACCCGATGAAACTGCCTCACAAAAGAAGACTGGCCGCGAGAAAATTCAGTGGTTTGCTGGGACAAGTGGCGTAACCTTCCAGGTTGCGGGTTGATGACATCGGCAAGCTGCAAGTTCTTGACGAACTCGCGACTCCTGGCGGAGCTTACCCCACGTTTGCGGCAAATTCCAAAACTCCGCCTTACGGCGGTTAAATCCCTGAGGGCGACGGGGTCGCATCTCCGTAAACGATTCCTCTGACCCCCCCCGACTACCCATCGAAGCAGCCTGAAGGCTGGACACCAAACGCGCGGAATCTCGAAGAAACCGAGCGTTCGGTGTCCACGCTTTAGCGGGTCCGCAGGGTTTTTCAGCAGAATCCGTAAACAAGATGCGTGGGGTTTGATCTGATATGTAATGGAGGTGAACCCGCATTCCGAGGTCGGGCTGAACCGTCGGGCCAGCCGCAGCCTGTTTTCAACAGCCTGCTACGCTGGCGGCGACAGCTTCTTCCGCTTCCCGGCCTTCTGCAGCAGCTCGGTCGCATGCTTCAGGGTCACACTGGTCAGATCCCGTCCGCCGAGCATCCGGGCCAGTTCATCGGCCCGTTCCTTCGCGGTCAGCCCGGTGATGGTGGCGGCAGTGCGGCCGTCGTGGACACTCTTTGTGACGACATAATGGTTCGCCCCTTGGGCGGCGACTTGCGGGAGGTGGGTAATGCAAATGACCTGGCGTTTCGCGGCGACAACGGCAAGTTTTTCGCCGACCGCCTGGCCCATTTCACCGCCGACGTTGGCATCGATTTCGTCAAACACCAACACGGGAATGCGATCATGGGCAGCGAGGACGACTTTCACTGCCAGCATCACACGCGACATTTCACCGCTCGACGCAATCTGCCGGAGCGGGCGGGTGGGTTCGCCGACATTGGGGGCAAAACTGAATTCAATTTCGTCCAGTCCGGTGGCCGTCGGCGCCAGGGCGGGCGTCAGTGCCACGGCGAAGCTCCCGTGCGCAAACCCGAGATCCCGCAACTCGTGGGTGATGGCGGTGGCCAGTTTCTTGGCGGACGCCTGCCGGGCTTTGCGAAGTTCTCGGCCATGCTGTTCCACCACACCGGCCGCGGCGTGGATGGCTTGATCCAACTGGCCGGCTCGTTCGCCGCGAGTTTGGAGAAAAATCAGTCGTTCTTTGGCCCGGCCCAGAAGCGCGAGCACGGCCGCAACATCACCGCCGTATTTGCGCTTGAGCGTCTGGATCTGCGTGACGCGGGCGTCGAGTTCCTGTAAGCGCGCGGGATCGGCGTCAATTCGTTGGGCAAACCGGGTCACGCTTTGATCGAGTTCCTGCAATTGCATTGCCAGCGCGGCGGCGGCGTCCTTCCAGGGCTGCGTTTCGGGGACAATCCCCGCCAGATCGCTCAATGGCTTTTGGGCGGCGGCCAACGCACTGAATGCGGAGGCTTCTGACTCGGTTAATGCGCTGTGAATGGTATCGGCCAGCTCCAGAATGCGCTGGGCGTTCGCGACGCGGGTGTGTTCCTGCTGGAGATCGATTTCGTCCAACTCGGCGAGCTTGGCGGCTTCGATCTCGCGGACCTGGAAATTGAGAAACTCGATTTCCTGGGCCGGATCGCGGCCGTCCTCTGCCAGGGCGGCGCGTTCGGCTTGTAATTGCCGTTCGGTCCGGTAGGCTGTTTCGTACGCCTGCCGGGGTTTGGCGTGCTGACCGAACGCATCGAGTAAATCCATCTGAAACTCCCGGCTGAGCAGCGATTGATGATCGTGCGGCCCATGCATATCCACCAGTAAATCGCCGATCCGTTTAAGGGCTTGAACCGTGGTCGGGCTGTCATTGATGAAGCACTTATTGGTCCCGGCCGCAGTCAACTGTCGGCGGAGGATCAGCGTCCCATCATCGCCCGCCGGTAATCCCAATTCTTCCAATAGTGCGGGGGTGGGGACGGCAAACGCTGCGGCGACGCTGCATTGGTCCGTCCCGGCGCGCAAAAGTGATTTGTCCGCCCGGTCGCCGAGGATCAGGTTGAGCGCGCCGACGATGACTGACTTGCCCGCCCCGGTCTCGCCGGTAATGACGTTGAGGCCCGGGCCGAATTCGACGTTGACATCTTCGACAATAGCGATGTTGCGAATCCGCAGCGATTGCAGCATGGGTCAGAGAATAGCGGAGTCAGTCGGAAAGCGGAAGCGGGAAAACTAATCCCGCATCACAACAAATCGCCAGCCGTGGTCCGGCGGCTCAGCCACAACGACAGGATAAACATGACCACGGCAAATCCAGCGGTCACCAGCCACGCCACGGGGGCTGGCTCGCCACCCAAACAAGCCCGGAGCAGTGTCACGCCGTAGGTCAGCGGATTTACGCGCATCACCCAGCCCAGCCAGCGCGCCGCGCCTTCGATTGGAAATACTGCGCCCGATAAGAGCCACATTGGCATCAGAAACAAAGTCAAAATCGCATGGAATCCGGCGGTCGAATTCATCGGCCAGGCAATGACAAACCCCAGCCCGGTTAACGCAAATGAAAGGAGAAACATGCTGGCGGTCATGGCGATGACCGCTGCCACGCTCAGGTGGATCACGGCAAAGGGTGCCAGCGCCAAAAACACCCAGCCCTGCACCAGGGCCAAGGTGGCCCCGCCCGCCACTTTCCCAAGGACCAACCCGAACCGCCCAACTGGTGCCACAAGCACGCCTTGCAAAAAGCCTTCCCGGCGATCTTCAATGACCGAGACCGTCGAAAAGATTGCCGTGAAGAGCAGGATCATGGCCATCGATCCGGCGTAAAAATATTCGAGGTACCCGTGTCCGTCCTGAATCGTTGCCGACTTAAATGATTTGCCCAATCCCAATCCGAGCAGCAGCCAGAACACCACCGGCGTCAGAAATGCGCCCATGACGCGATCGCGCTGCCGGAAGAACCGGACCATCTCCCGCCACCACAGCGTCGCAGCCGGCAAGAACCAGGATTGAGTGGGATTATTCATCGGGTCTATGATTACCCAACCTGACAGTCTGCGCAACTAGCAAAACAAGGCGGGGTTGAAAATCGGTTTGGGAGGAACCCGCCAAGACGGATCGGTTTTATCAGAATCGTTCCAGCGAAGAGCATGTTTGTAAATTAATCTGCCGACGTCATGCGCCCGAAAAGTGGAACGGGCGTCTCGCCCGTTTGCCGGTAGTAGGACAGGCGCAGGCGTCCCGCCTGTCGATTCAAAAGGCTGACAGGCGGGACGCCTGTCCTCCTAATGAACGGGCGGGACGCCCGTTCCACTTCTTTTAAAAACACGCTCAAAGTGCGCTCTCAGTGCATCGAAAGATCGTCTGGGACGGAGCTGGAATGCCGGCCGGTCTGGAGTGCGCCGACTTGTCGGCGCTGTTTCATTGGAAAAGGGATTGTGCGCGGGTGGCGGGACCGGTCGGAGGGGAAAAGCGGTAACGAGTTACCGCAATCCATACCGGGAAAGTCGATCGCCCTGGAGATGCCAGTCCCAACACCTGCGGCAATCATCCCGTCCTTAAATATGACACGATCACTGGGCGGAGGACGGAGGACTGGGGATCAAGTCAAAAGTCCGGAGTCTTTTTTGGGCGCATCTGGGTACTGCCGCCGTAGGAGCGCCCTTTCGGGCGCGATCCCCGATGATTCACGTCGACCGGTCGCCCCCGGAAGGGCGCTCCGACCGGCCGAGGCAGTGGAATGGCGGCAGTGCCGAGCTGCGCCCGTCTTTTTTTCCAACCCCGCATTTCCCATTGACGTTGGGCGGGCGGCGTTTCACTATTGAAAAAATCTCTTAGGCTTGGGCAAATTTCAATGTTGGCATTCAAATACTTTTCGCTCCTGTGGACGCTCGGCATTGTGGCCGGGTGTGGTACCTGCCCACCGCTCTATACCGAACAGTGGTCCATGGACCGGAACACCGGTTGGAAAATTGTGCTGCCGGACGAGACCGCGCCCGTTTACCCGCGTCTCGTCGGCGCGCTGATGAGTGAAGGGTTCACCGTCACCATCACCAATTCGATTCCGACCGGCCGCGTTCGCAACCCGAACGCCGAGACCAATCATAAGGTGGTCCTCTTCCGCCAGGGGAGTGTGACGGGGACGTTCGAGCATTACCGGGATTCTCGGATGGACCATTTCACGCTCCACGCCAGAGCCGCCAACGCCGCCGATGGTGTCCGCTGTAACTATTACCGGTCCAAAAAGAAAATGCAGCAGTTGATCGAAGGAGAGTAGGCGCGATCGGAGATGGAGGTGGCGAGCGGCGTGCTGTCGGGGCCCCAAATGTGCGGCTAATTTTTCAAACCGGTTGATTTCCTCAATAAAATGAAGACCCCCATGTTCTGTGCCAGAACTACAGTGTGTCGATAACTCCCGGTGGGTCAAATCACCCAGACGGCGCGGTCGGGCCTTCGCCACGCCGAAGTGGCTACGGCCACGCAGGCGGGACACCGCGCCCCGGATTTTTCCGGGCGGGCTGTCCTCCTGCGGCGGATAAATCCCGAGCCCGCCGTTCGCACCGAAAATAAATCTTAGCCGAGGATTTGGGTCCTTTCGAGGCTTTTGAAAAACTGCGCCATCCATGTCATTCCTCGCAAGCTCGGAATGACATGGTTCATTTTTTTTGCAAACGCCTCACAAGTTTTTCTTCCTGTCAGTTACCGGAAGATGATCTCGCCCCAATTCTTCGGTGTGAGTTGCAGCTCGAAGACGATGTCGTCCACGAGACCGGTTTGTTGATTTG
>Ga0209083_1002435_pt1 | contig 17705 bp, 26 predicted proteins | sample AM7aDNAmetaG_FD_184132 | JGI IMG/M metagenome (GOLD analysis project Ga0209083, IMG submission 184132) | Freshwater microbial communities from Finland to study Microbial Dark Matter (Phase II) - AM7a DNA metaG (SPAdes) (version 3) | ecosystem: Environmental > Aquatic > Freshwater > Lake ...
TTTTTATTATTGTTGCTTTTTTTATTGTTCCTTTTATTTTTCGTTCCATTATCATTTCTATACCATCTTGAAATTTAGGTATGAAAAGTAGATTATCATCATTTTTAACAAATTGGGGACAAGTAAATGAATTTTTATTTCTTTTAGATTTGAATTTTGGAAATTTGGTTCTTTTATTGAAGAAATTTTGATATGCTTGGTCCAAACATTTTAATGAGTATTGTAATGATTGACTGTTAACTTCTTTTAACCATTCAGTTTCATCATTAGTTTTCAATTCAGTTAAAAATTTTGATTGTTGATTGTAAGTAATTGATTTTTTATTATTTAAGTATTCATCTTTTCTTTGATTTAGAAAATAATTAAAAGCCCAACGAACAGAACCAAAATGTTTATTCAGTAATGTTTTTTGTTCATCTGTTGGTTCTAATCTAAACTTATATGTATATTTAATTATTTTCATTTAAACAAAAATGATTTTTTTGTATAAAAGTATATATTAAAACAAAAAAGTCATTTTTTACCAATTTTGGGTCAAATTCATCAAACTACACTAAAGATGTAGTTGTTTTCTTTGACATGCTATATAAATTAGCTTATAATATATGGTATAATTTAATGTTAGATAAAGATTTATATTGTTTTACTTCAGATTTTAATTCAGGAATTATAATAAAAACAATATCAAATAATAAATTAGAAAAATTTCTAAATAAAATAAACAGCTTGCCTAATTTAATATTTGATGATGAATTAACACAAAAAATAATCGAATTATATGGAAGTCTGGACACTTATAAACAAAAACGATAAAAAAATTATAAAGTTCGATGTTGTTAGAACCACAGATTCGGTTTTTGGTATTGAATATTTTTTCACAACTGATGAATATGCACCAATGTGGTTTGTAGAAACAAAAGAAGAAGCTGAAAATGCACACCAAGATTTTATTCATCCACAACACAGAATGTCGTATAAAACTCCATCTACAGATCAAATTAATATTTTAGATTATGAAATTATTAAATTTTGTGTTTAAAATAAGAAAATTATTTGTTATAGAAATTTTATTTTATATATAGTATAAAATATCTTAATTTATATGCATTATTCAGAAATGAATTTTCTATTTAACGAGCCAACAAAGATTGTAACAACAGTTATAAATAACACAACAGATAGTAATTCAAGATCGATTTTTTGGAGAGGAGACAAAAATGAATATGTTGTTTACAAACAAAATCCAGAAAAAATAAAAGAAAACAATCAACTTGGTTCAACAAGTGTTAAAAATTTTATTCGTGACAATATTTATAATGGTGGAAATGAAAATCCATATATTAAATTAATTAATGAATTTCAAGATTCTCCAGCATTAAGAATCAAACCATCTGATCTTGCATATTTAAGAGATTTAGGTGTTTATCCTATCAATAGAATGGTTATTTTAAGAAGATTTCCTGATGGAAATTTTGTTCCATCTGATTTAACATCAGTGGTTTCTAATACTTTTTCCATGCTTGGTATGTTATCTTTTAATAAAGCAGCTGTAGAGCCAATATCAACTGTTATAGGTTGGATTAAACCAGAAGACGGTTTCGGTGATATATCATTCAATGAAACTTGGGACACAACCACAAACAGATTTGATATGTTATTAAGAGAAATAATAGCAAAAGAAACTGGAGGAATGGTTAATATTGATTCTGTGATTCCTATACCTGGTTTTGCACAAGGATTTTTGTTTCAATTATTTAATTATTCTGGATTAGTTGGTGGTGATGATTCTCCTTGGAATTCAGATAATATTCCTATTGGTGATCCTGATTTATTACAGGAAGGACCATATAGAGATCCAACAAAACAAAATTTAAAATCTGCTTTTAATTTTAGTTTTGAAACCACTTATGAACAAAAATTAATTGGTGAAACTGATCCTGGTGCAGCAATGATGGATTTGATTGATAATCTAACAACAATGGGAACTTCAAATATGAAATTTTATTGGAGTGATAAAAGTGATGTAATTATGCAAGCAAAAAGAGCAGCATCTAAAAATGCAAACAGTGCAACAGAATGGTGGGATTTTATAAAAACTCTCTTAGGTGCATTTAGTGAAGGATTAACAAAAATGATGGAAGGTATTGAAAAAAAATTAACAAATATTAAAGAAACTGCGTCACTAACAGGTGTTACAGCAACTGATAAAATGAAAGATTTTTTAAATCCTGACACTGGTCCTTTAGCAGGCTTTATGCGTTCAATTTTAACTAGCACTGTTGGGAAATATAGATGGGAAATGAGAGGAACAATTGAACTTATGGTTGGTGGTGAGGATAGTTCAACACCTTGGTATTTAACAATTGGAAATCCTTATGCTCCATGGATTGCAACAAACCATATAAAAGTCAACAATATTACTGTTAGTACCAGTAACGAATTAGGATATCAAGATCAACCAATGTGGTTAAAAGCAAAAATAGATTGTGAATTATCAAGAAGTTTAGGTAAACAAGAAATAATGAAAATGTTTAACAACACATTTGTTAGAAGATATTCAAAAAAACAAAATTTATTTATATCTGCTTTACAACAACAAAAAGGTCAAAAAACTCCAACTATTGCAGGAACAGAAATTATGCCTGGTATTGATCAAAGTTTTAGTTTAGATGTGAGTCAAATTCAAAAACCCAACATTAAAAATATAGATGATGGAACAAATAGCAGAAGTGGTGGACCAGTTGTTCCTGACACAACTTATCCATCTGGATTAAATTTAGGTTAAAAAATAAAAAATAGAAAATGGATTTTTATTCATTAGATGACAGTGTTAATCAAATCAGAAGAGATCCTGAACAAGGAAATCTATATAATTTATTACAACTAACAGTTGTTAATGATCCTCAAATGAGATTAAAAATTTTTATTGTTCCAAGAGAAATGGAAATGAGATTAGATAAAATATCAGAATATTTATATGGTTCTAATGCATATGTTGAAGAATTAATGATAATAAATGATATTATAAATCCATATTCTGTTATTGAAAATCAAGAAATTTTGTTTTGTGAAATAAATCAATTTCAAAACATGTATCAAAGTGATGCACTTTTTACTGATGATAATAAAAAGAAAAAAATTATAAATTCTAGTAAATCTAACAAGAGCACAAATAATTCAACAAACAATTTATCACCAACAATTATTCCAAATAATCTACAACAATTAAAAGTAGATGAAAAAAATAAATCAGTTAAAGTTATTAATTCGTTTCAGTGATCAAATATTTATATATAGTGAAAAATTAAAATTTATAAATGATTACTGTAAGAGAACGAGCAACAATTGTAACAAAAGATATATCATTTGATTTATCAAATATTGAAAATTCTAAATCATTACAACATTTTACAGAAACTTTTGATAATGTTCCATTACTTTTTTTAAGCAAAAAATCAACCACATTTTCTGCATTAGATATGAATGGAACAACCATCGAACCACACGACATAGTTTACGTCAAATTGTTCAATAGTAAAATTTTACCAGAAATTGAAGTTTGTTGTTATGAAACAACTGGTGTTTTTTTCACTGATCTTTTTCCTTTTGAGCACGACACAGTATTAAGTATTTTTGTAAAATCAGTTTCAAAAGAATTTTATCCTATTCGAATGGATTTTAGAGTTACAGAATTTGAGGTTAACAAAAACACAGGAGATGAAAACGGTATTTATAAATATACAATTCGAGGAATTTTGGATGTAGATGAAATATTTTACACAAATTATGAATCATTTAAAGATATGACCAGTTATGATGTTTTAAAAAAGATAACAACTGGTATGGGTCTTGGATTTGCAAGTAATATAGAAGCAACAGATGATAAAATGACATGGATAAATCCAAGCAATACATATATAGATTTTATAAAAGATACTGTATCCAGAGGATGGGTTTCGGATAATAGTTTTGTTTGGGGGTTTATAGATTTTTATTATAATTTTAATTATATTGATATTCAAAAAGAAATTAGTGACAGACCAAAAGAATTAGAAACAATAAATTCTGTAATTATAGATAAAAAAGAATCAGATTTAGTTAATCAATATTTATCAAACAATCCTGCATTAAAAACAACCAACAAATTTATTGAAAAATTTGATCTTTTAAATCAAGCATTTAAGGTTAATCTTGATAAATCATATAAATTAAGAGCGACATGGTTTAATAGTACAAATGCAACTATTCACAGAGAATTTTTAAATGATCTTTCTACAACGGACACAAATATTATTCCTTTGTATGATTATGATTCTGAAATTTATAAAGAATATAGAAATGATGATTGGATTTTAGTAAAGGTTATAGAAGGAAACAATCATATTAATTATGCAAAGGCACTTAAGCAAAATGAATTTAATCTTGAAAATATTCAAAAAATAAAATTAGTTGCAACTTTAAATCAAGTTAATTTTAGTATAAAAAGATTTCAAAATATAAAAGTGGAAATTTATAATGTTGATGCATTATTCGGAAAAAATATCACTAAAAAGTTAGCATTAAATAATATAAATGAAAAATTATCTGGATATTGGTTAGTCACTGGAATCAATTATATATATAGAAGAACTGGTGGAGTTAATCAAGAGATAACATTATCTAGAAGAGATTTAAATTTAACATATAAGGAACAAGAAGATATAGGAAAAATAATACAAAATAACAAATGATAAAAATAATAACATATTAAATGTCAACAAGTTATCAAAACATATTAGACACTGGAAAAATAAAAGACACATTAGGTTCACTTGGAGATCAAACTGAATTTAATCAAAATTTAAGTCAAATATTAAGGACGCAAAAAACAGAACCAAGATACATTAAAGGTTATGCAGATGACACTTTTTGGGACGCCATGGCAAATAAATTGGGATTAAATAAGGGTATTATTCAGCAGCTTTTCGGAACGGAAAAAAGAAAATTGGACAATTATGATCCATATCATACATCTGATGCAAAAAAAGAAGATTTTTATTTTGATGGTTCTGGAACCGCAGAATCAAATAGAATAGACGGCAAAACAGTTCAAAAAACTGTTGATGAAAACACTTTTGCTTTTAAAAGTTCTTTATATTCAGAATATGGTTTTAGAAAAGATGATTTTTTATATGAAGATCCATTATTATTAGGTTTTGAATTATTTATTGATCCATTATCACCATTGTTTGTAGGTGATGATAATGAAAATGAAACAGGAGTTTTAGATAATTCTATTAAATCTTTTTTTTCAAAATATTCTGATATGACAGGAGAAATATCTAATAGATTTCCTATTTGGACAGAATTTAAAAAAATTATTTTAAAATTATTTGAAACAAAAACACCAAACAGTTCCAATATTAATAAACCATATTATATTAATAAAATAGATGGTTTAGCAAATCTTAAAAAGAAAATGATAAATTATGGTGAAGATAAAATAACAATCACTCTAAATGAAGATGTTTCAATGATTACTTGGTATTTAGCGGATCTTTATAATAATTTAATTTACTCATATAGAAACCAAAGATATATGTTTCCATTAAACACTTTAAGATTCAATTTAATTATTAAATTTGGTGATGTTCGTAATTTTGTAACACCACAATCAACAAATGTAGGCAACGATGGAAATAATATTGATCCGACTAAAATAACAAATAGTACAGGAATTAAAAATACACCATCCGCTAAATCACAAATTTATTATACTTTACATGATTGTAATTTTATGTTTTTTGATTCATCTAATTTTAATGATTCAATGGACATGGCAGGATTTGGAATGGGAGCATCAAACACACCAGCAACATTATCATTTGATATTATTTTCAAATCGGTGACTAGATGGAGTGAATTTCCATTAATAAAGAATAGTTATCCTTTAAATGGCTGGGAAGATTATATTTATAGTCCTAATTATGAACAAAAATATTTTAGTGATATTGACAGATTAAAAACTACACCACCTGAAAAGAAAGGTTATCTTAATCAAAAAATTGGAGCATTAGGTCAAACTGTTGCTAATACAGCGATTGGATATGTTGATAATTTTGAAACATCATTAAGAAATTTAAGGGGGAATATTGTTGAAGGTGCACTTCAACAACTTCAAGATTTTACTAATATTAAAAAAATAGAACCAGATAATGTTTATAATTCAGATTTCAATAATAGAATAAGTTTAAATAACCTTGGAAAAGAATTGGCATCTGGAATAATAAATGATTTGACTGGTGAAGCAAGAAATATTGCAAATTTTTAAAAAATAAAATTATTTTGTGGACGTACAAAGAAAAGTTTATGTTGGAGTAGTAGAAGATAACAAAGATCCAAATAAAAAAGGAAGAATTAAAGTTAGAATACAAACAATTTTCAACGATATTACTGTAGAAGATATACCTTATGCTTCACCATTTATGGGATTAGCTGGAAAAAGATATGAAATTCCTGCAATTGGAAAAATTGTTAATATACTTTTTTTAACTGATGATATTTATGATCCATATTATATATTTTCAGAATATTATAATATAAATTTACAAAATAAATTAAAAAGTTTATCAGACACAGAATATGTTGATTTTGTTGCACTTTTGTTTGATGATAGAACACAAATTTATGCTGACAATAACGAACTTACAATCGATCATTTTTTTAATAAGATGACAATTAATAAGTGGCAAATAAATATGGAATTAAAAGATAATAAAGGTTTATTAAATTTAGGTAGTAGAGATGCATCTCAAGAAGCTGTATTAGGAACAAGATGGTTTGAATGGATGGATAAATTTGTTGATGAATTAGCTAAACCATCATCATTAATTGGAAATCTTGGCGCACCTATTCTTAAACCAAAAATAAATGCTTTAATTGCAGAATATAAAGTATTAAGAAAAGATTTTGTTTCAAATAATGTTAAAATTGTAGATAACCGTAAAGTTTCAATGTTAGAAAGAGATGCAGATACAACAAAAAATGATATTTATCAAATAATTCCACAAAATGAAATGACTGAATCTGAAACTAAAAATCAACAAGAATTAGAAAGAAAAATAAGGGAACAAAATAAAAATGGTTGTAAAAATATATCAGAATCTGTACCAACAGATTCTATTCCAGAAATTGAAGAATCAACAGATAATAATATTGTTTTTGTTGTAAAAAGATATTTATTTTTAAGTGATAGAACGATTGGAAAATTATATATTAATGATCAATATTTTTGTGATACATTAGAAGATAAAGTACGAGATTTAAAAAAAGAAAAAAAAGTATTTGGTGAAACTGCGATACCTTTTGGTAAATATGGTTTAACGGTTGGTCCTACAGGATTAAGTAAACAAACTGCACCAACTGGAAGATTGCCATTGGTTAATGATGTTCCTTATTTTTCAGGTATAAGAATTCATAAATGGGGTAAGCCAAAAGATACAGAAGGTTGCCTTCTTGTTGGAAATCTTCAAACAAGTGACAACACCTTAATAAATCATGATAAAATAGCATCAAAGGTATTGGAAATTTGTGAAAATTATCAGAAAAAAAATAAAAAAATGACAATTTTTTATGTTAAAGAAGATGATCCAGACAAATTAGTAGATACTAAAAATCAACTTAATCAATTTCAAGGTTCTGATTATACTAAAAAAGATGATCAAAATTCTTTTAACCAAGATTCAGATACACCATCTTGTAATCAAACAAAAACAGATCCGTCATGGTCTACACAATTAGAAACGCAAGATTATGGTCCTGGTCTTGAATACACAAGGGATAATTTGTTAGTCACAGAAGATCAATTAAAACAAATAATGCCACAAGCATCAACCGCAAATATTAAAAAATTCTTGATGCCTATAAATATAACTTTAGATAAATTTAATATCAACACACCATTATTAATATCAGCATTTTTATCTCAAGTTGCAGCCGAAAGTGGAAATTTAATTTATGTGAAAGAACTTGGTGGTCAAAGTTATTTTAATAAATATGAACCTAATACGACTATTGGTAAAAGTTTAGGAAACACTGAAGTTGGTGACGGCTATAAATTTAAAGGTAGAGGATTGATTCAAGTTACAGGCAGAGCTAATTATACACAAGTTGGTCAAGTCTTAGGTAAAGATTTTATAAATAATCCAGAACTGCTAGAAGATTCATTATATGCAGCATTGGCTTCTGGTGTTTGGTGGAATAAAAGATCAGCACAGCTTACGCAAAAAGCAAATTCAAAAGATATTAAAGGTATAACAAAAATTGTCAATGGAGGTTATAACGGACTTGCTGAAAGAACAGCAGCTTACAACAGAGCATTAAACACTTTTAATGTTGCTTAATTTTTTTATATTTGAAAATTCCTTATTTTTGTAAAAAGTCAATTATTTATGAAAAAAATATTTTTATTTTTAATTATTATATTTTTTGTTTCTTGTAGTAAAAAAGAAAACGATATTACTCCATCTAAAATTATTCAATTTGGTGATTCTTTCACCAATAATATCACATTAAACATAGATGATCCATATGATAATTATTATACTTTAAAAATTCAAAAAGCAACTTTACAAATAGATATAGTACCAGCACAAACTGTAAAACTTGTTTTTAAGAATAATATATTTTATACATTTGACACTATTACAGAATATTCTCCTATTTTTATAGAAAATCTAAATTTGAATTATTTAGATAATTTAAACGTTTTAAAAATAACAATAATCAAAAATAATTCACAATTAAGTTATATTCAAGGAAAATTAATAGTTTATTAAAAATAATTTTATGCTAAATCACGAAGATTTAATTAAAAGTCCAGAATATTTGCTCGAAATAATTCAAAATGAAATATATCGTCAAGTTGACAATTATATGAAAAATGAAAATATTAATAATGAACAACTCGCAAAAAGATTGGGTGTTAGCAAAAGAGTAGTGTCAGATGTTCTTAATGGAAATTTTAATCCTAAACTAAAAAATTTAATAAAATTATCCACTTCAATTGATCTAATTCTCAAAATTCAATTTATCAAATAAAACCTGCTTAATTTTTTTTATTTTTGTACAAAATTTACCCAACACTCACCAGCTTTCCTTTCAGACTCAAATTGCATTCTCATAAAATTTTGATGATCTTTCTCCAACATCGCATTCAGTTTTTCCATTGCATCTATATCTTCTGGTGTATCTAATAATCGTGATTTACCATCCGATCTAAGTCTTGAAAATATGTCTTCTGTCTGATTAATTTTTTTTATCATTTGCCTTATATTTTTTATTTTATATATTAAACAACAACATCAAAGTTGATATTAATTAAAAAAAAAAGCACATCCTAAGCGCCCTGATCTATGGGAAGGGGGATGTGCGTGTTTAATATGGATATGTTTTAAAAATTAAAGAATATCTTTTGCAACATCAGTTCTTTTAGACTTAGAAGCAGAACCATTTGGAATAATACTCTTGTTTAATAGAACATCCGCTCCCTTTTTTTGATCTACTACATTTTTTGCAAGACCGTTGCTACCTTTAACTGACTTATCTGTTACTTTTTTAATATCAGCATCTGCACCTTTCATATCTCTTGCAAGAACATCTTTTCCTACTTCTGTTCTAGCTGTTTTAGGATATGTTTCTGGCTTCCAATTGTTAACGAATGCGTTAAAGCCAATCATATTAGCATATTCTTTGTCTTCTTTAAGAACATCTTTTGCAACATCAGTTCTTTTGGTTTTTGATGATGTCATATCTGGCATAGTGCTTTTGTTTAAAAAAACATCACCACCACTTTTTTGATCTACAACATTTTTTGCAAGACCATTACTAGTAGTAGTTGATTTATCTATGACAGTTCTTTTTGTCACATCTGCTCCTTGCATATCTTTTGCAAGAACGTCTTTTCCTACTTCGGTTCTAGCTGTTTTAGTAGGGAATGTTTCTGGTGTCCAATTTGGTTTAAATTCATTAAATCTAACCAAATTTTGTAATTCTTTTGCCATATTTAAATGATCATTTTTTATCTATATATTAATTTAAAAAATCAATTTTTATCATCTTTACATTTTTTGATATTTTTTCATTTTCAAAATTACCTAAATCAAATAAAACTAATTCCTCATTCGAGTTAAACCCCAGATTATCAATATGTAAATCCAAATTTTTTATTTTTAATTTTTTACATTCATAATATATATTTTTTAAATCAGATAGATATTTATTATCTATTGATAAATTTTTAGATAAAAATCTATCAACATTTGTCAATTTGTTTTTATAAATTTGTTCTATCAGACAAACTATATATTCTTTTTTATTTTCAGGAATTTTTTCAATATAATTTTCAATTATTAAATATAAATTTTCATCATCAATTAAATTTGTGTTTATTTTTATCACATCAAAAATATTAATAATATTTTTATTATTAAATGTGTTTCTTAGTGCAACAGCAACTTCGCTTTGGTCTTTAGTGAATTTAAAAACATTATTTTTACCTACTCTAAAAGAGAATCCATAAACTCCTCTATCAATATATTTGATATGTTCATTAATTTTTAATTTTTTACAAATTTCTTTTGATAATGAAAAATACTTATTAGATAAATTTTTATCATTTTCAAATAAATCACTATAATATGGAATGTGCATTTAAATTGTATTTATTTTTAAAAGTTTTTCTTTCCGTAAAATATTTTTATGTTCATTAGTATAATCATCAATATTTATTAAAAATCTCCAGCCAAGCCAAACTAAAACACCACTAATATCATAATTTTTAGTTAGTGGATATGTATTACAAAAATGAATATATTCAGGATTTTCAAAAAATGAATCACCATTATTAAAACGTAGTTCTAAAATTTTCAATTTTTCACTATCATTCATAACATTTTAATTATTAAACAAATTTACAAAATTTTTATATAATAAAAAAATGTAATAACTTTGGATGGAACTAACACCTATTGATGATTTGATAGAAACTTTAACAGCGGCAAGACGGGATTATTATAAACTATATAATAAAAACTTCAAAGTCGCATCCATCAGACTTAGACAAAAACTAGAGTTTGTAATACAAACATCAAAACAAATGAAACGGGACGCTTTAAAATACAGAAAAAAAATTGAATTAGAACATTTAGATTTAAATGATGTTTATCCGGAAAAACCCGAAAAAGATGATGAATCAGACAATGATAATATATAGTAAAAAATAATAACTAATAATGACAAGACGAGAAATTTTTAATTTATACAACAATATTATAAAATGCAGATATCATGATGATAATAGTAAATTCAATTATGCTGTTATTAAAAATTTAAAATTAATTGAAGAACAACTTAAAATTATTGAAAAGGAAATGAAACCAACTTCCGATTTTATGGAATTTGAAAATGTTAGAATTCCTCTTTGTGAAGAACATGCAAAAAAAGATGAAACAGGCAAACCTATACTCATTAATGATGACTATCAATTTGAAGATATGGATAAGTTTTTAGAAGCAATTAAACCTTTACAAGAAAAATATAAAGACACATTAGATAATAGACAAAAACAAATAGACAAATATAATAAAATGTTAGATGAAGATATAGATATTGAATTTATCAAAATCAACAAAGACGAACTACCAGAGAAAATTTCTCAAAAAGAATTAGAAAGTATTTATCCAATTTTAGCTTAATTATTTAAAAATAAAATTATGTTTGATTTTTTAAAAAATTTTAAAGAAAGTAATAAATTATGCTTTGTTAGGCAATTCTCAGAATTTGATTATAGTAAAGCACATGAAAAAATTGAATCCAATTTAGAAGAAATTTTTGAACTTTTTAAAAATGATTCTCAAGATACAGTTTATATTAAATCTAAATTCAATGGAAAATATTATCAATTTCATGATTTAGATAATAATCATTTATTAGATGTTTTTAAATTAACTCACAAAAATTCTCCATATGTAATATTTTCTTCGAGTGCTGAACATCACTGGGCAATTCTTGACATTTCAAAACCATTAGACGCAATTTATAAAAATTCGGATTGGATTTCAGTAAATGATTCTTGTTATGTTTCTTGTCAGAAAAAATCTAACGATCTTGTTATGCGAGGAATTTATGAAAATGAATCTCGACGACCAAAAATTGTAGAAAAACATTTAGAAAACTTGTGGACTAATAATTTTAAATGTTTCATAGATAAATTAGATCATTATTTTAAAAATGACGGTTTGGAATTGTCGGTTTTAAGATATAAAGATCCTGCGCTATCTATAAAACTTAATAGAAATAAAAAATTAAAAAAATTAAAAACATTAAATCATGATTAAAATAGGTGATGCTGTTGTGTGTAATGATATAAATGAACTTATTTATTTAAAACAAATCATTTGATGTTGCTGATCTTATAAAAAAAATTGATAGTTATCCTGTTGTAATCTATCTTAGGGAATATTGGTCATCTTATAGTGATGTTTGGTATTTTTATAAAAGATTAAAAGACAATCGTGGAGATTTTAAAGAATTAAAATATCTTACAAAATATACAAGATTGAAAAAAATTGAAAAATTAAAAAAAAGTAATCAATGGAATTTAAAGTAGGTGATGCAATTTTGTGTAACAATAAAAATGAACTTATATTTTTAAACAATTTATTAAATAATAAAATATTACACTTTTTTGGATTTGTTACAGATTTTCCTACTGTAATTTATATTGAAGAAATTAAAATAAATTATAGCAGTTTGAGTTATTTTTACAGAAGACAAGAAAACACCAGTCTTAAAAGATTGAAAAAATTACAAAAGATATGGAATGTAGAGACGATTTGAGTGGATTATATGAAGCATCTGGATTGAAAAAAATTTTTGAAAATATAGACATAGAAAAAGAAAGATTAGAAAAAATAGAAAAAACAAAAAAGCAAAAAGAAACAGAGTTTTGGAACGATGTAAATCCTGTTTGGAAAGATATAGAAAGTGAAAAAGATATATTTGATGAAACAAATGAAATTGATCCTTTTTGGTTAACATAAAAAAATAAAATCATTAAATGAATATTAATAAATTATTAAAAGATTTAAAAGATTATAATTTACACACAACAAGTTCAAATTATAAAAATATTGATTCTGTTATAGTTATCTTTAATTGTTTGTTACATAACCGTGACAACAACAAATACACAATCAATGATTTTATTAATCGTGAGCAATTATCTAAAATAGACATAAATGCTATTGAAAAAACATTTTTAATACCAAATATTAAAGCTGCGCAATTACCAATATTATCCCTTTATTTTGCCGATAAATTAGGAAATTACCAACGACTTATAAAAGAATGCATAATACACAATATTAGTTTAAATCAATTTTGTATTAATGCAATTAACAATCCAGAAAACATTTACTATTTATATTTAATAACTAATAAGTTTGTTAGATATGCAGTAGTTAAACCGGAAAGAACGAAAGAAGAAACTATTAAAATAAGAAAAAACTTAAGAAAAGAAAAATTAAAAAAAATATATTTATGAAATATTTCGCATATGGTTCAAATATTTGTTCCAAAAGAATGTTAGAAAGGGATATAAACTTTTTATCAAAAGAAAAAGGAATACTTGAAGGATATAAATTCACAATAAACAAGAAATCGTTTAAAAATCCTTCTATAGGATTTGCAAATATTGTTAAAGATGATAATTCTTCTGTTGAGGGTGCAATATATGAAATTATAGATTCTGATATTTTAAAATTGGATCGTTTTGAGGGTGTATCTAATGGTCACTACAGAAGAGAAGTTTTACAAATAAATAATCAAGATGTTGTTGTGTATATAGCTAATTTGGAATGGATGTCTGATACAGAATTAAAAACAACAAATGAATATAAAAATTATATATTAGAAGGCAAAGAAATATTTTCAGAAGAATATTATAAAAAAATATTAGAAATAAAAACTATATGAGTGATTTTAGCCTAAAATTTCGTAGACCAGAAGATGCTAAATGGGTAGAACATGAATGTGAATTATATATGATTCCTTTTACATCCGATCAAATGATAGCAGAACTTAAAAGTCAAGAATTCAGAAATCTACCATCACTAAAATATGATAGAAATGGAAAAGAAAGAAATGGTTATAAACGAGATGTTCCATCTTTTATATGTGCAATTTTTGATTATATCAAAATATATAAAAAAATGCCAAGTCAAAAAGAATTTGCTAAATTTTGGATAGAACAAAACAAAGATTTTGTTAGATTAAATTTATTGGATAAAATTAATGGCAAAGATTCAGATTTACCATTAAGAACCAGAATTGCTATGAACACTCTTCCTAACCATATGGTTCTTTTAGTATTTTTAAAAGAATTAAAAGAGAAAAAATATAGTTTTTTAAAAGACAAAGATTATACTGTATTATACTCTAGATATGTAGATCAACAAAATCATATAGATGGATTATTATTTTATAAAGATAAAATGTTTGGTTTGGGAGTAACAAGTGTTAAAAACGCTAAACAAAAAGAATCGAAATATGAAAAATATGACAACGTAACAGAAATAATTTGTCAAAAATCACAGAACAAAAATGAATATTCTTTTTTTACGGAAGATGACATATTAAAAATTTGGCAAGATATAGAAAGAAAAAGCAAATGATAGCAAATTTCACATTAGAAAACTCAACATCACCATATTTTGTAAAAAATTTAGAAATAAATCATAACGATATTGCTTTCTCAAATAATTCTGTTATGTCTGGTATCCCAACTTTATACAATTGCGAAATCACAACTAATATTAATAATTTACCAGAAATAGATAAATGGTTCGCAATTAATGAATTTAGAACGCACAAAAAAGATATTAGAATAGAAACAGAAAGATATATCTATTATCTTTATGGTACATTTCCAAAAAGCATGGAAATAAATTCACAAAATATAAATTTTGATTTAAACATAGATTATATGGAATTTGAATCTATACCATTAAGAATATTAAGAAAAAGAAAAATTAAAAAATTAAATGATTCAAATAACAAAACTCACAACTTATGATCTTGTCGGTTCGCCTGGTTTTAATGAAGCAAAATTTTATAATTATTCAGAATACATCAGAAAAATAAAAAGAGAAGAAAGAAAAAAGAAATTAAATAAAATATGGCAAAATTTGAAATGAGTAGTTGGGGATTTTATGAAATAGATTTTTTTGATGACGAAGAAGAAATATCTCATTTAATGAAAAAATTAAACATGAATCATAATGATGTTGCCGGTTGTTATTATTTAGTTGGTTTAAATTGGCACAGTAGAATTGGTGGAATGTCTTTTAATATAGAAAGTTCAGAATATTACGAAAAATTAAAAAAATATTTGGATGATAGATTACAAAAACATCTTAGAAAAGAAAAAATTATAAAATTATCTTCATGATTAAAAATAAATTAAAAAAATATACACATGTTGCTTTTATTTGCGATAATTTTAATGATATTAATAATTTAATAGAATTATCAACGAAAGAAAAAATAAGGTTTATTAATGTTCCACCTTTTCAAGGTTATCATGATGATTTTCAATATTTTTTAGAACACTTAGATCCTAAACATAAATCTCTAATATTAATGGATTTAACGGAAGTTTATGATGTTAGATATACCATAAAATCATACAAATATCATTTTTACACACGGTCATATAAAGATTATAATGATTATTCTGATTGGTATCGATATAAATTCATAAATTTTAGCAGAATTTTGAAATTAATGAAATTAAAAAAAATAAATAAAAAATGTCAAACATTATAATATTAAGCAACACTAATTTTAATTTATCAAAAGGTTTATCCATTAAAGAATGGTTAAAAAACATGGAAGATTATTTTAACAATAATTTTATTCCATATTTACAAAAAAATCATAAAGATAATGACATTTTAATTCATCTTGGTAATTTAACAACAAAAACAAAAAACATAGACTTAAACGTTTTAACATTCATTCAAAACACATTTGAAAAAATATCAAATATTTTACCTGTTTATATTATTGAAGGCGAAAATGATTCTCAAACATTAAATATATTGAAAAATTTTAAAAATATTGAAATTATAAGAGAACCAAAACAGATCGAAATACTTTTACTTCAAAAATTTACAATACTACCATTCAACTCTAATATTAATGATATAAATAAATTTGAAGATTCTACATATTGTTTTTTTAATTTTGATTATTTAAATTCACCAAACAAAGACATTATTATCAAAAAATTAAGAAAATTTAAAAAATCATATTGTGGATATTACGATAAAAATAAACAACTTGAAAATATTAAGAATCTTTCTGCGCCTTATAATACAGAATCAGATGATAAAAAAGGATTTATTGTTTTAGAAACATTTGAAAATAAAGACACTTTTGTTTTAAATAAAACAAGTAAATGTTTTAAAAAAATAACAATAAACACGGAAGAAGAATTGAATATTGATAAAGACTTATTGAAAAATAACTATGTTAGCGTAATTATCAATAAGGAGCTTTTTAACGACAACAAAATAAAAGTTGATGCATTTATCGACAAATCATCTTTGTACGCCCTTACGTTCTCTGATGATGAAATTTTGAAAGATAAAGAAGATATAGTTAACTTAAACCAAAATTCTTTATCTTTAAATGAAATGATTGAAAATTATATTGAAAATTTAGAAAGCCCAAATAAAACGGAACTATTAACAGCTTTCAACAAAATTAAAAATTTATCAAAAAAATAATTATTCAAATTCAGATTTTAATATCCTAAAAATATCAACGATAGTTTCTTTTTTAAGATCCGTTCTTTTCACAATATCATCAATTTCGAGTGCTAATACAGATTTTGCGGTATCACAACCAATAGTTTTTAATTCATCAATCAAAAATTGATCAATTTCATCTGAAAAATCTTGTAATTCTACATCTTCTTCAGTCACATCATTTGAATCCTGATACACTTCTATATCATAACCTGTTAATTTGCTTGCAAGTTTAATGTTGTTTCCGCCTTTTCCTATTGCCAATGAAAATTGATCTGTTTTCATAAAAACATTAGCTTTCTTATCCTCAAAATTAATAAATGAAATTTTAGCTGGACTCAAGGCTCTTTGAATATATAAATTTATATTTTCAGTATAATTGATTATATCTATACTTTCATTTTTCAATTCTCTTACAATTCCATGTATTCTACAACCTTTAACACCAACACATGTACCTACACCGTCTATTCTATCATCATAAGATTCAACCGAAACTTTTGCTCGTTCACCTGGTGCTCTAACAATTTTTTTAATTGTTATAAGTCCATCATATACTTCTGGAATTTCAGATTCTAAAAGTTTTTCAAGAAAAATTGGGGAAGTCCTAGAAAGAAAAATAACAGGTTTGTTTCTTATATTTTCAACCTTTAAAACTATTGCACGAATAGTATCACCTTTTCTATAATATTCACTTGGTATTTGCTGTTCTTTAGGCAAAAACAATTCAACATTTTCATCATCTAAAATTAAAACATCTTTTTTAAATACCTGAAAAATTTCACCCGAAACTATTTCGCCTATTTTTGATTGATATTTAGTATAAATGCTATTTTTTTCATATTCTGAAAGTTT
>Ga0209083_1002439_pt1 | contig 17691 bp, 9 predicted proteins | sample AM7aDNAmetaG_FD_184132 | JGI IMG/M metagenome (GOLD analysis project Ga0209083, IMG submission 184132) | Freshwater microbial communities from Finland to study Microbial Dark Matter (Phase II) - AM7a DNA metaG (SPAdes) (version 3) | ecosystem: Environmental > Aquatic > Freshwater > Lake ...
GGCCAAAACAACACTACCGCGGCCCCGGCCACGACAAAAAAAACAAGCATGATCGAAGGCCGCATTTCTTTTCTAACAAGGCTCGGTATAGCAAAGAGACCGGTCAAGAAAAGCATCAAAATCCCGGCGAAACGGACATCGATGAGAAAAGCGCAGACCGAAGCATGCACAAGAGCGAAAGGTAAAGTCCTTCGTTCAAAAAAACGAATCATTGTGTAGATGCTAATCGTGAATAATGAAAGAAACGGCAAATCCACGGAATTATAAAAGGCGTCAGCGAAGATCCGCGGCATGAAGACAAGGAATAAACAGGCTAGAAGACCCAACTTCCAACTGCCAAAAAACCGCTTGGCCAAACCATAAAAAAACATTAAACCAAGAAAGAACAACAGAAAAACACAAGCGTGGCGCAAAAAAACCATCCTTGGGAGATCTTGAACGTTGAGGATCTTCTGGATCATTGCGAGGGTCACTTCAAACACGGGGCCGTGGACCCAGTCATGATTGACCGGCTGAACCTCGGGAATGGTATGGAGTGACCCTTGAGAGATTACATTTGAAACGTATTGGCACCATTGCTCGCCAAATTGCTCATTATTCCATTCATCCCAATGAACCCCATAGTCCGGGAAAATTCTAAGGCCAACAAACAAAAAGCTCAGGAAGAAAACAATGACGGCCCAGCGCTGGTAGCGGTCCCAGAAATTCAAGAGAGGCATTCATCCACCCAAAGAGCATAAAATTTTAGAAGATCAGCTAGGGGCTCTAGTCCATTGCCGATGCTTCATCTTTCAGAACCGTCGAATGGCTGGCGGGAACCACAGCTTGTGACAACGCGCCGCAACATTGTCACTAAAGAGCCTAAAGAAAACTCCAAATATACGGCAGGGAAATCGATGGTCGTAAAAGGGCGTGACGCCCGCGACGCATGTATCGCTGAGATCACCTGTGCCGCTCATCATATTTTATTAACTAAAGGCACAGGCACTGCGAATCCATAGAATCACACAGGAACACAGTGTCAGGAGCAGCCACACCCGGCTTCTTGGGGTTCAGCGAAATATTTCCGCTCTTGGAACTCCCCTTTTTTACCAACATTAAAACCCGCAACAGGACGATGATAGCCCATCACACGCGTCCAGACCTCACATCGGGTTCGTTCTTCATCCTTTAAAATCACTTGGTCTTTGGTCATGAGGCTCTCCTTAGAGGTTTACTTCCGCGGCTGCGCCGGCTTCGGCTTCCGCGGGGGTGTGTTGATGCAACATTTTTTGATTGATCAGCTCTTCGTCGCACTTGGGACAAAACTCATGTTCTCCCGATAAATAGCTGTGAACAGGGCAGATGGAAAAAGTCGGAGTAATGGTGATATAAGGAATCCGATACCCTTCCAGCGCTTTCCTCACCAGCTTTTTGCAAGCCTCGGAACTCGACACGCGCTCGCCCATATAAAGATGGAGCACCGTGCCTCCCGTGTAACGGCGTTGCAACTCCTCCTGTCGACCGAGAGCCTCGAAGGGGTCGTCCGTAAATGATGCGGGAAGCTGCGAAGAATTTGTGTAATAGGGGCGCTCGGCAGTACCGGCGTGGAGGATGTCAGGAAAACGTTTAATATCTTCCTTCGCGAACCGGTAGGTTGCGCCTTCGGCGGGCGTTGCCTCGAGATTGTAAAGATGGCCCGTCTCTTCCTGCAGCGCCACAATGCCGGCCCGGATATGGTCGAGCATCTTCAGCCCGAACTCGAAACCCGCGGGCGTCGTAATGTTCTCCTTATCCCCCGTGAAATTGCGGATGCACTCATTGATCCCGTTGACGCCAATCGTGGAAAAGTGATTCCGCAAAGTCCCCAAATAGCGCTTGGTGTAGGGGAAAAGTCCGGAGTCCATGTGGCGCTGAATGACCTTGCGTTTGAGTTCAAGACTCGTGCTGGCGATCTGGATGAGCGTATCGATACGGTTATAGAAGGCGCTCTCGTCCCCCTTCGAAAGATAGCCGATACGAGCGCAGTTCAGAGTCACCACGCCCAGGGAACCCGTCTGCTCGGCGGAACCGAAGAGACCATTGCCGCGCTTCAACAATTCGCGAAGATCCAACTGGAGACGGCAGCACATCGAGCGCACATGATTCGGCTTAAGATCCGAATTGAGAAAATTCTGAAAATACGGCAGTCCGTACTTTGCCGTCATTTCAAAAAGCGGCTCGCAATTGGGATGGTTCCAGTCAAAATCCTGAGTGATGTTGTAAGTCGGTATCGGAAAAGTAAACACGCGACCTTTGGCATCCCCGCGCATCATGACTTCAATATACGCGCGATTGATCATCGCCATCTCTTCGCCAAGATCCCCGTAGGTAAAATCGGCTTCTTTCCCACCGATGAGCGGATGTTCCTTACGAAGATCCTCGGGGCAGACCCAATCAAAAGTCACGTTCGTAAAAGGCGTCTGCGTCCCCCATCGGGACGGAACATTCAAGTTGTAGATGAACTCTTGAATGCTCTGCTTGACGGTTTCATAGGGAAGATTATCCACGCGAATATAGGGCGCGAGATAAGTATCGAAGGAGGAAAAAGCCTGTGCCCCCGCCCATTCATTCTGAAGCGTGCCAAGGAAATTGACCATCTGACCGACAGCGGAACTTAAGTGCTTAGGCGGCGCCGACTCGACTTTGTCCGGAACTCCATTGAAGCCTTCACGAAGGAGGGTCTTAAGCGACCACCCCGCGCAATAACCGGAGAGCATGTCCAGATCATGAACATGGATATCCCCATGGCGGTGAGCGTTCGCGACCTCTTCGGGATAAACATGAGAGAGCCAGTAATTCGCAATGACTTTACCGGAGATATTGAGAATCATGCCCCCAAGCGAATACCCTTGATTCGCGTTCGCGTTGACGCGCCAGTCAAGCTTATAGAGGTACTCATTAACCGATGAAGTCACGTCCACTACGGTCTTCTGGTCGCGGCGCAACTTCTTGTGCTGTTCGCGATAAATAATGTAAGCGCGGGCGGTTTTTATATGGTTGGAAGTAATCAGGATCTGCTCGACAATATCCTGAATCTTTTCGATGTCGAGAAATCCAGGAGAGTAGCGGTTATCAATAACTTTTATAACAGATAAAGTTAGAAAGTGAGCCTCCGTGCCGTCATATTCCCCTGTAGCCTGACCCGCCTTTAGAATCGCGTTGTAAATCTTCGCCCCGTCAAAAGGAACGATGGTTCCGTCACGCTTGCGGATGCTGGTGATCTTCCTGGACAGGAATTGCTCAGCCATGGTCACTCCCCTTTTCTGCTTTCTCTTTATCGGCCGATTGACAATATGTTGTAGTTTTATTTTCGGCACCCCCTACATCTAGCGAGGAAGACAGCTAAACTACCTGGAATGATTTTTCAAGGCATTGATTCCGGGTGGGCCGAAAAGGCTTCGAAAGCAGCGTCACAAACGAACATCGCCGATTTTTTGAAAGATCTTTTTATTTCACATATGACGCGGACACTTCAAAGCCGAGAGGATAATATTCGCATCACAAACAAGATTCAAGAAAAAATTAAACTTTTTTTAGGTGAAAAATGGATTCGTTTTTTTTGAAAAAAAAGCTTGAAAAATAAATGGTGGTGGTGTCTCGAAATTGTTTAGCAGCGCCCTGCGGCCTTATCGCGAAGCATCTCGATCAGAAGTTTTGCAATCTCTTCCATGGGAATGCGGTCCGTGTTCCAGAGCGCGTCATAAAGCATTGGATCACGGATGTCTTTATGGAAAAAAGTTTTCACGAGTTCCGCTTTCGCCCTATCTTGTTCATCGATCATTCCACGGGCTTTCTTCTCGTCAAGGCTTAGTCCCTGCATCATACGCCTCACCCGGGATTCTATCGAGGCCTCAAGCCTTACATGGATTCCGAGCGGCAAATCGCGGGTAAGACAAGTGGACCCGCGGCCTACCAGGATCACCTTTCCATGAATGGCAAAAGCCCGCATTAAATGGAACATTTTCTTGACCACAAGATCCTGCGAAGAGCCGCCATAGATAAGCTGCGAGATCATATCCTCAGCCTGGGAGTGATATTCGGTGGTTCTGAGGGTTTCGACAGCCTTCGTGAGGGCAGGATCCTGCGACACCTGATGACAAAGCTCCTGATCGCACAGCTGCCATCCCCTGAACAACGGGTCGGAATGCAATCCCTGGATCTTCTCATTAAGGAGAGCGGCAAGGGCGTGACCTCCGGCGCCAGCCTGACGGGAGATGGTCACGAACGGAAAACAGCCCTTCTTGGGATAGATAGGCGGACCTTCTTTTTCGCGATAGTGGAGGCTGTCCACGAAGGACGCAAGCTTATGGATCTCTGTCATAACATCCACCCCTCTGTCAAAGGCTAATCCAAGAAAGGCAAGAGAAGTTACTTTAAAATAATACGAGCGTCAAGGACTCCGGCGCCTTTACCTTCCCCGTAGACCATCAGAGGATTGATATCGATCTCCTCGATCTCCGGATGATCACAAGAGAGCTGCGACAAACGCTTCAGACAATCGGCGATCGCTTCCAGATCCGCGGGCGGTTCGCCGCGCACGCCCTGGAGAAGTTTGAAAGCGCGAATGTTTTTTAACATATCGTTGGCGCTCAGTTCCCGGATAGGGGCCACGCGAAACGTCACGTCTTTGAGCGCTTCCACGTAAATGCCGCCCAGCCCGAACATCAAAATCGGACCGAAATGAGCGTCACGTTTCATCCCAAGAATGACTTCCCGCCCCTTCGGCGCCATGCGCTGCATAAACACGCCATCGATCTTCGCCTTGAGCCGCTCACCGACCGCCATGATATCCTTAAAAGCATGCTGGACGTCATCCGCAGAATTCAAATTCAGGCGAACACCCCCGACATCCACTTTATGGATGATCTGCTGCGAAACAACCTTCATGACGACCGGAAAACCGATCTTCACGGCCTGCTCCCAAGCATCTTCAGCGGTCCGGACGAACGCCCAGGGCAAAACGGGCATTTCATACGCGCTAAATATATCCATCGACTGATTGATGGGAAGGAATTTTTGGCCATCCTTCATCGCGTGCTGAATAACGGTATCCGCCGCCTGACGGTCCACTTTGTACTTCTTGATCCCCGTTCTGGGTCGATGCAGCCACTGCTGATACCGGTTCATCGCCGCGAGCGTCCGGGCGGAATTCTCAGGAAACGAGCAGTGCGGGATCATATGCTCTTTGAGAACCTTCACACCGGCCTCCACATCGGAATGCCCCATAAAGCAGGTCACGATCGTCTTGTCAGATTCTTTATCAACATCCACGATCACTTTCGCCGTCGCCTCGGCCTCCGTCATGGCCTGCGGCGTTAAAAGCACCATCACGCCATCCACATTTGGATCTTGTATCACGCAGCGCAGAGCATGCGCATAACGATCGCTGCGAGCGTCCCCGATCACGTCGATGGGATTTGAAAAGTTCGAGGTCGGAGGTAGAACTTCTTTAAGCTTCACAACTGTCGCGGGACTCATTTCCGCCATTTGGAGCCCGAACTTCACGCATGCGTCTGTCGCCATGATCCCGGGGCCTCCCGCGTTCGTCACGATCGCAACGCGGCTCCCCTTCATCAGCGGCTGATTAGCGAATACGATCGCGAGATCAAACATCTCCTGCGCGGAATCCATACGCATCACGCCCGACTGAGCGAACACCGCATCATAGACCTCATCCGCCCCCATCAAAGAACCCGTGTGGGAGCTTGCAGCCTTGGCACCTTGAGCGGTACGGCCGGATTTGATCACGAGAATCGGCTTTGCTTTCGCAACCTCGCCGGTAATCTCACGGGCAAGCTCAATAAACTCCTGCCCTTTTCCGATATCTTCGAGATACATCATGATCACGTCCGTATTCGGATCGTCTTTCAAATACTGAAGGATCTCAAGCTCCGTCACATCGACTTTATTCCCCAGGCTCACAAATTTCGAAAAGCCAACATTCTCCCCCTGAGCATAATCCAAAAGTGCCGTCCCGAGGGCGCCGCTCTGGGAGATGAAAGCAATATTGCCGCTCTTCGGGATCGTCCCCGCAAAGCTCGCGTTAAGCGCCAGCTTCGGATCATTATTGATCAAACCTAGACAGTTAGGGCCCAACACGGAAATGCCGTAAGCATCCGAGATCCGTTTGATCTCGTTCTCGAGCTTTTGCCCCTCGCCACCGATCTCGCGGAAACCTGCGGAGATCACAATCGCGGCTTTGGCGCCTTTTTTCGCGCAAGCCTCAAGCTCCGCCGGAACAGCAACGCTTGGAATGATAAAAATGGCCATATCAATCTCTTCAGGGATCTCTGCCACCGTCGGAATACACTTCACCCCCAGAACATCATCGGCCTTGGGATTCACAGGGTAGATCTTCCCCTTGTACCCTGTTTGCAGCAGGTTTTTAAGAATGGCATAACCCACCGCTTCGGTGCGGCGGGATGCCCCCACCACGGCGATCACTTTGGGCTCAAAAAGAGCCTTTATGTTCTTTTTTTTAGAGACGGCTACGGCTACTGAACTCATGGTCATATCTCCTTAGGCCTTCGCCGGGTTAGGAGCTTCGATCGCGGATTTTCCCGCGGCCAGATACTCAAAACGCTTCCAGCGCGCATCGACATCCTTCTGCGCGATCGCGTAAAGCTTTTTAGCCTCTTCGGGATTGCTCTTCATGATCATCTTGAACCGGTTCTCCATCTGCAGATACTGATCAAGCGGGATGGAAGGCGCCTTGGAGTCAATCATGAGAGGATTCTCTCCCTTTTCGATACGGCGCGGGTCAAAGCGATAGAGGATCCATTGCCCCGAAGCGACTGCCGCTTTCTGTTCTTGAAGACCGTTGACCATGTTGATTCCATGCGCGATACAGTGGCTGTAAGCGATAATAAGCGACGGTCCATCATAAGACTCCGCCTCCTGAATCGCTTTCAGGGTCTGCTGGTCATTGGCCCCCATCGCGATCGTCGCCACATAGATATTCCCGTAAGTCATGGCGATCATCCCGAGATCTTTCTTGCCGCCGGACTTTCCGCCCATCGCGAATTTCGCGGTGGCTCCGCGCGGTGTTGATTTGGAGGCTTGGCCCCCTGTATTAGAGTAAACCTCTGTATCGAGAACGAATACATTCACGTTCTTCCCGGAAGCCAGCACATGGTCAAGACCGCCGTATCCGATATCATAGGCCCAACCATCTCCCCCGAAGATCCAGACGCTCTTTTTGACAAGCGTGTCCGCGAGGCTGAGCAGCTGTACCGCCTCCGCGTCCGAACCCATCGCGGCCAATTTCTGTTTCAGAGTCGCGACGCGCTCCCGTTGATCGTAGATCTCGGTCTCGGTCTGCTGCTGCGCATTCAGGATCGACTGCACGAGATCCGCGCCCAACTTCTCCTGAAGCCTCACGAGAATCTCGGAGGCGTACTCTTTTTGCTTATCGATCGCCATACGGAACCCGTATCCGAATTCCGCGTTATCTTCAAAAAGGGAGTTCGACCAGGCCGGCCCGCGACCGTTGGCATCCTTCGCCCACGGCGTGGTCGGCATGTTCCCGCCATAGATTGAAGAACAGCCCGTGGCATTCGCGATCACGGCGCGATCCCCGTAAAGCTGTGACACGATCTTGACGTACGGCGTTTCGCCGCAACCCGCACAAGCTCCCGAGAATTCAAAGAGCGGACGCATCGCTTGCTGCTGATTGATCATCGCGGTCTTGAGTTTTCTCCGGTCATATTCCGGGATCGCAAGGAAATGATCCCACTTCGGCTTCTCCACACAACGCAGCGGAATTTGAGGGGCCATATTGATGGCCTTCTTCTTGGGATCCGTCTTACTCTTTGCGGGGCAAACATCCACGCACAGACCGCAGCCCGTGCAATCCTCAGGCGCGGGTTGGATCGTGAACTTCTGTCCTTTAAAATCCGGCATCTTCGCGTCCGCAGACTTGAATCCAGCCGGAGCGTTTTCGAGCTGCTTGGGATCATAGACTTTCATACGGATCACGGCGTGCGGGCAAACAAAATTACACTTCCCGCACTGAATGCAGATCTCAGGTTCCCAAACGGGGATCTCGAGCGCAATATTGCGCTTTTCGTACTGCGTCGTCGCGGTCGGGAAGGTTCCGTCAACCGGCATCGCACTGACGGGAATTTCGTCCCCGCGACCTTCGATGATCAGACCCAACACATCTTTCACGAAAGCGGGAGCATTCGCCGTAACGGGAGCCAGGCGCTTCATCTTACTATCCGCTGTCATAGGTACCTTGACTTCAAAGAGATGCGCCAACGTATGGTCCACGGCGTCGAGATTCTGCTTAACAACATCTTCGCCCTTCTTACCGTAGGTCTTCTGAATGGACTTCTTGATCTCAGCGATCGCCTGCTCGCGCGGCAACACACCGGAAATCGCGAAAAAGCAGGTTTGCATAATGGTGTTGATCCTCATCCCCATGCCGGTTTCCGCCGCGACTTTGTAAGCATCGATCACATGGAGCTTGATCTTCTTATCGAGGATCTGCTTTTGAACTTCCACGGGAATATTCGGCCACACTTCCTCCGTGCTCCAGGGTGCGTTCAAAAGGAAAGTCCCTCCGGACACAACATTTCGCAGCATGTCATACTTTTCAAGAAAGACGGTCTGATGGCAAGCCACGAAATGAGCCTTGCTGATCAGATAAGGGGAGCGGATCGGCTCAGGGCCGAAACGTAAATGCGAAACCGTGATCGCTCCGGATTTCTTGGAGTCATACACGAAATACCCTTGGGCGTAATTTTCCGTGTTCTCGCCAATGATCTTGATGGAATTCTTGTTCGCTCCCACCGTGCCATCCGCGCCGAGCCCGTAAAAAAGGGCGCGCACGACCTTGTCGGATTCAATGGAGTATTCCGGATCAAAAGGAAGGCTGGTGTGAGTCACATCATCGTTGATGCCGATCGTAAAGCCGTGTTTGGTTTTCCCGGAAGCGAAGAAATCGAAGATCCCTTTGACCATCGCGGGGGTGAATTCCTTGGAGGAAAGTCCGTACCGGCCGCCATAGATCTTAGGCGCTTGTTTAAAACTGGACCATCCGTTCTGAGAAGCTTCCTGAAGCGCGGTAACGACATCCATATAAAGCGGCTCGCCGATAGCGCCCGGTTCCTTGGTCCTGTCGAGCACGATCAGATTCTTGACGGTCGAGGGCAATGCGGCAATAAAACGTTTTACATCGAAGGGACGGTAGAGTGAAACCTTCACGCATCCCACTTTCGAGCCCTTAGCGGTTAGAACTTTCACGGTCTCATCCGTCACTTCCACGCCTGAGCCCATGATGACGATCACTTGCTCCGCGTCCTTCGCCCCTTCGTAGTCAAAAGGCTTATACTGACGCCCCGTCAGCTTCGCGAATTTGTCCATGGCCTGCTGGACCTTGTCCGCACAAACGTCATAGAACTTATTGACCGTCTCACGGCCCTGAAAATACACGTCCGGGTTTTGAGCCGTACCGCGAAGCACGGGCTGATCCGGCGAAAGGGCGCGGGCGCGATGCTCGAGCACCTTCGCCATATCGATCATGCCGCGGATCTGGTCATCCGAAAGAAGGCTGATCTTCTGAACTTCGTGTGAAGTTCGGAAACCGTCGAAGAAATGAAGGAAAGGAATACGGGTGTCAAGAGTGGCGGCCTGCGCGATCAACGCGAAATCCATGGCCTCTTGAACCGAGGTGGAAGCAAGCATGGCGTAGCCGGTCTGGCGCACGGACATCACGTCAGAGTGATCCCCAAAGATGGAAAGAGCCTGAGCAGCCAAAGAACGAGCCGAGACATGCATCACCATCGCAGTGAGCTCCCCAGCGATCTTGTACATATTCGGGATCATAAGAAGGAGCCCCTGAGACGCCGTAAAGGTCGTCGTCAGTGCGCCGCGCTGGAGCGCGCCATGCACCGCGCCGGCCGCCCCGCCTTCGCTCTGAAGCTCCGCCACAGAGGGAACAGTTCCCCAGATATTCTTCTTCCCCTGGGAAGCCCACTCGTCAGCCCATTCCCCCATGGTGGAGGAAGGCGTGATGGGATAGATCGCGATACACTCATTGACGCGGAACGCGACATGCGCGACCGCCTCGCCACCATCCATCGTGACAAATTTTTTCCCGACGGTTTTCGCTTCGGATTTTTCCAGGGTTTGCTCGGCCATTTGAAGATTCCTTTTTGTTAAAGTTTATAAGATCGAAATATGCGGGCTGTGACGCGCCCGGTAAGAAAACACACATCTCCCAGCTCGACCTGCTACGTTTCCTCCGGAATTCCAAAAAAAAGAGGTCTGGAACGGGGGAACTTTGAAAGGCTTCTAAGTCTTTCGGAAGCACGCACAAGGGCCACTATCAGGCGCCCTTGATTTGTTCGCGCATTGTAGGGTTTTTGACCCCCCTTTTCAATAAGAAAGTCGTCGAGCAACAATGTCATTTTTTAAAACGGGGACGTTGGGGGGCAGACAACGCGGAAACTCGGGGACTTTTCTTGCATTGCCAACGCAGATTCATTAATATCCACGGCATGGAATACGACACAATCCAGCTTCTTCAATTCATGATATGCAAAGATTTCGAGACAGGCGAACAGGATTGTTATACGGCAAACCTGGTCCGGAGCAATCTCCACGTCCCTGCGTTCCCCTACCATTTCAAGGATCTCTACGCCGTCACCTGTTGGCGTAAAGACAAAATGTTCCATAAGGAAGTCATCGAATACACCACCGGAGACGGGCGAGTTCTCAAGACCCCTCCGATGGATATCGAGCCCGTAACAAACAGCGTCCTTTTCCGCTGGCACAAACACGCTTTTCCCAGCAACCTCGAGATCAAAGAAGACGGTTTGCTCCACATCCGCGTCATTCTGGACTGGAAAGTGAATTTCGAGTCCTACATCATGATCGAAAAGCGTCCAGGCATTGCTTGAGCCCTCACGACTGGTTGCCGGAGTTCTGGATAACGATTCCCTTTATCGGGCTTCTGCTCTCAATCGCCATACTACCGCTGGCTGCGCACAAATTCTGGCATCCGCTGAAAAACCAGGCTATCGTCGCCGGATTATTTTCGTTGCCAGTCATCTATCTTTGCCTGGCCAACAGCCCGCATCTCCTCCTCACGGGTATCGAACATTATCTCTCGTTCGTGATCCTCCTAGGGTCGCTCTTCATCGTCTCCGGGGGCATCTGCATCACAGGATATCTCGTGAGCACGCCCCTCGCGAACACCGGCATGCTTGCCGTAGGAGCCATCCTGGCCAACTTCATCGGAACCACGGGCGCCAGTATGGTGCTGATCCGTCCGCTCCTTTTCGCGAACGATTACCGGAAACAGCACATCCACATCCCGATTTTTTTCATCATCCTCGTCAGCAATATAGGCGGCCTCTTGACCCCCCTCGGCGACCCCCCCCTTTTTCTGGGCTACCTGCTGGGCGTACCCTTTTTCTGGACCTTAAAGTTGATCCCGTTCTGGATGCTAGCCACCGGAGCGTTGCTGGCCATTTTTTTTGTGATTGACCACAAAGCGTTTGACCATGAAATGCGCCAAGAGCGAGCGCTCGCCAGGTCCGATGCTCCCGTCCGGATCAAAGGGCTAAGAAATCTCTTCTGCCTGATTACCATCATTACCGCGACGATCTGGGCTCCACCCCTTTACCGCGAGCTCCTCATGGTCGCAGCGGCGCTGCTCTCTCTCAAGATCACGCCGAAAAGTTACCACGAAGCGAACGGATTCAATTTCTATCCGATTCTTGAGGTGGCGATATTATTTTTTGGCATCTTTATCACGATGCTCCCCGCTCTCAGGATCCTTTCCATTCGCGGCTCCGAGATGGGCATTACTGCCCTTTGGCAATTTTTCTGGGGGACAGGAGTTTTTTCATCTTTTTTGGATAACGCACCAACCTATCTTACTTTTGTGGCTCTCGGACAGGGGCTTAAATTAGCGGGACCGTATCTCAAACTCCCGGAGACGATCCTCACGGCGATCAGCGTCGGGGCTGTATTCTTCGGAGCAATGACCTATATCGGGAACGCTCCGAACTTCATGGTCCGTTCCATCGCCATGCACCGCGGTTGGAAAATGCCAAGCTTTTTCGGCTTCATGCTTTGGTCCGGCGCGATCCTTCTGCCGCTATTCGTTGTCATCACACTCATCTTCTTCCGGTAAAGAGTTCGGAGATTTCCGTTCGAAGTTTGGAGTGAAACGCCACCGGGCTACATACTCCGAATTCTTGACTCCGAGCTGATATTACGCAGCTTTCTCGATCTCGCCTCTCCCCGCGAACTCCGCCTCGAGGTCGGCCATGTTCATGACAAAGACACCTTTCCGGGATGCCAGCTTCAGATCGATCCCCATCGCCTTCAATCTTCTGATCAGCATTCTAGAATCTACTTTCATCATCTCTTGATCCATTGGAGTGGCCGTAGCATAGATTTCATGGATAAGGCCCGCGGCGGCACAGACAAGCCGCTTCAGATCGGGATTCGCCTCACTGGTAAAATCCGCCATAAGTGTCAGGATTCCAAGAGAATCAAACTTTTGAGAGCGAGTCCAGAAAGCCATCGGCATCTCCCCCGACTCGCTTTTGATTACGTCACCCACAAGCTGCTCGAATGATTTCCGGCCGTCGACACGTATCTTCATGACAGCGGGACTCATATCGTTGTACCCCCCACGCCCGATAGGATTCTGCGCATCATAAAATACATAAAGACGCGGGATATTCTCGCCCTTCATGGCAGCCGTTAAAAAGGACGCGTCCGGCCCGTGTTCGACAAGGAGGGGGACCCCGACACCCCGAAGCTCGCGCGTCTTGTTTACGATAAGAGCCGTCAAAGCCCTAACTCTCTCCACATCTAACCCTCTAGCACCATTCACTTGAAAGACAGCGGATTCCTTTCCATCGCCATCCACCACGGCGAGAGTCACGATATGTTTGCCAAGCTCCGCCACGTCGCCAAAGTCGCCGAGACCATATTCTCGTAGTATCGTGTCCAGTGACTCCTCGGAGGAAATCAATCTCAGCACCTCTTCGATCGGATCAGACTCTAATTTCGTCAGCAATGAGTCTACTTCCAGACCAAGCACTTTTTCAAAATTGGGAATCGCAGCCTGTCCCCGCTTCCGAAACTTTTCTCGTAAGGACTCAGGATTCGCATTCGCGGCCATATCGACTATTTGTTGAGGTGTTACCCTCGTCAGCTCCCCGAACGGATTCTTCCGCAATTCAGAACGGACCTCAGCCTGTGTCCGTGATTCCGTACGGCGGACATCCAAAGCACCAGCCTTTGTCTTTTCATCCCGAGTCGCTTCTTGCTGGTTAATCCCCTGAATAAACTTCTCCGTGGTCGTCCAGAAATAGAGACGGATCGTTTCCTTCCGGGGATCGCCTGGAGGATTGAGCCGCTCCCCGTCCTTGTAAAAACCTATCTGCTCAGGCAATATCCCATCGTCAAGAAGCTTAGCATAGGTCGACTCTTCTTGAAAATTAGCTGCTGTCAACTTGGCGAACTCATCTCCCGCTAGCGATTTGCCCCCTCGAATCAGTCCGATCCTATCGCCCAAAAGATGATGGGACACGCTGCTCTCGTCCCGGTTCTGCTTCTCCGTCAGAGAACGGATCAAGCCAAGGACACAGTCCTCATAAAAATTACCCACCGCAACAACGTGGGCCATCCCCTCATTTTCCGCGATTTTCCGGCGCCACCGTCGCAAATCGGTAGTTCGAACCTCCCCGCTATCCGATGGAAGCACCGTAAGGTCACGCTGATCCCGCATGAACCTGGATCTCGTCTCACGCGCCTGGCCTGGATAAGCCAGAACAAGGCCTTTCGAAAATTTCAAACCTTGTCCAGAAAGCTCCTTTACGAGCTCACCATACCGCCCCTTATCATTATGAATCTCGAAGACCCACGTGTCACTCTCCGGTACCAGAATTTTTTGATTTTTAGCACCATCTTTCCGCGTCTCGGCGCGCGATCCATTTTTCTCGTGGGTTTCGGTGCGGTGTACTTTCTCAGATTCAGCTCGTCCATCTGCAAATCGACGTTTCAGGGCAAGCTGTTCAACGATCCACTCAGGCTGAATCCTTCCTCTGAAATCCTTAAAAAGGGCGCGCGCAATAGCTTCGAGTTGGATCAGATTGGGAGGTTCTTGACCGATTTTTTCCACAGGAGCCTCAGCCCCATCTCGAGTCGCCAGGATATAGAGTTGGAGGTCCGTGACACCTTCCAACCCCAAACTTTCCAGCAGCAGTTTGAGAACGGCAATCTGAAAACCATGACTCAGCTCATGCCCGGCGGAGAAGGAAGTCTCGCCACTGGCGACAATCCACCGGGCACCATAGATCACCGCGGTCACGAGTGCGCCAAATCCGAGGGTTAGGGGAAAATTTTCAACCCGCAAGACGAACCACGAGAAGAGTGTCGCCGCGAGACCGAAAGCGGCAGCGACGGGAAGAAAAACCGGATAATAATATGTGTCGGGTGAATAATAAATGCGGGTTTCTCCGGCAACTCTTTCGACCCTTCCAAGAACATTGGCGATTTCCAATTGCCAGAAGAGTTCAAGTAAGACAGTACTGAGCCCAGACAGTATCTCGCCCCAGCTTCGCGGGAGAAAATTTCCACTTTTTCCGCCCCACTTGTTCGGAATGAGGTTTCTCAGCCGAGCAAACCCCTCCCGGTTAAACTCTGATTGGGATTTCGGGGTTGCTTTGATAAGCGTCACTGTTCCGAGTTCGCTGATCCATCGTTCAAAACCCTCAATACGCCCGACCGTTGAAGCGGCGGCCAAGTAATCCGCAGCTCGAACCGCCTTAACAACTTTTTCCTCGATCTCATTGAGACGCGCCTCGACACCCGCAGCATCCAGCACCTCACCATGAGAAATACCGGTCAATGCCGACGATACAGCACCTTCGCCCGCAAGCGGCAACACCACTGTTTCCCCATTAACATGCGCCTTAATGGGCGATGAAGCCTCCGGAACTTCCATCCGCGACCGCAACTCTTCAGCAACCGAAGCGGTTCCCTCAACAAGAGGACTTTGGGTCGCGAGAAAGGACGGCTTGGCTTGGCTGGCGCGATCGATGAGGGCGGTGACGGATGAGGTGTTGAGGTCTTTCTTAGCGACGAGCTCCTTCAGGCCGACGGTGAAGGCATCAAGCTGGAATTCGAAGGTCTTCCAGATCTTCTCAAAAGAATCTTTTTTGAACTTACTGAGTTCTTTTCGAATAATTTCCAGGATCTCTTGCTTGGATCGCTGGGGAGCATCCGCGACCACCTCCCCATGAGCTTTAAGCTGTGCGTCGATATAGGGCAAATACTTGCCGGCATCCGTGATACGGTTTTGTCTGGCAAGTTCACGAATCAAATTGTCGCGCCAGAGTTTGAGTGTCTTCACGCGCTCGCGGACTGGCAGAGTCTCGGTCAAAGATTTCAACGCCTGCCGCATCAGACCATCAAAGTAAGTCGTTTTGATCTCGGACTTAAACGAAACGTCCCCTTTCATCACTTTGGCATAATTCTCGGAACCCTCAAGCGATTGGATCCTAGGCGTCACCACCACATAGGCAATTCCCTTTTCTTTCAAAAGGGCCTCAAGTCCGTTCGTGTGAAAACCTCCGGCCACCACAGCCATAGTTCGGAGTTCCGAGTTGGAAGTTTGGAGCGATCCATTTCCCATAAGGGACACGATGTTTTTGAAGAAGGCCTGGTCCCGCTCGATGGCTGCTTGATAGAATTCCAGAGCGGGCTCGAAATTCACTTTAAAAGCTGGATCCGTCATTAGGGCAAGATAAGAATCCGGAGTTTTTTGATAGCGAATGAGATCGTCATAGCTCAGTTCAAGATTGATCATGTCTTTCAGAAGAAAAAGCTTACGATATTTACCCGCCAGGGACTTTTGGTCGGGAGTCTTGACGAGACTCGCTTCTACCTCTCCGAGAAATCGCTGAAGTTCCTCAAAGAGCTGAGAACCTTTGATCTCGGAGAGCAATTCCGTGTGGCCGAGAAGTCTTTTGAGTTCCGAAGTCAATTTGGGACGTTTTCCGTGTTCCGCGCCAGTCCGGACCAGGAACTGGAGCATTTGGCCCGCCGTAATCTTCCCCGTCATGAAAGACTGATATTTGCTATAGAAATTCATCTCTGTCTTCACCCCCATTCCGCGAAGGTACTGCGTCTTAAAATCATCCGCGATCTTTCGCACGAGCGGCGTTAGAGCTTCGGACCTTCCCGTCTTCTCATCGCCGATCGATTCGACGAGTTGGGGTAATTGGACGTACGCTGTCTGGTTGGCATCACGGCTAACAAGCAACCCCGCGAATTCTGAAAGGTAAAGCAAAAGATCGATCAGCGACGAGCGATCAGACCTGAAACTTTCCCAATTATCTTCAAATTCGATAAGCTCCGGCGTGTAAACGCTCGCACGTTCCTGGTCGAGCGTCTGCTTTTCGGCATTCCACAAAGTCAGCAGACCGTCTTTTTTCTGCTGGGCACGAAGATACGCGGCATAGTTCTTCTCGTAAAGATCCCAATCTTCGATTCCGCGATATTCCGCATCACCGGCTTGTAGCACCGCCGCCATTTCAGGACCGGATAGTTCTGCCCTTTTTTCATAACCTGCCAGAACTTTGCGTTTCGCAGCCTCATCCGGGAAGGATCTAAGCAAAATAGGCTCCAGCCGTCCCTTGGCACCTTCAAGGGCGACAAGGTCCACACCATAATCCTTCCGGAGATGCCCGAGGATTTTCGCGATATTCTCCTGTGCATCGATTACCGCGTGAGCGTCTTGGATGAGAATGACCATCTTGTCATTCCGGGTAAAGGCTAACGGGTAACGGCTAACGTCCGCGGCTTTCCCTAACCCGCTCCCCGTTCCCCGTTCCCCGCGATAAGTTTTGCTTATCGTTCCCATCTCCTCGGGAATCACAAGTTCGTTAAGTGATGCCAAGACGTGGGTCACGGGATCAACTGACGCCACACTTGCAGATGGATTCCAAGAGACGCTTGTTACCGAAAAAACAACAGCTACGGCAAGCGACAGGAACCTGGCCTTCCAGCAATGTCGTTGTCTAATTTTCAGATTCATAAACGATACACCTTTTGATACTCGTTTTTCTCACACTTCTCTTTGCAAAACTAACCCTAATACAGAGAGCGTCTAATGGCACGCTTTGACATCCTTTACCTCTAACTAAAATATGCCATCAAAGTATGCTTATTACAAGTCTTTAGAAGCTTTAATTGAGTGTTTTTGGCTATATTATGCTATAAATGATAGCTATCGCTACATCTCAAGGGGATTGAAATTGAAAACAATGGAACGGATATGAGACGAATCCGAGCGGGCAACCAGAAGAAACCTTTTAAAAAACTCGAGACGCCACTTCATCAAGTGAGCGCCTGGAAAGGAAAACGGAGAAAATCGTAGAGCCCGAAGGCATTCGCGGCCATATCGAGAAGGACACCCATCCAGCTCCCAAATAGTCGCGGGGTTTTGCGGGCGTTGGTTGTGTCAGGCGGAGAGATTATCGAAAAGAAAAGCCGGTCTCAAAAAAACTCGTTCCAAAAAAAATATCAGCGGATCTTCCGGACCTGATACTTATTTTTGATATTGGACTCAAAAAAACGGCCATGGGAGGGTGCCGTCAGGAATTCCTGGTAAACCATTTCGGGGACATTTTCATACTG
>Ga0209083_1002440_pt1 | contig 17690 bp, 17 predicted proteins | sample AM7aDNAmetaG_FD_184132 | JGI IMG/M metagenome (GOLD analysis project Ga0209083, IMG submission 184132) | Freshwater microbial communities from Finland to study Microbial Dark Matter (Phase II) - AM7a DNA metaG (SPAdes) (version 3) | ecosystem: Environmental > Aquatic > Freshwater > Lake ...
CTATGGAAACTGTATCGTCTAATGGTATTCAACTACTTAATTGAAAATAAAGATGACCACGCTAAAAATTTTGCCTTTATCCTGCGTAATAACGAATGGTATTTGGCTCCCGCTTATGATATTTTAGTCAGCGAAGGTATAAATGGATACCACAGCACTTCTATTAATGAGAGCATTACGCCCACAAAAGAAGATTTATTTGCAGTAGCTGAAAAGGCTGGTTTAGATCGCAAAAAGGCTATTGAGGTTTATAATGAAATGGCTGATAGAATGAAGTCGTCCTGAAGTTTTAAAATATTACTAAGGAACTTAGGTAAAATATGGATACGAGATTGCTACTTCGGGAGTAAAATCATTGCTATAAATTTTTCCATCATTTATTTGAGTGAGAGCCTCACTCAAAGTGAGACTCTCACTAACAGGAAATTACCGCTCATAAACGCTATATTTCCAACCATATACCCTGGCTATTCCCTCCACTTCGTCTTTGATGGTTTTCAAACCTTACAGATTTAAAAAACCTTTTTGGACTATTCAAATATTCACACCATATCCAATTCCTCCATCAATGCCCGCCTTTGCGGATAGAGTTTGCGAAGTTCAGCTATCAGATGGTCGGCTTCATCACGTCCACCCAGCTTTATCATTCGGCGAATATACTTGCAAGCCGTCTTATAATATTCTCTACTTATGTTTTTCTTCAGATAATCTTCAATAGCGTTATAATATATCCCTACCAACTGCTCAGCATACCGATTTGCCAGAAATTTCTCCACATACGATAAATTGTCTAATGACTTATTGGCAACCAGCAAACTCAGTAGGTTTTCCCATTGTTCTTCCCAAATATACATATCTGCAATAGAATGAAATGACACCCACTTTTCTGACTTTTTCCGGTCGGCTACCAACTGGTCAAAAAACGATTTCCATTCGGTTTTTTCCAGCTGTTTTTTCAAAATATCAAACATCTCCTGCGGTCTGAACCGACTTGAATTCAGGAACAAAAATCGGGCGTATTCAACAATTTTGAACTTATCGCCCTGTTGCTGATAGATATTCAGTAAATGCCATTTCCACTCATCTACCAGCCCGGGTTTGTCTTTTTGGTCGGCAATAATGCCTGTTTCGGCCAGTGATATGGCTTTGGCATAATTTTTTTCCTTAATGGCTTCGAGTATGAGTTCCCGCCTAAAATTATTGATATCAATATTGGCTTCGAGGTAACTATTTAGCTCTGCTTCACCTTCCGTTTTCCGGATGAGTTCCAGTTTCATTAAACGGGCCCGGTCATAGTCGTAATCCCATTTTTCGCCGGTGGGTTTCACACTGTCAATCCAACCTGCAATCAGCTTTTTATCGCTTTCCGTTTCTATCAATTCAATAGCCAGATCGAGTAGGTGGAAATGCCAGTCCCAACCTTTGAAGAGTTGTTTTTGAAAAGCAGTGAGCGCATAATCAAAAAGTTCCCGTCGAATTGCCTTATCCACACAATCTTCCGCCACCCGAAATAAAATTTCCTGCGCAGCATCTATACAGCATCCCAAGTCACCATTGCTATCATCGCCCTGTTCAATGGCTTTGGTCATTTCCTCCAGCATGGCACACCCCATATACATGGCTTCGCGGTAGTTTCCTTCAGTCATCTTTCTTTCAGCAAGTTGCGATATTTCATTAACCGCATTAGCAACTTTTCGGGCTGCCGAATAATCAAGGTAGCCATACCTTCCCGCTGCCGAACTTACTATAGCCCGTATTTGTTTGGCATACATTTCCTGCGAAATGGGTTGAATCAGATGTAGGTAGCGAGCCAGAAACATATCCCTGAACGACTTTTCCTTGTCACAACATTCAGCAATATATCCTTTCAACTCTTCGGGTGGAAGCATATCCAGTATTTCATTCAGCTGTTCCTGAATGGTTTTCTTCTTATTCTTTAGTGAGGGTTTCACTCCAAGTGAAGCCATCACTTGATTTTTTTTAGCATCCTTTTTAGGCTTTGTTTCTATCCCTAATTCTTTCTGTTGCAGGTAAAACATCACCGCCACTTCGTGTTTACACACCGGGCCCCAATCGTACGGACAAGTACAATAGCAAGCATTCATTACTCCGTTTTTTATTTCCATGTGAACGGTATAGGTTTCACTACCTTCCACCGTGGCTTCATATTCTCCACCACTCAATTCATCTACACAGGTCACATATCCTTTTTTAAAATACTGTAAACCACGTTTCAGAATATCTTCGTCAATGTGTTGTTCAAATTCATTTAATGATATTTTCATATTTGGTTTTCTATATTTTTGCTACTGCTACTGCCAACTGCCAACTATTTCGTTCCCATCACCATTCCTGCTCCTGCACCTTTTTGTGCTATCTGAATCCCAAAGGCATCCTGTGTTCCGAATTCAATGGCTATGGCAAGCACCAGGGTATCGTCGTCGTTAAACGCTCCGGCCGGGTCGGCTAAAGTGAGAGTGAGTGTTTGTTCAGGGATGGAAGCCTGTGTTGAGAACCAGGGTGTTTCGGTGTATTTTTGAGGGCGCGAAAAATCACCGTGCGTAGGCTCATAGCTTTGGTTAGCAGGATTCAGCATAAAGTCACTCACTACGCCCAGCGTTGCCACCAAACGGAAGGAGGCATATTTCCACGGTAGGTACAGCCCATAGCTACAGGCAAAAGCAGGTATCGTAATTTCTGCCTGTTGGCTCTCGCGGGTTATCTCCCACTGCAAAGGAATACGTACTATGCTGCTAAAGCGGTTGGTGCGGTTAAAGTCAAAACCCGTGAGGATAGTCCGGAATTTCGACAGCCGAATACTGCGTTCGCCCAGGCACCTTCCTCATCCATTTTCTGAATATTTTTCACAACAGAGTTCAGTGCAGGAGCCAGATTATAATCGGCCACATTCCGTATCGGATAAAAACTAAGCCTGATTTGTTTACTTATTTTGGAACAGCCGCCAAATTCCTTGTTATTTTTTCGCACATTGGCAAATTCCGGATTGCGCTTAATCTTTTCCTTCGAAGCTCCTCCTTTTGCGCGTGCAAACACGTCAGTACTTCCCTTGCGGGTATAAAACGATACTTTACCGATACTGCCTGTAATTACATCAAATTGTTTTACTCGTGCCATGGTGTTTGGTTATTAAGTTATTATGTTGATTGGTTGATAAATATATAGTTTGAAAGTTTGTCAGTCAGTTTTTTAGTGCTTGCCCGAATAGAGCTTGCGACATCATGAGAATCGGGACTATATATTGTTAGCCATCATATTTATAGCAGTAAGCCAATACAAAAATACACAAATTATATTAATTACAAAATAAATTCAACTATAATCCATAGTTATATAGTTATGGATTATAGTTGAATTGTATACGGGTTATATATGGATTATATATAGTTTATTGGATAATCAGAGCCAACTCAAGGGATTTAATACTCCCCAAAATCCAGAAATGAAGTTGAGCTAACTGAAATTACATTAAAAACCTGACTATTACTTTCATAAAAAATGCCTGACGAATTATCTAATCGACAGGCATATTCTTCGGCTTTTAGTGGAATACTTTATCCTTGTAAGTTCCGTAACAGATACAGTTGAAACAGGATAATTAGTTTAAGATTTTACAACAAAAGCAACGAACTTGCTTGGCTTCAGAAAATTCAGAATTTATCAGTTGAAGATTACTCCAGACCAATTTATATCATAAGCCAGAAAGGATACAAGCTGGTATATATTTTTGTAAGACGAAAATAAAGAAAGCATCTGTTTTGTCAGAAAACTTCAACAGGAACTTCGGTACTGATACCATTCTGGATACTGAATGCTTTCAATACCGGAATTTCACTTGACAGCGAAACAATCAGATAGAGAATATTCGGGTCGTATGCCAGCCGAATATCTTCCACCGAAGGACGTGAAGGCGTTTCGGGATGACTATGGTAATTGGCGATAATGGACAAACCTTCCGAACGTGCAGAACGGAACACCTGAAACTGTTCGGCCGGATCGAAGGAGAAATGCTCGGGACTATGATCGATATTGGTCAGTTCATGTTGCTTTACAACCACACTATCATTCCCAACAAGCAACCCACAGGCTTCGTTCGGCAATTCCGAGTAGGCCTGAGACAATATTCCATCGTAAATATGCGCAGGAATCCGTATCATTTCTGAATCTGAACTAAATGAGTTCCTTTTACGGCTGCCTCCGTGATTGAAAGCACCTTAAATCCCTGTTCAGTTGAACTACGTGGTACATTTTCCAAGGGTTCACCTTCGGAAAGTAATACTTCAAGTATATCACCCGATTTCAGTTTCGAAAGTTCAATCTTTGTTTTTACAAAAGTCATTGGACAATGTTCTTTTGTGATATCTAATTTGTAGTTTGCCATAATCTTAGCCCTTTAAATTCCCCAAAGGGGAACTTTTAATTAGTATTGATTTGTAATTATTTTGTGATAAATAAGCCTCATTATTCCCCCTTCGGGGGTTAGGGGGCTTTAAATAAAGAGTGTTTGTCCACCATCAGCAATTTTCAGGAACGAGGCTACTCCGAGCACTTCCTTTACTTCAGGAATTAAATCAGATTTTTGAATGCCGAGAATGTGCATTGCCATTTCACAGGCATAAAAATTGATTCCCAGCACTTTGGCAGCTTCAACCAGTTCTTCAAGCGTTGCGACATTGTTTTTACGCATCAGATAACGGAAAATTGCGGGGCTTATACCTCCGAAGTTTAAGCGACTTACCGGAGCACTTTTCAATCCGCCCATAAATAAGCCAAACACTTTGGGTAAAAATCCTTTGCCAACCGGACTTCGTCCTTGTTTTATTTTAATACCATCCAATCCCCAAAAGGTAAAGAATAAGTTAACTTCGTAACCAACTGCTGCTGCACCGGTGGCTAAGGTGAATACTGCTACCAGTTTATCAAAATCACCGCTAAAACCTATTATTGAAAGCTTTTTGGTGGTCGGATCAAGTTTTATTTCTGTTGTTGCCATTTTATTTTAAATTTTGAGCCCCCTAAATCCCACATGGAGGACTTTAAGTTAGCTCGTTTATTTAATTGATTTATATCTTATACAGTGAATAAGTCTCTAAGTCCCCCTGTGGGGGATTTAGGGAGCTTTTACTTTTGTTTTCGGTGACTTTCTATATCACAAACTGCCTGCTCGTAATCAACCAAACCTGTTACAGTTGGGTGACTGCCACAAACCGGGCAATTATTATTTGGTTTTGATTTGATGGTTCTGAATTCCATTGTTTTGGCATTGAAGGTCAGTAAACGGTTGGTCAGCAAATCGCCGACACCGGTCAGATATTTCAAAACTTCTGCCGCCTGAATGGTACCTAACATGCCTGCAATAGCGCCCAATACTCCTGCTTGTGAGCAAGTCGGAACGGCGTTTGGAGGAGGCGGTGAATGAAACAAGCAGCGATAACAAGCCGAACCCGGCACATAAGTCAGCGTTTGTCCGTCGAAACGCAGAATACCACCGTGCGAAAATGGCTTTTTAGCAATGACACACGCATCATTTATCAGAAATTTTACCGGAAAATTATCCGTCCCATCTACTACAAAATCATAGTCCCGGATAATTCTTTCAGCATTTTCAGCAGTAAGCAATTCCTGATAGGTGATCACGTTTACATCCGGATTTATCAGATTTAGTTTCTCTTTAGCCGAAATAACCTTGGGTTTGTTTACATCGGGTGTAAAGTGTATAATCTGCCGTTGTAAATTGCTTAAATCCACCACATCGCCATCAATAATACCGATGGTACCAACACCTGCTGCAGCCAGATACAAGGCAATCGGGGCACCAAGTCCACCCGCACCTACTATCAGCACTTTGCCCTTATTTATCTTTTCCTGTCCCTCCACCCCTACATCCTGCAGTAGAATATGGCGACTATAGCGTTGTATTTGATCTTCTGTAAAATCCATAATTCTGACCCCTAACCCCTAAAAGGGAATTTAGTTAGTTATATTTTATTTGTTTTTTAACGGCAAAGTCTTAAAGCCACTTTAGGGGTTTGGGGTCTTGAGCCTCCGCCCATAAAATAAAGAAAATCCAATTCGTCAGCATCCGAAACTTGTGTGCTGTCATAGTCTTCACGGTTAACAAACTCACCGTTGAGTTGAATGGAAACCATTTCAGGTTGTGCTACATTGTTCAATTTAATCAACTCTGTGACTGAGATAGGAGTTTCTACTTCCTGGGCTTTCCCGTTTACTGATATTTTACTCATAATGTTATTTTAATTTCAATCTTTTATTTTCATCATGCTACTTAATCGATATGCAAAGTTCGGTATAGATTATTAATACCCAAATACCATTAGTCGGGCATTTTTTATACCCTGATGATGGTAGTTAAATCACATTAATTCATGGGATGATTTTAAACATTCGGTTGTAACTTTGCATTTCATATCTAAATTCCATACTTCAATTAAAACAATGCATATAAACCGTCAGCTAATCCTGATCATTCTTTCTGTTTTTCTACCTTTTTCAATCAGTTATTCTCAATCCTCTTTAAAAGGGAAAATAAGCTCAACATCAGGTGAACCCATTGTTGGTAGTATTATTTATTTTCCGGAATTAGGTACCGGAACTGTGACTGATCTGAATGGAAATTACAGTATTTCTAAACTTCCGAAACATAAACTGAACGTTGAGATAAGCTCCATTAACTTCAAAAAGATGGATGAAACCATCGACCTGGCTGTTGTGCAGTTCAAAAACTTTGTTTTGGAAGAGTCGGTCACTGAAATAACCGAAGTGTTGGTTCATGGTCACACAAACCCACTGAAAATGATTCAAACACCCACACCGGTCACCCTGGTTACCCAAACTGATTTACTTCAAAAATCGTCAACCAATATTATTGATGCCCTTGCATCGCAACCCGGAGTTTCGCAAATTACAACGGGTAGTGGTATTTCCAAACCTGTGATTCGGGGATTAGGTTATAATCGGGTGGTGGTAGTGAATGATGAAGTCAGGCAGGAAGGTCAACAATGGGGTGACGAACATGGAATTGAAATTGACGAAGCTGCCGTTTTTAGTGCTGAAATTCTGAAAGGTCCTGCCAGTCTGCTTTATGGGTCGGATGCTATGGCCGGCGTGATCAGTTTTTTCTCAGCTCCGGCTCTTCCAGAGGGTAAAATGAAATTAAATCTGATGGCCGGTTATCAAAGCAATAACGGACTGATTGCCTATTCGGCTGATTTTACCGGACATAAAAAAGATCTGATTTGGGATATACGTTACAGCAACAAACAGGCTCACGCCTACCAAAACCGATACGACGGCTATGTGTATAATTCAGGATTCAGTGAAAATGCCATTTCGGGATTGGTTGGGCTTAATAAATCCTGGGGATATTCTCATCTCAACCTGAGTGCCTATCAACTTATTCCAGGCATGGTGGAAGGTAACCGGGATAGTCTGACCGGCCATTTTACGAAACCTGTGAACGAGAATGGTACTGCGACTGAAGCAATCGCCACACAAAGCGATTTTCTTTCGTATAATCGTCCGTTTCCCTGTCAGCTCGTAAATCATTACAAAGCAGTGTGGAATAACAATATTTTGATTGGTTCGGGAACATTGAAAACTACACTCGGCTATCAGCAAAACCGCCGGCAGGAATTCGGGAATGTACTGAAACCGAATGATTACGGACTTTATTTTCAACTCCATACAATCAATTATGATATTCATTACCTGCTTCCGCAAAACAATGGTTTTGGAATTTCATTTGGAGTCAACGGAATGTATCAAAACTCGCTCAACCTGGGTACAGAATACCTTGTGCCTGAATACAGATTATTTGATATTGGGGGCTTTGTAATAGCAAAAAAACACCTGGGAAATGTTGATATAAGTGGAGGAATGCGAATTGATAATCGTTCCGAAACAGCCGATGCACTTTACCTGAAACCTTCAGGCGAGAAAACTACATTAACCGATCCAAGTGCCACACAACGTTTTGCCGGCTTTGCCAGCAACTTCCCCGGCTTTAGCGGAAGTATAGGAGCAAGTTACCAACTAAACGAAAACTGGAACACAAAACTGAATTTTTCCAAAGGATTTCGGGCGCCGTCTATCAATGAACTTAGTTCCAATGGAGTTCACGAAGGTACGATTCGTTACGAGCTGGGTAATCTGACACTTAAACCGGAAAGCAGTCTGCAAATTGATTATGAGTTGGGATTTGTAAGTGAACACATTAGCACCAAATTGAATTTATTTATGAATTCAATCGATAATTATATCTTTTCCAGCAAATTAGCAGGGAAAAATGGCAACGATTCCATTATTGGGAATTTTCCGGTCTTTAAATTCACTTCAGGCAATGCCCGCATTATGGGTGGCGAATTCAGTATCGATATACACCCGCATCCGCTCGATTGGCTTCATTTCGAAAATAGTTTTTCGTATGTAAACTCACAGTTAATCAATCAATCCGACTCTAGCCGCTATCTGCCTTTGACTCCTGCTCCTAAATGGAAATCGACCTTGCGTATGGATATGCACAACAACTTTAAGAATTTGAAAAACCTGTACTTTTTGGTGGAAGTGGAGCATAATTTCAGGCAGGATAATATTTATTCGGCTTACCATACCGAAACGGCAACTCCGGCTTATACCTTACTTAACGCAAGTGTTGGAACGGAAGTAATGCTAAACAAACGCACGCTTTTTTCAATCTATATTAACGGTTCCAATCTTACCGACGAAGTGTACCAAAGCCACCTGAGCCGGCTGAAGTATGCTCCTGAAAATTACCTTAGCGGCCGAACCGGAGTATATAATATGGGACGCAATGTAAGTGTGAAAGTAATTGTACCGGTGGATTTATAGTATTTATTTTGATTGGGGAATACTATAGTAATATGCAAAAAGAAAATCAATCCCAACGAACTGAAAACACTACCATCAACATCGCTCGCCAGACTATATGCTAAAAAGAATAAAAGTTTTGTATTGTCAGTGAGATTTGCAATAAGTCGAACTTGTTTCTCTATTAAATATAATAATATAGAACTCGAGGAGAGAAATTTAGCCTTTTAATAATCCAAAATTCAGCAAGCTTCAACTTCAAGATACAGGGTGTCAGGACAAAGGTCAAGCCCATTTGCCCATTGAATACTTCCCAAAAAAGGCTTTACAGAATTGAATAGACTTATATCCTGCAACTCTTTAAAATTACCAATTTCCAAATAAGGTTTTACATCAAAACTTTTCTTTTCACCATTATTGAAGGTTATCAATAATTTAAAGTCTTGTTCGGTTTGAACATGTATAACTCTGGGATTCATGTGTTTATTATTTTAAAGGATCAATTTTAAAAATGGTTTCACCACTTATCGCTAACGCCCAATCAGCCATTAATTCTTCATTATGTATCTCAATCCACGCCTGAACAAGTTTCATCTTATTTGGTTTTAAAGTACCTTCTAACAATTGACCATCAATGATTTAAATCACTGCTTCTTCGTCTTGATATTTCACATGTATATGTGGCAAATTGTGTTGTTTGTTATCCAAATAGTACATCGAAATGATTATACCATAAAACATTGATATGATAGCCATAGTATTGTGTTTTAATTAATAACTGCAAATATAATACTTTTGTTCCAAATTCATCAATAGAAACAAAAAGGCTGAACTTCATCTCGAAATTTAGCCGATTATTATATTGGCACACTTTACAAAATTGCTTCTTCTGGTGAAAAAATGTGTAAACTCGAAAGATTATATTCTATCCGAGTTTTTCAGCATATCAGCTCGTTTTTCGATAAAAAATAGTATTTTTGTAAGTCAAAAGACAATAGAACCCATATTTTGAAGTTCTTAATATCAGTCTTCCAAAAATCCGGGTAAATCAACATTATACTTTACAGCCCAAATCGTTTGAAAAAGAATTCCACCCATATTATTTGCCTGCTTATCCTGATAACCATTATCAGCGGATGCTCCACGAAAAAAAACACCTGGATGTCACGCAATTATCAGGCTTTGAACACGCGCTACAATGTCTATTTCAACGGAATGAACAGCTATATCGAAGGTATCAAAAATATTCAGAGAGCGAATAAAGAAGACTATTCCATGGTAATTCCGATGTATCCGATAAGTCATCATTCCAATACCAATTCGGCGTCTTCGAATATGGATCTGACTATTGAAAAATGCAGGAAAGCCATCAAGTTACATTCCATAAAAATAAAACCTGAAAAAGATTACAAAAAAGCCAATCTGCCCGAATACAAACTCTGGTACAATCAGCAGGAATTTAATCCGGCTCTCAATGAGGCCTGGCTACTGCTTGGAAAAGCCGAATTTCATAAAGGTGATTTTTTGGGTTCAGTAGGAACATTTTCGTATATCGTACGGCATTATACCACCGATAAAAACATTGAAGCAACTTGTCAGCTGTGGATAGCACGGGCTTATGGCGAAATGGGATGGATTTACGAAGCGGAACAGGTTTTGTCGAAGATTAATCAAAACAATTTAAAAGGCTCAAATACAACACTTTTTGCTTCGGTCAATGCCGATTTATTACTAAAAAAACATCTTTACAAGGAAGCTATTCCATTTCTGGAACTGGCACTATCAAAAGAAACAAACAATCTTCAAAAGCAACGGTTTGGATATATTCTGGCACAACTCTACCATTTGAATGGCGATGATAAAGCATCTTATACAGCTTATTCAAAGGTTATTAAATCAAATCCGCCTTACGAAATGGATTTCAATGCCCGAATTAGTCGTGCTCAACTAAACCAGGGAAATATTACAAGTATCCGTAAAGAATTAAAATCAATGCTGGGCAACCGCAGTAATAAAGAGTATTTGGATCAATTATATTATGCCCTGGGAAACACCTACTTACATCACAACGATACCGCAAAGGCCATTGAGAATTTTAAACTTTCAGCTGAAAAAAGTACCCGCAAAGGAATTGATAAAGCGGTTACCTTGATTACTCTTGGCGACATATACTATAAAAAGGCAAATTATGTGTTGGCTCAACCTTGTTACGACGAAGCCGGAAAAATCATTACGAACGAACACGATGACTATGCCCGGGTAACCCGTCGGGGTGAGATGTTGAGCGAGCTGGTTACTCAAAATGATATCGTTATTTTGCAGGACAGCCTGCAACGCTTAGCTGCATTGCCTGAAAGTAAGCGGATTGACGTGGTAAATAAAATTATTCAGAAACTGATTGCTGACGAAAAAGCGGCCGCTGAAAAGGTTCAGAAAGACAAACAAATTGCAAACTTTAATCTGGAAGATGAAATGTCGATGCCACCTATCGGAATGAATCCTCCCGGATCGGTTGGCGATTGGTATTTTTATAACGTGGACCTAATACGAAAAGGGGAAACGGAGTTTATCAGGAAATGGGGAACCCGTAAGCTGGAAGATAACTGGCGTAGAACCAATAAATCAGCTTCACTTTTTGCGGAAGAAAATGCTGTGGCTAAAGTGGCTAAGGATTCGACCGATACAATTTCGAAGTCGGTAAATGCGACGATGGACAATAAAAAACCAGAATTTTATCTTCGTCAAATACCTACAACGGCTGCTCAGATTGCAAAGTCAACTGCTGAAATTGGGGATGCATTGTTTAATATGGGGGTAATTTATAAAGATAAAATTGCCGATATAGCCATGGGAATCAGCACATTCAACGAATTTATCCGCAGATTTCCGAACGATGAGCGCGTTGCCGACTCTTATTTTAATATTTATCTTATGCAAACCCGCGAAGGGAATCAGGCGGAAGCAAATATTTACCGGACTAAACTGATAAATGAATTTCCAAACTCGAAATACAAAAAAATACTTTCGCAAAGTAATTATACTAAACGATTGGAAAAAATGTATCACGAGCAGGATTCCCTTTATAGTCTGACCTACAAGGCTTACAACGAAAGTAATTTTGAAAAGGTTTTCAAGCACGTTGCATATATACGACAAAATTATCCATTATCAACCTTAATGCCTAAATTTCTGTTTTTAAACGCATTAAGTATTGGGAAAAAGGAAACTCCCGACAAGTTTAGAGTTGCGCTCGACAGCCTCGTATTGACTTACCCTCAAAGCGATGTAAGTGCCATGGCAAAAGATATTCTGGCATTAATTAAACAAGGTCAGGAAGCCAAAACCGGTACTTCGAGTGGTTCATTACTTTCACGCAGAGAAGAAAAAACGAAGGAAGAAATAAATGAGATTTCGCCTCAGCAATTTTCGACTGAAAAAGAGACCAAACACAGATTGCTTTTAATCAGCACGCTGAATAAGGAAAATATGAATAAATTGCTCTATAATATTGCAGCTTTCAATTTTTCGAGTTTTATGATTAAAGACTTTGACCTGGTAATTTCAAAATTAGACAGTACACAAAGCATATTATCCGTTACCAATTTTGAATCGTATGATGAAGCAGTTTGGTATGTAAGTTCGCTTAAATCGGATGCTTCAATCAGCAAGTTACTGACTGATTTCCAGTCAAAAAAAATAATTATTTCGGAAGAAAATTATGCCTTGTTGAAAACCGGATTCAGTTTGAGTGATTATCTTGCGTTTCAGGCAAAACCAATTCCAATTGTAAAAAAACCGCTTACTACAGCAGATAATAAAATCGTTAAAAAGCCGGAAACCGTTCCGACAATTAAAGAATCCACAACCAAAGCGACGGCAAAAGTGGAAACTGAGAAAAAACCACTCGAGAAGTTGACTGAGAATAAAAAGATTGAGAAACCGATAGTAACAGCTCCGACGAAAGTTGCTGAAAAGCCTGTTGAGAAACTGGTTCAAACCGAAAAAGCGGTTGAAAAACCTGTCGAAAAGCCAGTTCAAACATCTGTTGGTCAGATAAAAAAAGATACAGTTGTAAAACCAGAGAAAAAAACAATTCCGGTTGTTGTAGAACCGAAAAAAGAGGAGCTTCCACTTTTCAAGGGATTATTTGCTTACAAGGCCGATGATGCTCATTTTATTGCCATTTATGTAATTTCGGGAACAATAGATTTTGCGAAAACAAAATCCGCCATAGATGCCTATAACACTCAAAATTATAGCGTTATGAATCTGAAAGTTTCATTGGAGACAATAGACAAAGTTCAGGTAATTATTATCGGAAGCCTTACGAATGCTCAGCTTGCTAAATCGTATTTATTGAGATTAGTAAAAGAAAAAGGGATTTTTGATAGCTTGAAAGGAGCTAACTACCGGAACTTACTTGGTTCGCAAAAAAACCTGAATGTTCTTATGCAACAAAATGCGTTGAATCAGTATTTTGATTTTATACAGGAGTATTACCTTAAGTAAATTAAGTGCTACTTTTTTGATTTTGCTGATTGAGATTAAAATCTCTGAACCTAAAACATTTGAATTATGAAAAAAGACCGCATACTTTGGGCTGATGACGAAATTGATTTATTAAGCCCTTACATTCTGTTTCTGGAAGAAAAAGGATATGAAGTGCTAACTGTCACAAACGGAAAAGATGCTGTGGAACTCTGTCAGAAAGAAACATTCGACATTATTTTTCTGGATGAAAATATGCCGGGTTTAAGTGGATTGGAAACATTGGCTTTGATTAAAGAAATTGATCAGGATGTGCCGATGGTAATGATTACCAAGAGTGAAGAAGAGAATATTATGAATATGGCAATTGGCAATAAAATAGCTGATTACCTGACTAAGCCTGTAAATCCAAGCCAGATATTACTGACTTTGAAAAAGAATATTCACAAAAAAGAAATCGTTACCGAACATACTACTTCATCCTATCAATCACAGTTTGGTCGAATCGGAATGCAAATAAACGACTCCTTAACCTACGAAGATTGGGTAGAAGTATATAAAAAGCTGGTTTACTGGGAATTGGAATTGGCCGAAGCTGACAATGGAATGGATGAAATGCTTCAGATGCAAAAAACGGATGCAAATAATACCTTTACCAAGTTTATCCGAAAAAACTACGAAAACTGGTTTAGCGCACCCGAAAAAAGGCCATTGATGAGCCCCGACTTATTCAAGACCAAAGTATTTCCGTTATTGGATAAAGGAGAAAAAGTATTCTTTGTCCTGGTGGATAATTTCCGTTACGATCAATGGAAAGTCATTCGTGATTTAATGAGTGAGTTTTTTCAGTTCAATGAAGAAGATTTGTATTGTGGAATTCTGCCCACGGCTACACAATATGCACGAAATGCCATTTTTTCGGGACTTATGCCCTTGCAAATTCAACAAATGTTCCCCGATTTATGGGTTGAGGAAGAGGAAGAAGATGGTAAAAATCTGAACGAAAAAGATTTATTACAAACCATGTTTAGCCGTTATCGCAAAAATTACACATTTTCCTATAATAAAATCAATGATTCCAGTTCATGTGAGCGACTTATTGACCAATTACCACGTATCGATGGTAATCAGTTAAATGTAGTGGTGCTGAATTTTATCGATATGCTATCACATGCCCGAACAGAATCGAAGATGATGCGTGAACTGGCAAATGATGCTGAAGCATACCGCTCACTTACCTTATCATGGTTCAGACATTCACCCACTTACGAACTATTTAAAGCCATTGCACAACGTGGATATAAAGTAGTTTTCACGACCGACCATGGAACTATTCAGGTAAATAATGCTATAAAAGTGGTTGGTGATCGGAATACAAACGTGAATCTTCGGTATAAAGTAGGGAAAAATCTAAGCTATAATAAAAAAGAAGTTTTCGAAATTTTGCAACCTTCAAAAGTTGGTTTGCCAAGTCCAAATGTAAGTTCAGCTTATATTTTTGCTTATAACGATAACTTCTTCGCGTATCCAAACAATTATAATCATTATGTGAGCTATTATAAAAATACCTTTCAACACGGTGGAATCTCATTGGAAGAAATGATTATCCCATTGATAGTGATGGAGCCAAAGTAGGTTTATTAACCACAAAGGAAGATATAGGAAGATAATAAGAATTCAACTAACAATACTAACTCAAAACTCCCCTTTAGGGGTTGGGGGCATATATGAAAACGTATACTAATGTAAAAGATCTCGGCAATTTGCAGGATGCTGTAAAAGAAGCACTTGAAATAAAGAAAAACCGTTACGCCTACAAACATATCGGTGAAAACAAAACCTTGTTGATGGTGTTTTTCAATTCCAGCCTACGCACTCGTTTGAGTACACAAAAAGCAGGGATGAATCTGGGAATGAATACGATGGTTCTCGATATTAATTCAGGCGCATGGAAGCTTGAAACGGAACGTGGTGTGATTATGGACGGCGATAAACCGGAACATATACTGGAGGCTATTCCGGTTATGGCAAGTTATTGCGACGTTATTGGGGTACGAGCCTTCGCCGGACTGGAAAACAAATCATTTGATTATCAGGAAACTGTTATCAATCAGTTTATACAATACTCAGGAAAACCGGTTTTCAGCATGGAAGCAGCTACAGGGCATCCATTACAGGCATTTGCCGACTTAATTACGATAGAAGAGTATAAAAAAACTGCCCGTCCAAAGGTGGTTCTGACCTGGGCACCACATCCAAAAGCATTACCACAAGCTGTTCCAAATTCATTTGCAGATTTTATGAACGAGGCTGATGTAGATTTTGTAATTACGCATCCCGAAGGCTATGAACTTGCTCCTCAATTTGTTCGTGGATCACGTGTGGAATATGACCAGCTAAAAGCTTTCGAAGGAGCAGATTTTATCTATGCCAAAAACTGGTCGGCATTTCAAGATACATATTATGGGAAAATACTGAGCACAGACCGTTCCTGGACTGTAAGTGACCGACAGATGGCGGTTACAAATAATGCTTACTTTATGCATTGCTTGCCGGTACGCCGCAATATGATTGTCACCGACGAAGTAATTGAGAGTGCTCAATCCATTGTAATTCCGGAAGCTGCCAACCGTGAAATTTCGGCACAAGTTGTAATTAAACGATTATTAGAAATCATATAAACCATGAATTTAGAACATGTTGCAGCATCCATTCGGAACGTGCCTGATTTTCCAAAACCAGGAATTTTATTCAAAGATATAACCACAGCGATGAAAGATGCTGAAGTATTGAAATTCATCGCGGACGAACTATATGAAAATTACAAAGACAAAGGAATAACAAAAGTTGTCGGAGTTGAAAGCCGTGGTTTTGTACTGGGAAGTATTTTAGCCTATAAACTCGGTGCCGGTTTTGTACTTTTGCGTAAACCAGGCAAATTACCCTCTGAAACCTATAAAATAGAATACGAACTGGAATACGGTACGGATTCATTGGAGATTCATAAAGACTCAATCGATGAAAATGATGTGGTTCTACTTCACGATGATTTGTTAGCAACAGGTGGAAGTGCCAATGCTGCATTGGAATTGTTAAGCAATTTCACTCATAATGGAATTTTTATCAGCTTTTTGATAGAACTTGAATTTTTAAATGGGCGCACACGTTTACAAGGTGCAAAAGATATACATTCATTGATTCAATTTTAAAAAATAAACACAAAGATGTCAAAACTTTTGGCAGAAATATCTTGATATATTTCTGAATAACTATGTGAAATCTTTGCGAATTTGGCAGTAAAATAATGGAAAAACTCACAGTTGTAAAAGTTGGTGGAAAAATAGTAGAGGAGCAGGAAAGTCTGAAACAATTACTATCCGATTTTTCAAAAATTGAAGGATATAAAGTGCTTGTTCACGGTGGAGGACGCTCTGCAACTATTATTGCTTCCAAACTTGGTATTGAAAGTAAGATGCTAAACGGTCGTCGAATTACCGACGAAGAAATGCTGAAAGTCGTAACTATGGTTTATGGCGGTTTGGTAAATAAGCAGATTGTTGCTGGTTTACAGGCCATTGGGGTGAATGCGTTGGGGTTGACAGGGGCTGACATGAATTATATGCGCTCCGAAAAACGACCTGTAAAAGATGTAGATTACGGATTCGTCGGTGACGTGAAAGAAGTTAATGCCGGTATCTTAGCCGATCTTATATTTAAAGGAATTGTTCCGGTTTTGGCACCGCTTACACATGACAAAATTGGAAATTTATTAAATACTAATGCAGATACGATTGCAGGAGAAGCTGCTAAAGCACTGGCTCAGTATTTCGAAGTAACCCTGATGTTTTGCTTTGAGAAAAAAGGCGTACTGATGAGCGAAACCGATGATGAAAGTATTATTGCAAACCTTACTCCTGCTTTATTTGAGCAATATTTGGCAGAGGGAATAATAAGCGGAGGAATGATCCCTAAATTGGAAAACTCATTTGATGCATTAAATGCAGGTGTGAAAGAAATAGTAATAACACGAGCTGATATGATACAAATGGGACTAGGTACTAAAATAACTAAGTGATATAAATTACTACATTCTGTTTTTTTTTAAAACTCCCTTTCAAATCAGATTTTGTCAGGGAGTTTTTGTATAGAGTAAAAAGAGTTTTCAAAGAAACTTAAGTGTGTAATATGTTCCTACATTTTAAGTTGTGAGTATTACCCCAACAAAAAAATCCCCGACTACAATTAAGTAATCGGGGATTTTAAAAAACGGCGGCTATCTACTCTCCCACCTTGCGGCAGTACCATCGACGTGGACAGGCTTAACTTCTCTGTTCGGA
>Ga0209083_1002442_pt1 | contig 17687 bp, 10 predicted proteins | sample AM7aDNAmetaG_FD_184132 | JGI IMG/M metagenome (GOLD analysis project Ga0209083, IMG submission 184132) | Freshwater microbial communities from Finland to study Microbial Dark Matter (Phase II) - AM7a DNA metaG (SPAdes) (version 3) | ecosystem: Environmental > Aquatic > Freshwater > Lake ...
GCCGCCTGGCGCGCCGCGTCCATCCGTTTCTCCAGCCCGGCGAAACGCCCCGCCGTGGCCGGATCGAGCCGCCAGAGGCACTGCTCTTCCCAACTCTTCTGATCGCGAACGGGGTGCGCCACATATTCCGGCATGAAGCCGCTGCGCCGCCCTTTGAAATAGAGGACATGCCGCCCTGCCGCATCCTGCGCCAGTTCGTGCGCGCCACGCTCTTCCAGCACCTTCTCCTCGAACACGGGCGAAAAGGCCGCCTCACACCAGCCCAGTTCCCTCAACACGTGCGCGCCGGACGGGTCGTAGCCGAAAAGCGTCTCCAGCGGGACCTCCTGCGGCATTCCCTGCTCCTTCCAGCGTTCGAGGCAGTAATAGCCGAACTCGCGCTGAAAGAAGGGGGCGTCCGGCGTCCGCGCGTAGGCGTCGCGCAACTTCCGGGCGCTCGGGGACATCCGCTCACGCGCAACCATGCCGTGGATGCCGTCGGAACCTCTGTGGGTGTCTCGCATCTGTTATGCACTCCAAATGAATGAGCCGCTCACGCCGCGCCAAACTCCCGCGCCAGCCGCATCGCAGTCTCGTCGGACAGGTCGGGGACAATCATCACAAAGAAGAACCCTTTCCCCCCGTGGCGTCGAATGATCCGCCGGGCTTCCTCGGGCGTCGCTCCGACCTGGATCAGCTTCCCGGCCTCGCGGATGCGCCCGAGCAGGTCCGGCCATTCCACCGCCGGAGGCTTCCCGCCGCCGGGGATCCACTGGATGCCGTGCAGGTTCGGGATGGAGAGCAGGTGATCCAGATGCGGCAACTGCCCGACGCCGTCCATGTGATAGAAAGCGTACTCCAGCCGGTCGCAGCAAGCCCGAAGGTCGGGCAGGACGAACTGCTTGAACATATCCGGCGAGATCATGTAACTGAAGTCCGATTGCAGCATGTACGTGCTTCTCGGCGCCCAGGTGGAAGCCCAGGGGATCGTGCCGGGGCAATGCGCCGCCGTCAGAGCGCGCAGGGCATCGTATGCCTCCGACCACAAACGCGTGACCCGGTTCACGCAGCGAACCACTTCGTCCGGCTCCTCCACCGCGTCCATGAGCAGGCGCTCGGTTCCGTGCAGGCCGGCCAGAATATCCAGGTTGCCGCCCAAGTCCGTCAGGCCGATCTGCACCCGTTCCCCCAGCCGCCGCGCCAGGAGGTCGGTGACGTGGCGGATGCGCGTCCACCAGGGGTTTCTCTCGTCCAGCGCGATGCGCAGATCGGCCAGACGCTGATGCGGCGGGGGCTCGAACCAGACCGTATCCGGCGCCGGGTGCAGCCGAGCCCCGGTGAAGGCCGCCGCCACGCCGGGCCCGTAGTTCGGAAAGAAATAGGGAATCGCGTCGCCATAGAAGCGCTGACTCGACAGAAGCTCCACGGCGGCTTGCGTTACCTGATCGTCCGACCAGTCCGAAGGCCAATTTGTCAGGAAAGGGGAAGGCCTGACGCCCTTGGGGTCGGACACCACGAGGCCGATCAGCGGCCGATCAAGTTCGCCGCGCCACCAGGCGGTGTATGTCTCGCGGACGCGCTCCCATTGCTGCGGGGAAAACCCGATCTTCGCGTGAGTCATGGCTCGATCTTCCGCCCGCGGCTCCCCGAGCCCGCTTTCTCGGCGCGAACCCGCTCAAGCAGCTTCCAGCAATTGAGCTGCATCCGCGGAAGGTGGAAGGGCCCCTTCCACATGTTCCCCTTGATGGGGGTCGAGACCGTCCCGTCGCGATGCAGATAGCCGAACCACTCGCCGTTCTTCTTGTCGGGGAAGTGGGCATAAGTCCAGTCATGCACCCGTTTGTGCCAGGCCAGGTGCTTCGCCTCGCCGGTGAGATGCCAGGCCAGCAGGGTGGCGTAAATCGCCTCGTTATGCGGCCACCAGAGCTTCATGTCATGTTCATAAGGCTCCGCCGGTTTCCCGTCGATGTCCACGTAGTAGAGGATGCCGCCGAATTTCTTGTCCCAGCCGATTTCCAGCGACCATTCCATAACCTGTGCGGCCTCGGCGATGAGCTTCCGGTCGCCGCGCACGCGCCCCTCCTCCATCAGGAACCAGGCGGTTTCGATCGCGTGGCCCGGATTCACGATGCGGCCGTCGGGCAGGTCATACATCGGCTTTCCGTCCGGCGCGACGTTCTCCAGCAGCACTTTGCGATCGCGCTGCACGAAGTGATGGAGCACTTCATGGATGGACTGATCCACCACCTCCTTGTACAACGGGTGGTCATCCACCTGGCGGAGGATCTGGGTGGTGGCCAGGAGGATCATCGGCATCGCGTGCCCCTTCATCTGCCGCGTGGCGGGGATGAGCTTCGGCGGCAGGAGGCCGGGGGTGCGGTAATACATGATCATCCGGCGGTACAGGTCGATGGCTTTCTGCCGGATCTTTTCATCTCCCGTGGCGCGCGCGTACTCCGCCAGGGCAATGATGATGAACTGCTCGCTGAAGAGATAGCGGCGCTTGCGCAGCGGACGGCCGTCGCGCGTGACGCTGTAGAAGCAGCGCCCGTCGGCGTCGAAGGCATGCTTGAGGATGAACTCCAGCCCGTGGCGCGACAAGTCGAGCCATTCCTTCCGCTGCTCCACTTCGTTGTAAAGCCGCGCCAGCAGCCAGGTGAAGCGCCCCTGAATCCAGATGGCCTTGTCCCAGCTGACGCGCGAGCCGTCCGCGTCCACGTACGTGGCGAACCCACCGCACTTCCGGTCGACGCCATGCTTGATCCAGAACGGCACCGTATCCTTCAGCAGGCCGTCGCGATAGATTGCGATCAGTTCTTCCATTCGCCTGGGCGTCATAACGCGCTCCCCTTCCTTTCATCCATTGCGCGATTCCACCCCGCCGCGTTGGGGGCGTGGAAAACCGCTTGCCTCGGTCATTTCTTCATCTTGAACTGCGGCAGGTACTCCCTGTTCTTGCGGAACATCGCGTCAACCATCTTCCTTGTCTCGGCGAGGGAGAGCACCGCCGCCGTCAAGGGGTCATACGCGATGGCATGGAAGGCCAGCTCGCGGTCGCCGGTGAGCGCCGCTTCGACGGCCATTTCCTCGCTCGCGACGGTGATGCCGTTCAGCGCGGCGCATTGCGGCGGCAGCGCGCCGACATGCACGGCATTCAAGCCGTTGCGGTCCGCATAGACGGGAACCTCCACGCACGCTCCCTCGGGCAGGTTCGTGATCAACCCGCTGTTCGGGACGTTTCCATTGAACAGGAACGGCTCCCCTCCCATCCAGGCGCTGATGATGGAGGCCGCATACTCATGCCCGCGTTTGAGGTCCAGCGGCGTCGAGGGGCTGAGCCATTTCTCGGCGTCGCGACGCCAGCTCTTCTCCCGAGCCAGGTAGTACTTGACGATGTACGCGTACTTCCCGGGATTCCAGCCGGTGCTGTGCGTGCAGTACTTCCTGATCAGATCCGGCCTCTTGCGGAACCACCAGTTGTATTCGGAGTTGTGCCCGCTGGATTCCGTGACGTAATATCCCAGTTGCAGGAACATTTCGTTGCGCACCTGCTCCTCGTTGTGGATCTTCCTGCTCCCCTCGATCGCCTTGCGGATGAGCGGAATGGCGTCCCGTTTCTTCCAGTCGTACTTGATGAACCAGGACTGGTGATTGACTCCGGCGGAGAGATAGGTGACTTCGTTCATCGGCGCGCCGATCCACCGGGCCAGCATCAGGGCGGTCCCCTGAACGCTGTGGCAGAGGCCGGTGACCTTCACGGAACTGCGGCGCTGCATGGCGCGGCAGAGCATCGCCATCGGGTTGGTGTAGTTCAGCAGCAGGGCGTTCGGGCAATACCGCTCCATATCGCGGCAAATGTCGAGCATGACGGGGATGGTGCGGAAGGCGCGGAAGATGCCGGAAGGGCCGCGCGTGTCGCCGATGTTGATGTCCACGCCGAACTTCTTGGGAATTTCAATGTCGTGACGCCAGACCTGAACGCCGCCGGCGAGGATCGTGCAAAGCACCGCGTCGGCCCCCTTGAGCGCCTCCCGGCGGTCCTTCGTGGCAATGATCTTCGCGGGGTACTTCCCCTCGTCAATGATGCGTTGCACCGAACGCCGGGCAAACTCCAGGCGCTCGTCGTCAACGTCCATCAGCGCAAGGGTGGAGCCCCGGAGCAGCGGAAATGTCAGGAGGTCCTTCACCAGGACTCTCGTGAACCCAAAGCTGCCCGCACCGATAAATGCGATTTTAGGCATGGACGGATTCCTCACTCTCTATTGAAACATCGCGCGCCAGCCGCGATTCCCTCGCGCCGGAAATCCGCGGCAACATTATACAGGCCGGACCGCCCCGCCGCACACAAACCGAAGCGCCCCCGCATGAACGCTCGGACGGACCTGCTCGGCGGCCTCGGCGGCGCATGCCCGTTTGGGCATGATCTTTTCGCCGCTCCACGCCGCGTTCCCTCACGCCGCGGAACCCGGCCCGCTTGACACCCGCCTGTCCATAAGGATAGAGTCCGCTTCGTGCGGCGGCAATGCACTTGCGGGCATTCTTGTGTCAGTTCAGGCAGGGCGCCCTATGGCTGCGTCGGGAGATATCTTTCGGTCCGTCTGCATGTCCGCGGCGTTTCGGGACAATATGAACCTCCTGCAGTCCCTCTGCGTGGGGCGCGTGGGCTACTTTGCCCCGAGCCTCCGCGCGTTCGACGACCCCCAGGAGGAGTACCAGGGCCTGCCCACCTTCTCCTCCTTCAGCGACTTCTGCTCGGCGCTGCGCGAGGACCCCGCCTTCGACGCCCAGTGCGTCCAATGCGACCGCAAGCATCTGCGCATTGCGCTGAACCAGGCCGCCCCGCACTGCTATGTCTGCCACGCCGGCTGCTGGGAGAGCATGAGCGTGCTGCGCGGGCACAGTTCGGCGCCGCTGGGCGTTCTGGTTTTCGGGCAGGTGCGCGCCTTCGATTCCCTGCCTGATCCCGAGCGGTACGCCCGCCATCGCAACGCCCGCAAGCTGCGGGCGCTCTACCGGCATCTCCCCTCGATGAGCGGGGAGAGCGTGCAACGATGGGCGCGCGTCTTCTCCGTCGTGGGAGGATTCATTGCGGACAGCGCGCTGCAGGAGATCCGGCAGGACGGCTGGGCCAGGGCCGTGTTCAATTACGTCGAGGCGAACGTAAACCGCCCCATCTCCCTCCAGGAAATCGCCCGGGTGAGCGGGAAAAGCCGGTCGTTCCTGACTCACAATTTCAGCCGGCGTTTCGGCGGCTCCCTCAGGCGATACCTGAACGAGCGACGAGTCGCGCGGGCGAAGGAACTGCTGGCCGACGGCCTTTCGATCAAGGAGGTTTCCTCCGGCATGGGCTTCAACGACAGGTATGTATTCACAAAGATGTTCAAGAAAGTTGCCGGCGTCTCCCCGGGCAAGTTTGCGCGGAAGAAATGACAAAAGCCTGAAGCAATCTGACATCCCCTACTATCCATTTGCATGTCATCTGTTCTAACGTACCGACAAGTCTTACTCGTATAAGCAAAGAACTACTTGACGCCTTTCCGTAGATGTTGTATAAGATTCGTATAAGTTCGAGGTGCGTTGGGGGTCTTGGCTTGCGGCGGGTCCCGCAGCCAAAACGGCTCCCATTTGGCATTGTCGCGACCGGTAATTGGGCAACGCAGTTTCTGTCACTTTTAGAAAGGACACGGTCATGGCCTGCAGGGGAAACGCCTGGATAATCGCAATGTCGCTCCTCCTTCCCGCGCTGGCGTTTGCTGCGCCGGAAACAAAGTTCGTTATCGAGAACGGCCGCGCGGCACCGGACAAGTACTATGATGAGAAACCCGCCCTGCTCGAACAGAGCAAGGCGCAGGCATCCGAGGGGGACGCCTCCATACACTTCCGTTCGCCGGAAGAGAAGGCCGGCCGCGTGGTCCTCACCAAGTTCAACTGGCCGGATACGGTGGACTTCACCGCCATCGCTGCGAACGGAACGGTCTGTTTCGATCTCTGGGTGGATGACGCCTCCAAGGTCGGCTCCTCCCCCGACGCCATGGGAGACCGCTTCGAGTTCACCATCGGCAGCCGGTCCAACGACAAGTTCGCCTCCTGGTACATTCCTTCGACGCTCCTGCAGAACAAGAAGTGGAACAAAGTGCGCCTGGCGCTGCGCGACGGGCTGCCGCAGGTCGCCGGCTCCACCGTGAATGATGCGCCGCTCACGAAAGGCAAAGACGCCTCCGTCGCGGGAACGAAGGAGATCGTCTGGGGCCAGACGAACTACAACCGCTGGTGCCTCCCCACGTACGGCGCGACGGATTTCTACCTGGACAACTGCGTGGCAGAGTCCGCCCCGGCAAAATGACGGCGGGGCATTCGAAACGACGCCGGTCAACGAAAAGGCGAACGCACTCCTGAGGAGGAAACGACGATGCGGCACAAACGCCGGGCCTGGATGTTGACGGTCGCCGTCTTGTTTCCCGTCCTGGCGTTTGCCGCGCCGGAGACCAAGTGGGTGATCGAGAGCGGCCGCGCCGCCCCGGAGAAGTACTACGACGAGAAGCCGGCCTTCCTCGAACAGACCTACGACCTCACTTCCGAAGGAACCACCTCGCTGCACTTCCGCACCGAAGCGCAGCCTGGGCGCGTGCTGCTGACGAAATTCCAGTGGCCGGACGCGAAGGATTTCTCCCTGATCGCGGCCAACGGCGTCATCGGTTTCGACCTCTGGATCAACGACGCTTCCAAAATCGGCTCCCCGGCGGAGGTGATGGGCAACGTATTCGAATTCACCATCGGCAGCCGGAGCAACGACAAATTCGCCTCCTGGTACATCCCCTCCGGCCTGCTGGTAAGCGGGAAGTGGAACGCCGTCCGCCTGGTTCTGCGCGACGGACTTCCGCAGCTGAACAACTCCTCCGTCAACGACGTCTCCCTCTCCAAAGTCAAGGGGGCCATCGTCACCGGCGGGGCGGACACGGACTGGAAGCAGGTCAATTACGATCGCTGGAACTTCCCCTCTTACGGTTCCGCGGAAATGTACCTGGACAACTGCGTGGCCCAGAGCATCGACGATGCGCAGCTTCCGAAGAATGTGGCAACGTTCTCTCGCCAGGAACTGCCTCCCATGCCGAGCAACCCAAAGGACGAAGATATCCTTCCGCCTGATGTCCGCAAGGATGCCTTCTTCAATAAGCCGGATGTGGACTTCAACAGGATTGAAGGCTGGACGGCCACCATCTACGACGGCGACGGGCAGTTCTATCTCTCGCCCAGGCAGGGCATTCGCGGCATTCCCAATGCGCGGATCGAGGCGAAGTGCACCGGCAACAACGGGCGGATCGTCATTGCGCCCCCCAAGCCGCTGCGGATCGACCACGCGTTCGACACGGTCGAAGCGTGGGTTCACGGCCATTACCATTACGGCCTGAGCCTGACGGTCAACTTCCGCGACTCCACCGGCCAGGCGTATTCAATCCGCGGAGGGGACACCACGTACTGGCACGGCGGCATGATCTTCTGCAACTGGACGCTCTACCGCAATCGCGACTCCTCCCGTCTGATTCCCGCCGGAGCGGAACTGGTCTCCCTGGAAATCGGCCCGCTCGCGAAGGACCAGGCGTACCTCTTCACGCTGGACGAGATGCGCTTCGTCAAATTCGACCTGTCCGGCCCCGCGCCGAAGTACGAACACGTCGGACCGATGGTCAAGCTTCCCGTCACCGACTCCGGTGCCGCTCCCGTCACGAAGAGCAAGGTGACCACGAGCGCGTCGCAGAAGGAGAATGCCTTCATCCTGGAGTACCGTGTGCCGGAGCAGAAAGGGGGCCGGACGTATGAATCGTACGGCAAGACGATCGCGGAATCCTGGACGACGCCGGAACAGACCGTCCGCTACATCATCGAGCCTAAGATGGGGACCTTCTCCGATATTTCCGTCGAGGTCGGCGCGAGCGGACGATTCCGTCCGGCCGTCGAGAGCGGGCCGATCCTGATCTATGGCACCACTATTGTCGACCCGGTCCGGGACGGCGGGGTCAAGCGCACCTGTCTGGGCTCCAAACTGGAGGGCGACAAGCTCCGCACGTCGTGGAAATTCGAGTCGCCCGCCGGCGTCACCGTCGTGCGCTACACCTTCTACCTGATGGGCAAGGCGCTCGCGATTGAGGCGGAGTCCGATTCCGCCACGGTCCAGCAGTGGCTCTTCGGCCACGCCGACGGACTGCTCGCCCCCAAGGTGATCGAGTCCCCCTACATGCGTCTCCACGCCAACTTCCTCTTCGACCGCGGCGTGTTCGTCTCCTACCTGCCGGACTGGTACTTCTCGAACGTCTCCACCCTCCCCTACTTCGGCGAGAACAAAGTGGAAGCGGGCAAGGCATGGTATGGCTTCGCCGACAGCTCCCGCTATGAGTACCTGCCCCGGACCGACGGCTCGCGCTTCCCGCTGAAAGAGCGGTTCTACATCGCGGTGAGCTCGGACTTCGATGAAGTGCTCCCGACGGTGAACAATCCCCCTTCGCCCAACAAGGCCATCCTGAAGAAATTTCTCTGGCAGATAGCGGGGAACGGCGGGAAGGACCTGCCGTCGATCAAGCAGTACGTGCAGCAGGCCGTGGATTACGGGATGACCCACATCTATTTCATCTGGCACGCCGGCTTCTGGAGCGACCGCGGCGGGCGCGGGCCGGAGCCGTTCATCGGACGCATGCACAACTCGGAGACCTTTTCCCAGTACGGCGGAGATGACGCCGCCATCGCTTTCTACCAGTGGATGCGCGAGAAGGGAATTCGCACCGGCTATTATGAAGGATACAACTTCATCGAGCCGATCTGCGATTATTACCTCTACGACTGGATGGCGTTCGAGCCGGACGGCAACTGGCGGCCCACCTGGGTGCAGGCGTACCGTTGCAAGCCCTGGGCCTTCGCGGAATACTGCGCCACCACCTCCAGGGAGCGTCAGAAGAAGTACGGCGCCGACGTGATCTACATGGATGGCTGGACCGCGAACAACGCTTTCGCCAGCAGCGACTTCGACGCCCGATACCCCGAAGGGGGCAAGATGATCGACACGCTGCGCGCCGAAGCCTGCGCCTACCGCAATCTGCGCGAAGTGATCGGCGGCCCCGTTTTCAGCGAAGGGTGCGGTCGCCACTACCGCGAGGCCGGCATCGTGGATGGAAGCTACGGGCAGACGTACGACGTCTACCGCAGGCAGCCGACACCGCTCTTCGTCAACTTCCAACTGCTCAAGACCCACGAACTCGGCGGCGACCTGGGGATGGGCCCCTGCTCCGGCATGTTCTCGGAGAAGGCCTATCCGTCCCCCGGCGAGTACTATGATTTTGTCTGCTGCGAGCTCGCCTTCGGCAATATCGGCATCCAGGAGCCCTACTTCGGCCTGGCGCCGGCCAGCCAACTGATGCCCATGCGCTTCCTCACGTACTTCATGGTCCAGCAGGTGCAGGAGCAGTACGTCATGGAGCCGGTGGCGGAGATCCTCTACTGCGACGGCAACAGGATGGTCGACACGAATGAGGCGCTCGCGCGGGACGTGCAGCTCGAAAGCCAGACCTATGTCCGCTACAAGAACGGGCTGGAAATCTGGGCCAACTACAACCCGGCAGGCAAGACGTGGACCGTCGCCTCCGACGGCGTCAACTACGTCCTGCCAAAGGGCGGGTGGCTGGTGAAGAAAGGGAAGGAACTGCTCGAATTCTCCGCCCTCATCGACGGAAGGCGCGTGGACTACTCCGACGGGCCGAACTATACGTACGCGTTCGCGGGGGAGAAGGAATTCAACGGCTGCGGACTCCACGTCCCCGCCGGCAAATACTGGATCAAGCACAAGCAAGGCCCTCTCGCCGGCAAGGAACTGCTTTATCCCCCGCAGTGAGCGGGCGGGGCGGGGCATCCGGCGTCATCGTCAAGAGAATCTAAGGAGACTCGCAATGAGATCACTGTGCGCGGCTGTCGCTTTCGCCTTCGTTGCCCTGCTCGCCCCTGCGCTCTGCGCGGAACCGCGCTACGCGACCACGGCCTTCGAGTCCGCCTGGAAAGCGCCCGAAGCCGTCGTGGAGATTCCCTCCCTTGCGGAGAAATCGTTCTCCCTTCCCGCGTTGCCGCAGAAGACGGGCAAGATCGTGGTGCTCCGCTTCAAGGCGCTCCTGAAAGTGCAGGGGAACGGCTGCAACAATTATCTTTCCATGACGCTCAACAGCATTCCGGTCCTCGCCAACGTGGGGAACAAGCCCTACGGCCTCCCGCGCCTGCTCAATTACTCGATGAAGAATTTCTTCTACGAAAAGGAAGACCCCTCCGCCAATCACTATTTCGACCAGAACCGGCTCTGCGTATTCTTCACCGGCGCGGAGATCGCCTCCACCACCGACAGCGCGGAGATGGGCTGGTACCTGATGGACATCTCCGACCTGGTGATGTCCGCCGACGCCGGCGCTTTCGAGACCAACGCGCTCGTGCTCGGGAACACCGCGAAGCCGGAGTATTTCGGGCCGGGTTACTTCGGGCCGGAGTACAAGGAGGGAAAGGCGCAAACGCCGATGCTGATCAGCGGCCTGGAGGCGGGGTATCTGCCGCTGACCGAAGCCGCCAAAGCGCCGTTCCGCGCCGCAATGGCCAAGCGCGAGCCGATCCTCGCGGGCGCCCTCCTGCAGGGTAAGGACTTCTCCGTGACCCTTGCCAAAGCGGGCGGGATGATGGTGGAAGTCGGAAAGGAATCCTACGCGGTCGAGTCCAACTTCTCTTATCCGATGATGCCCGGCGGAAGATGGAACCGCTTCGTCGTCGCCAACACCCCGCCCAAGACGGGGGAATGGAGCGTATCCGCCGGCGCAACGAAGGGCTCCTTCGACATCGCCGGCGCGGGGAAGTTCTACAAGCTCCAGCGCAACGTGGCCATCGAAGGCGACCATATTCTCATCAAGGACACCTTCACAAATCTCACCAACGAGCCGGTGGGCGTCGTCTTCCAGAACCGCGTCACCCCCATGAGCGTCCCGAAGGAGATCGACGTCTCCGGAAAGTACCGGAAGACTTACATGCCCTACACCCCCGAGAACGTCGCGTGGAACCCCACGATCTTCTTCGCCGGGGAGGGGGCGGGCCTCGGGATGGCGGCGCTGGATGACTACTACCGCCTGCAACTCGCCCTCAAGACCGAGGGGATCACCGGCTACTTCGACGATTACAGCTTCGGGCTGCCCGGCAAGGATTCCTACACGTTCCTCTGGGTGGTCTATCCCCTTCTTTCGGCCGACTACTACGATTTCATCAACCGGGTCCGGAAGGACTTCGTGCCCAATTACACCATCGACGGCTCGGCCGCGTTTCTCCCCTACTCGCTCCCTGAAAGCTGGCCGCGCCAGAAGATGGCGGACTGGCTGAAGCACCGCAACGCGAAGATCGTCATTCTGGCCGGCCCGTACAGCGGCGGCCCCTGGCTCGGGGAGGACTCCAATTTCACCTACAAGGTCCCGAATTTCAAGCTCGACACGTATCTGGCCACGCTCAAGAAGGCGCGGGCCATTCTCCGCGAGATCGACCCGGAGGTGAAGTGCCTCACGCCGTATGAGACCGCCCTCAGCCCCGACGCCGCCGCGGGCGATCTGACGCCGAAGTTCCCCGATTCCGTCGGCATCATGCCCGACGGCACCCCCTCGCTCTACCGCGCCCCGGAGGACCCCGAAGCGCGCAAGAAATTCCTCGAAACCCAGCCGCACCAGTTCATCTACTACCCGACCCTCACGAATTCCTACTACACGTGGATGCGCAACCGCCTGGAGCGCGCCATGAAGGAAGCCGATGCCGACGGGTTCTACTTCGACCTCTTCTCCTACGCCTGCGGCGACCACGGTTTCCGCTGGACGTACGACCAGTGGGACAACCGCAGTGTGGACATGGATATGTCGAGCTACACGATCAAGCGCAAGAAGGCGGACCTCGCCAAGCTCAGCGAGGATGCCAAGGTGGAGATGGTCAAGATGATCCTCGGCTACAAGAAGGGGAACACCATCGTCGTGAACGACATGGGGGTGGTCGACAAGATCCGCCAACTCCCGATCTTCCACTTCTGCGAAACCGTGGAAGATTACGGGTACTGCACGACGCACTTCTCGACGCCGATCGTCTTCGGATTCACTCCCGGTTATGCCGCCGGCTGCAAGTTCATCGGCAAGGAAGGCACGTGGTGGCAGACCTGGAAGACGGACAAGGACTATTTCGAGGATGTGAAGGACAAGCTGTGGAGCGGCTGCCTGTACTATACCTACCTCACCCCGCCGGGCGAATACTTCCAGACCAGCCTGACTCACGGCAACGTTCTGGACCGGATGTTCCCCATCACGATTGAGGAAATCCACGCCGGGTGGATCAAGGGGAAGGAACGCGTCATTACACTTCAGTCCGGTTCCTACAGCTGGGGGGATGATGCCAACGTGGACTGCTACCTCTATGACAGCGAGGGCAGGGAGTCCGTCGGGACGTGCGAGAAGAGCCTGAAGGGCAAGGTGGCGACGTTCAAAGTTGAAGTGCCTCCCGACGGCGCGGCGGTGCTGGTCCGGCGCGCGACGCCGTAGGAGGGCGGCTGGAAGTTGTTTCGAGACTCACAATGAAGCGCAGCGCGGTGGCAGCATATTGCCGCCACCGGCTGCGCTTCATTGTTTCCGACTGCCCAATCGCCCCCGGCGCCATCCTATGAGTAGCGCCCGAACTTCTTCGCGGCCTCGTACATGGCGACCACGTTCTCGGTGGGCGAATTGTCCTGGAGCGCATGCGTCGGGGCCAGGGCGTAGCCGCCACCGGGCATCATGATCTCCAGAGTCTCCTTGACGTTGGCGACGACCTCCGCCACCGTCCCGTAAGCCACCGGCCCGGCCGTCGAGATCATTCCATGGAAAGCCATCCGGTCCCCGAAGCGCTTTTTCAGGTACGCCGGGGCCATGTCCTTCGCTTCCGGCTGCAGCGTGTCCGCGATGCGGATGCCCACCTCGATGAAGTCGTCGAACGCCCAACTGCTGGACCCGCAGGAGTGGATCGCCACGGGAATGTTCCACGCCTTGGCCACGTCCACGAACCGCTGATGCAGCGGCCGGATCTGCCGGCGGTAGAGTTGCATGCTGACGGTCTGGCCCCGTTGCGTTCCCAGGTCCTCTCCCATCCAGAGCAAGTCAATCCCCCCGCGGGCCGCTTCCAGGGTGCGGCGGACCACCTCCACCATCACCTGCGTTTTGCGCTCAATGAGGCGCAGGCAGGCCGGCTCCTCTGTCGCCAGGTCTATCAGCGTCTGCTCCATGCTGCGCAGCATCCCCGTGCTGTTGATCGTATCCCCCAGGCCGGCGCTCCCGGTGAAGATGCAGAACTCGCTCAACCGCTTGCAGTTGGAGGCGACCTTCGAGTAATCGAAATCGTCCGGCGAGGGCATGGGCCAGGCCTCGACCTCTTCGAGGGTGGCGTCGCGAAGGGGAAAATCACAATAGTCCCAATAGCCGCCGCTCTCATGCTCGACCCAGCGCCTTCGGATTCCCCACTCGTCGACCTGCCGGCCGGGCACATCCGGGTGCAGCTTCGGCCCCACGTAGGGGGCGGTCACCTGGCGGAAATCGACTCCCAGCGCGCGGAGAATCCCTTCGCGGTCGTCGGCGGCCAGGCCGAAGTGCGCCTTCAGCCGCCCGTCGATGCCGGGGTTGGCGGAGTAGTTGACCGGCACGCGATCCGGCTCCTGCCGGGCGAAAGCCGTCAGCACGCGCTCCTTGGAGGTCATCTTCGTCACAGACGAACCTCCTGAAATGGGTTCGCGCAGGGGGCTTTGTCGGCGACCAGGAACCGCTTCTCCCGGCAGAAGGCCATGGTGGAGGTGCTGGCAGGATTGCAGATGCTGAACGGCCAGCCATCGTGGTCGGCGAGTATGCGTTGAAGCTTGCGGACCGTGAGCTTCTTTCCCGGCGCGGGAAGCAGCGCCTCGTAGCGCTGGTACCGTTCGAGCGTGCGCCCCGCGCCGTCCGGCTGCTCCGAGCGGTCCCATCCGATCCCCAGTTTCGCGAGGGCCTTCTGCGATTTCGGCGAGGCGTAGTGGTTCGTCGCCACGATCCAGTCCCCCTTCGGGCGCGTGACCCATTGCCCCACGACGGACATCTCCACGCGCGCCACGTCCCCGCTCGCGTCCGCCAGCACGAGGTTCACTTGCGTCGGCCATTCCTTGATGAGGTCGAGCACTTCCTTCACCGTGGCGCACTGCTGGATGATCGCCCGAATCACGAGATCGAAATTCAGCGCTCCCGGCGCGTCGATGCGCGTCCAGTCGTCGCACACCGGCCAGACGGAAGAGACGCCCACCGCCAGCCCCGCCTCGTTCAGGCAGCGCGAAGAGCCCGCCATCCCCAGCCGCCCGAGGTCCACGTGCGCGTACCCCTTGTCGGGGCGCGTAATCTCCAGCCGGTACGATGGCGCGGAATCGTCCAGGTTCCCGCCGACGAGGGGACCGTGGTCGCTGTCGCGCGCGCCGACGCTGGAGCAATGGTCCGCGGGCACGGCGGTCTCGATCCGCACGCCCGGCCCGTAGGGAAAGTTCTTGAGATAGTGCGTCGGCCGCGCATGCGCCCAGAGGATCGGCCAGCCCATCAGGTTGAAGACGACGGTCATGTCAAGATCGGCGCCGCTTCCTTCGCTGATGCCGACCATCTCCTCGTGGAGGTGATCGAAGAGGCTCCCCATCTTCTCGCGGTGGAGCGCCTCGGAGGCCTTCCGGAAGCGCTTCAGGAGGTCCGCCCCCTGATGGTGCGCGTGCGCCTGAAGGTACTCGTGCATCAGCCGATGGATTCCATGGCGGTACTCGCGGCCATGGGCGCGTCCCAACTCACACGGCGTCCCCCTGCGCTCTGTTACGATAAACATGTCCATCTCTCCAGAATAGAAGTATTCCAACGAACGTCTACAATTTCACGACCCAGGTTTGCGGACCGTCACTCTCGCGGCTGGACGTATAGGCGACCCATTTTCCATCCGGGCTGGTCTGGGCGTTGGGCTCCGCGCGCGCGGCGCCGGCCATCGGCGAGTGGATGGCATTCCCCTGCAGCGTGGCCAGCGGCTCGAATTCGGCCCGCGGGGTCCCGGGCCGAATCCAGGCCCGCCAGATCGCTTCGTTCTCCGCCCCGTCGGCGCCGTCGCCCACGAGCCAATCCTCCGCAGCCCCCAGGTTCCAGTGGACGCTCCTCTTTTCCTCAGGCCAGCTCTGGAAATCCTGCGGATCGGAGAGAGACTGGCGGAAGATGAACCAGTCGCTGCGCGCCCAATTCGGGCGGCCCGAGACGTACTCCTCCCGGAGCCGGTAGCCGTGGCCGAGCATGGCGCGCCCGTCCGCGCTGAAGAACTCGTGGCCCCATCCTTCGCGCCGATATGGATAGGAGCGGACGCAACGAAGCCCCGTCCCGTCGGCGCGGATGGTCCACATGCGCTGAACCAGGCACCAGTTTCCCTCGTGACAGAAAGAGAGGAGCCCGGAGTCCGCGGGGGAGAACTGGACGTGACCGAAGGCGCGCCGGTCGTGCAGAATGTCGCGCCGGCGTCCGTCGGCGGAGTCGTACACCTCCAGCCATCCATCGCGAACGTCCGGCATCATCACGTGGCTCCACCAGTAAGTCACCTTGTCGGGATAATCGGATTCCTTTTTGGTGAGCGGGGTGACGCGAGACTTGGCGAGCAGCTTTCCATCGCAGGAGACGCTGATGCAGCAGCCGGCTTCACAATCGGGGTCGAACTCGGCCAACTGACGCCGGCTCCCGGAGGAGTCGATGCGGAAAAGGGCGGAGGGGGTCTGTTCGTAGAGGAGCAGGTCATCGGGCGCCAGGGCATGCGAGAAGTTGCCCTCCACCAGGCCGCTGCCCGGCACGCGCTGGGGCACGCCGTCGGGCACGGCGAGTCGAAAAAGCTTGTGCCGCGCGCCGGCGGGGTCGTCGGAGGTGGGGCGCGTGGAGGCGAAGTAGAGCCAGCGGCTGTCGCGCGACCAGCCGCGCGCATGGAAATAGAGAGTGATGTTCCGATTCCCCACGCTCGTGCAACGCCAGACCGGGCGTCCGCTCACCGGGTCCTTGAATTGTTTCGCTTCGCTCATCCGATCTTGCCCTTCATATCTTCAGAGAAATCGCGCGAGTTCCGCGCGCCATCCTCCCATTGATCCGCACGCGCGTGAGGCCCTCACCGGGAGGCCGGTGCAGCAGCACTTTCTCGGGCGCGCGCCTGAATTCGGGCCGCCAGATCACATCCAGCGTCTTCCCGTCGCGCGAGCGCCGGGTCAGGAGCGTGACCGGGCCGAACTCCGTTGGGACGTTCTCGAACGCGCACGCGGCCCCCGGCTTCACCCAGGCGGCGGGCATGAGGCGCAGGAGATGGAGTTCGCCGCGCCGCACCTGATCGTCGATGACGGCCAGCCGGGCCAGGTACAACGCGAGGGCGGCGTTCAACGCCTCGCCGGCAACGCCGTCGCGCTCCTCGCAGGAGATGCCTGTCTTCCTGGAAATCGAGCCGGCGAAGAGGCTGTACATCCCTTCGAGGAACCGCGCGCGCTCCCCCAACTGGTGCGAGTGGAAAACGTTCCAGGAGTAGCTCGGCTCGCAACTCGACATTTCGTGATCGAGCACCGCCACCTGGTTTCCCTGCGGCCCGCCGCGGTTGAAGCGCCGCTGTGGACCTTCGCGGAACCAAAGGCAGAGATCTTTCATCGCCGGCTCGTCGGCGTCGAGCAGCCCGGCGAAGACGAGCATGAGCGGCCCGGCGTCAAGGTAGAACGGATGCCGCGTGTCCCGCCGAGTGTCGCAAGCCAGGGAGACCGGGGGGAGAATATGCTTGCGGCCTCGCGAGTCCTTCCAGACCGGAGCCGTCCGGCAGCGTTCGCGGAATGCGCGGCGAAACACATCGCGCGTCTCGGCGGCGTCCTGCGCGAATTCCTCGGCGCGCGGATGGCCGATGCTCCGCAGAAGCCGCACGGCGCTGCACAGCCCCAGGTAGTTCCATCCGATGCTCCAGACCGCCTGAATCTGCGCCGTGTTATCGGTGGCGACGGCGGGCGGGAGCAACCCATCGACGCCGCCATGGTTCTTGATCTTGCGCGCCTCGCGCAGGAAGTCGCACGCCTTGACGACGCAGCCGGTGTAGCGGTCGACGAACCGGCGGTCGCCGGAAAGCAGCCCATGCATGGCGATGGCGTGGAGGATCGCGCCATGGTCGGTGATCCACCAGTGGTCGCGGTAGGCGGCGGGCGTCGCGAGATACCCGGGGTGCGCCGCATAGGAGTCACCGGGGGGCAGCGCCTGCCCCTGCTCATCCTTGAAGATTTCAAAGTACTTCTCGGCGGCGCCGTGGCAGCCGAAGGTGTCCATCAGCATCGTGAGGTAATACGGGATGTTGGTCGACCACAGGTCGGAGTACTCCCACGATCCCAGAATCTTGCAGTACTTGCCGGAGGCGGGGTCCTTCTCCGCCAGGAGCGTATTGATGCGAAGGCTGTGCTTGAGGATCTCGTTGATCGGCGCTTCGGGAACTTCGAACCGGGTGGGCGTCTTCATGATCTTCGACCAGTAGCGCGCCGTTTCGCGCAGCGCGCGGTCGCGGCCCAGCGCCAACTCCCGGTCAAAAGCCGTTCGCTCCGCGGGGATCATGGGAACCAGAAGGTCGACATGCGCCCCTTTCCGCGCCGGCAACCGGACGTACAGCTTGGG
>Ga0209083_1002444_pt1 | contig 17675 bp, 16 predicted proteins | sample AM7aDNAmetaG_FD_184132 | JGI IMG/M metagenome (GOLD analysis project Ga0209083, IMG submission 184132) | Freshwater microbial communities from Finland to study Microbial Dark Matter (Phase II) - AM7a DNA metaG (SPAdes) (version 3) | ecosystem: Environmental > Aquatic > Freshwater > Lake ...
CGCTGGATATGGTCGATGAGGCGCCCCGGTGTGGCGATCAGGATGCGTGCGCCCCTTTTGATCCCGCGGATCTGGTCTTCCATGGAAGCGCCTCCGATCAGGACCACGGTCTTCAGGCCAAAGGGCTGTCCAACCTTGTTGACGGTCTCATCCACCTGGATGGCCAGCTCACGGGTGGGCACGATCACCAGTCCGTTGTGCGTGGTCTGCGCCAGGCGCTGAACCATCGGGATGGCGAACGCGAGGGTTTTGCCCGTTCCGGTCTGCGCGATGCCCATGATGTCCTTGCCCTCGACGGCAAGAGGGATGGCCCTGTGCTGAATGGGTGTCGGTGTCTTGAACTTCATGCGTTCAAGCAGTTCGAGCACCTTCGGCGCAATGCCAAGCCCAAAAAAAGTTGCTGGTACATTTGTGTTCGTCATGTTTTGATTCTTCTTTCTATTTCAATTTTTAAGTTTGTTAGGTAATGAGGCGGGATTATGAGGTGGGCTGCTCGTGTCCAGATCGCTACCTTAGTTGACCACTATAATGCCTCATAGGCCCCAAAACGTCAATCTTTTTCTTTGCCCCCCAAAAATCTTACGGCCACAACACGTTCCAGCAAAGAACCTTTGGCGGTTCCCTTCCCCAGCGAGAGGTCGCTCACCACCACCCGGCCCAGGATCCGTACCACATCCGCTTTGGCCGATTTCTCACGATAGGACCAAGCCGCATGGATGGCATACAAGCGCCCCTTGACTTGCCCCAGATAAAGCATCACATGCCCTTTCAGGCGCAACAGGGTCAATCCCCCTATACCCTGCCCCGCAATGACCACAAACTTTTCGGGCGCGTTATAATGGGCGTCAAAATCAGCCACGCCGACCCCCGTGGAACCCTGCTCCGAAGAATTGCGCGGCAAATCCAGCCCCACCGTGGCAAAAACCATATGGATGAACCGCGAACAATCCTGCGCCCCTCCTGTGTCACCCCAACCATAAGGGGCATCCAGCAGCTTAAACGCCTGTTCGATCACGGTGCGCGCCGTATACCGCAAATAACCCTGGGAAACATCCCCGCGCGGGATGAACGCACGCCCCAAACGAGCCCTGCCATCCTCGCCCCGCACCGGATACACCACCTCCACGCATTCTTCCCCCACACGCTGGAGCCTGAAACGGGCGCCCATGCGGACCGAGCTGAGCGCCGCTGTCATCGGCGCATCCTTGAAGATATTGGCACGTGCGGACGTGACCACGATAAAGCGCTCGGGTAAAAAGATCGCACGCCACGCCACCGCATCCATGAAGGCGATATCCACCTTCCTCACCCAGCCTGAAGATATCCCGTCCTTGACAAAAAACCACTGCCCGTCAGCCGTCTCATGGAGGACCACAACCGGGGCCCCCAGATCTAGGCCGCTATTCTGGACCTGATCAAAATGCACATCCCCCGGAGCGGTATACAAGGGTTCATCTGTGGGCACAAGGCGCTGGCGGGTAAACCCGACGGTCAACGCATAACGCACCGGGACATTCATCCCAATGCCCTCAACGGCCATCGCTTTATCGAGGCGCTCATAAAAACCCGCGTCAGACCTGGCGCCATCCTGGCGAAAAAGACTTTGTTGCTTTAACAGGATCTCAAGGGCGGCTATCTCTGCTTTGACATATGCCCCGGGTACAAACGCCGGCAGGGCCGCCAGGTCATCGGTCAACTTCTTCTGCCGGAGCCTTTGATTAAACGTATTGATCCGGGCGGGCGTCATGACAACCTTGTCAGCAGAAGGATGCCGCCTGATCCAGAAATCCGGGGCCCGCATATTCAACGTCACATGCGGCAGCTCTATCGTGGAGGAGCCCCCCTCTGTCGGAGCGGCAAAGGCGCTCAGAGTATAACTCAGGAAAACAAACGACAGCATTGCCCGCATAATATCCCTCCGTAAGTCCCTACAATATTCCCTAAAATAGCCAGCAAAAGCCCCACGGACGCCAGGCCTGGCTCGTACACCGCCGCCACAACAGGCGCGGAGGCAACCCCGCCGATGTTCGCCTGGCTTGCCGCTGCGGCCAGGAACAAAGGCGCGCGCATCAGGCGGGCCGCCCCCAGCAGGAACAGCGCATGCACCACGATGATCACACCCCCTGCGCTGATCAAAACCACCGACGTCCCCAGATCCGACAAGGAGGCTTTTGCGCCAATGGCCGTCAATACAAAATATAAAACCCAGTAACCCACCCTGGAAGCGCCGCAGGCTTCAAGGCGGCGGGCCGGCGTCAACGACGCGCCCAGTCCGATCAGGCTCACCACCATGATCGTCCAGGCCGACGTGCTGAAGAGATCCTTGACCTGCGGCAAATACCCGGCCGCGTATTTTGCGGCCACACCCGCACTGAGCGCACACACCCCCAGCAGAAATACCCCCGGCATCGTCAACAACGTCTGCGGACGCGCCTGCGTGCCCAGCGACATTTTCAATTCATCCAGCACAACACGGTCCGAAGAATTCCAGCGGTCGAATGCCTCCTGCCAGCGCACCCCCGCGATCAATATCCCCATCCAGACATATGGCACAATGGTATCCACGACCACCATCGGCAAAAAAACATTATCCGGCGTGCCCAGCGCTTCGCGTGTGGCGATCATATTCGCGCTCCCCCCGATCCATGACGCTGAAAGCGCGCCAAACCCCGACCAGAATTTCCCGCCAACACCCCCCTTGACCATCAGAAACGCGAGGAGCGTCCCCGCCACAACACCCAGGCTCCCGCAAAAGAACATGCCCAGCGCTTTGGCGCCCAAACGGGATATCGCCTTCAGATCCACCGTGACCAACAGTAAAAAAAGCGCCATGGGCAGCACGTTGGCGATGATCATTCCCAGGATCGGCGCACGGGCATCAATGAGACCGGCGCTCGAGGCCATCATGGGCAGGAAATAAATCCAGAAAACCGGCGGAAGAAAATTGAACCAGGCGCTGGTCCGCGGCTGTGCGGCCAGCCAAAGGACAAACCCTTCCAGGACAAGAAGAACGGAAACAATGAACACAGGATCATGGATCATAGGCGAGGCGTTACCCCGATCCCGGCGCGCGCCGCAGAAAGATCAAAGCCGCCCTTGCTGTCAAGATAAGGAGACCTGGCCAACGGCCCCCGGAGAAAATACGTGGTGTCAAGGTCAATGAACCGGAAACACCCCATGCCGCAGGCCACATGCGCAGAGGCGGTAATGGCCAGAGAGCTTTCCATCATGGCCCCGATCATGAGTTCCATGCCAGCGCCCCGTGCCGCACGGGCGATCGCCGCGCCCTCGAGGATGCCGCTCTTCATGAGTTTCACGTTGACGGCGGAAACAGCTTTGATACGGATAGCGCGCGCCGCATCCGCCAGCGAACCGACACTCTCATCGGCGCACACCAACGTCCCGGCCAGGCGCGTGACTTTCTTCAACCCTTCCCAGTCATCCCGGGGGACGGGCTGTTCGATGAGCAGCGGATGAACCTTGCCAGAACGCAGGCACTTTAAGAATTTCAACATGGTTTCCGCGCTGAACCCCTGGTTAGCATCCAGGATGATCCCCGCGGATGGCGCGGCTTTTTTAATGGCCAGGACCCGTGCCATGTCAAGGTCAACATCTCGCCCCACCTTCACCTTGAACGTAGCAAAGCCCTGCCGGGCATACAACCGGGCCGCGGCAGCTGCCTCTTCCAGCGAGCCAATAACAATGGTAATGTCCGAACACAGGGCCGATGGCGTTTCACCGAACAATTTCCACAGCGGCATGCCCAGCGAACGCGTCCACGCATCCAGGACCGCCATCTCCCATGCGGCCAGGGCGGCATGATTGCCTGAGAATTTTTCACGAAAAGCTTCCAGAAAAGCGCGGTAATCCGCTATGTCTTCCCCGGGGCTGACAGCCGCGGCTTCCCTGAGATTCCGCTCTGTCACCGCCACGGTCTCACCCGTAATATGCGTCGCGATAGCGGCTTCCCCAAACCCCTTGATGCCGCTGGTAAGTTCAAGTTTAATAAAAATATTTTTCAGGCTGTTATGCTGACCGGTGGCAATACGGAAGGGGACTGCCAGAGGCGCCTCGACCACGGCCACAGTAACGCCGCGAATGACCATTTTTTTAAGATCGATACGCGGCATGTTTATGCGCCTCCTGCCGGCAGACTGACCGTGAAGACCGCCCCGCCGCCGGGCACACTGCGCACCAATATCTCGCCGCCGTGCTTGCGGACAATGCCATAGGCAATGGAAAGGCCAAGGCCTGTCCCCTTGCCGACCTCCTTGGTCGTAAAGAACGGCTCAAAGACACGGGGAAGAACATCCGGCGCAATGCCGCAGCCGTTATCCTCGAATTCCATGACCGCCATGCCTTCCCGCATGAACGTCCTGACATGGATACGCCCGTGCCGGGGATCCACGGCCTGGACCGCATTCATGAGAAGATTGATAAAAACCTGTCCGAGCTGGCGCGGATAACACATGATGCGCGGCAGATCCCCGCGCTCCTGGATGAGTTCGATGCCGTATTTGACCTCATGCCGGATAATATTGACCGCCAGGTCAAGCACCGCGTGAATATCGTCGAGTTCCAGATTTTCCTTGTCGGCACGCGCAAAAGTCTTCAGGTCAATGATGATCTTCTTGACACGCTCCACCCCTTCCCGGGTCTCGGCCAGGACCTCATGGAATTCCGGCAAAGCCGCCTCGAGGCCCACTTCAAGCTTCATGGCGTCGAGGATCTGCAACGACTCCATGCCCTGCACCTGGGCAAGAGGCCGCGCGGCGGCTTCCCACTCGCTGTAAGTCTGCAAGAGATCCTCAAACTTTTTGGCATATTGCCCGAGGATCACAAGGTTATTGCTGATATAGCCCAGGGGATTATTGATCTCGTGCGCCACGCCTGCCGCCAGCTGGCCCAGCGAGGACATTTTTTCAGCCTCGACGAGACGGGCCTGAAATGCGACCAGCGTTTCGTAAGCGGCTTTAAGTTCACCGGCACTTTGACGCAAGGCCTGCTCCATGCGTTTGTGCTCGGACATGTCCATAAAGCTTTCCAGGAGGAAATTCCGGTCATTGATCGTCACCGGGACAACGGTCTTGAGGATCGGCGACACCTCCCCGTTGCCCTTGAGGAGCATGCGGTCCGCGGAATCGATCTTCTGATCCAGGTCCAGAACGGGACAGTGGCCTTTCTCCATGGGGCAGATGTACTGGTGGCAGACATGGTTGATGATGTGCTCCTTCTTCTTGCCGAACATATCCTCGGCGACCGGATTCACATCGACGATCCGCCGCGTCTGGGCATCGATCAGGATGATCCCGACCTGTACGGCATTGAACAGGGTGCTCAGATACGTCTCGCCCACCTGCATGGCCCGCCCGGCCTGCTCGGCCCGTTTGCGCTCCGCGGTCTCGAATACAGCCGCACGGCTGCCCGTGAAATTGCCATCCCCATCCGCCCCCACCCGGGAACGCAACCGCACCGGGAACAGCGTCCCGCCCTGACAGACCAGATCACACTCCAGGTCATCGACCGGGCCTTTCCCCATGCCCGCCGCGGCATAAACCTTCAGCCCCTCGGGCGTTAAAATATCCTGAAATTTCATCTTCCCGATAATGTCTTTCCGCGCATATCCCAGCCAGGAAAGTTCCGTGTCATTCACGCGGACAAAAACACCATCCTTGTCGAGCGAATGATAGCCGCAGGGCGCCTGGTTGTAAATATCATGGATCTCTTCGGGCGTCTGGGGCAAAGAGGCAGGGCAGGGAAGATTGTCATCTTTCATAAAATAGCGCCTTCCTGGGGCATCCACAAAATCTCTGGCTTGTGCGGGCCTTCTACCGCTTATCATGAAACATTATACACAATCGGCACTACAGAAATACCCTAATTTTAGCCGCCTGCCATCCGGGATAGATCAATGATCCGGGTGTTTGTACCCGCAGCGCGCATCACCAGGCCAGGAAGTCCCAAGCTTCTGGCGCACATGCACACAGGTGAACGGACGGCCGCCCACTGTTTTATGCGGACCCAGGCGGGCCGGATACACAAGGCATCGGGAATGCCCCTCGGGCGTCATAACCAGATGCACACAGGGGTCTTCAAACGCGCCGCAACACGCGCCACAGTGCCGGCAGCGCGCTTCCCAATCCTCCTGGCGGGTCGCCAGCCATGTGTCATAACGCTGTTGATCGGACATAACGCCTCCACCCCGGCAACATGAAAAAGCCCAGGCTTAGACAGCCTGGGCTTGAGCTCAACATCAACACGACACCACTTATTTCCCGAAGACGCCCAGAAGCCCCTGGACATGTGTTGCCGCCTGATCCGCCTTTGATTGCACCGCACCGACCTTCTTCTGCGTTGAGGATGTCGTGGTCTGCGCATTCTGCCCGGCACCACCCAGCACGCTGGCGAACTTTTGCTTGGCCAGGGCAGCGATCTTTTGTTTGGCAGTAGTCACAATATCCTGCGCCCCCGTCGATTTTGAATTAAGCGCCGTCAGGACATAATTGGCCACGCTGAGTGCCGTCTGATATTTACCCTCTCCCAGCAATGCCCTGGCCTGGGTCACCAGAAACTGCTCCTGCTGCGCCGGAGCCCCTGTGGCCTTGGACTGATCAATGATCTGCTGAGCCTGCGGATCAACGGCCACCTGCGCGGATACCTGACCCACCGGCGTATTAACCGTTGCCTCGGCGGCGCGGGCCAATCCTGCACCGGCAAACGCCAGTACCACCAACCCCGACACCCCCACCCTGACAGCACGCTTGTTCATACCCAGCTCCTTGATTGATGTGTGATCCACCCTATGCCTTATCCAAAAACCCTGTATTAACTTAATATCGCCGACAATCTCACGCGCCAGATCAACGCCGGCCATCATCCGCCGCGAAAAATTCCCTGCGGTGATAATCCATCCAGGCCGCCATCATGTTAGTGGGGATCATCTCAACGGCATTATTATACTCGACGACCATAACATTGTACACCCGGCGCGCCGCCGCGATCTGCGCCTCGAGTTCCACCAGCGCGGTCTGTAATTGCAAAAAACTCCTATCCGCCTTCAGCTGAGGATACGCCTCCGCCCGCATCAAAATCCCCAGCATCATCGGCGTGATCATGGCATCAACCTTGATCTTCTCCTGGTCTGCCATTCCCGCTGATACGGCACGTTCACGCAAAGCTGTAAGCGCCGTCAGCACAGCCGCCTCATGATCCGCATAACCTTTAACCACCGCTACAAGCCCGGGGATCAGATCATAACGCTTCTTCAACACCACATCCACCGCGCTGAAAGCGCTTTCCACGCGGTTCTTCTTACTCACGAGGTTATTAAAAAAAACAACGGGAAGAAAGATCAAAATGACGATCAGGATTGTCATGCCGCCCCCTCCTGACTTCCGCAACGGGACACCCTAGAATCAGTTTTTTTGTTTAACAATATTATAAAGCACCTGTTGTTCGAGATCCATTTGCAAAATAACTCTCTCTGCGACCGGAGCGCTCAACGATTGATGATCCAACGCGTACATTGTGTGCGTAAGTTCAGCTGCTCGCTTTGGGCTTAACCCAGCCCGACCTTGTTCCAATAATCGCTCAAGTTCCTTATAATCGTATACGCAACAAACGCGATGCAAATGTGAGCCTCAATGCGTTTTCTGCGATAATGATACACAGGACGAATTCTTAAATCGGTCTTTGATATTCGGAACGCCTTTTCAATTCGCCATAACTGACGATAATTCTCGACGACCTTTTCAACAGATAAATCTGTGTTAGTAATGTACCCTTTCAGCCCGTCCCAAAGGCTGTCTCGCTCCGCCTTAATCTCATCAATCGATACTTCAATGTTGCCTTTGAGCGTCAGAAACTTATTGTATCCGCGATTATTGATGTGTTCTTTTGACAACTTTCCGGATTTAATCTTTTGCCGGAGCCTGACAAGGCCGCGTTCTCGTCCATAGGCATCTTTCTTCCGGCGTTGCTCCGAATAAGTTACGATCAGTCTACTACCGTCTGCTCTTTGCAGATCGAAACCTTGTTGATCATTAATTCGTTTAGCTTGTTCAAGAATTTTTTCCTTGCTGGCGTCGGACTCATTCTTAATGCGTGCACCAAGAATAAATGTGTAGCCTTCGGCTGCCAATAGTTTTAGGTTGTCCCTGCTCAATAATCCAGCGTCTGCCACAACCACCGGCCGCCCAAGCCCATATTTCTGGCGAATCTTATCCAGCGTTGGCAACAAGGTATGCCCTTCAAAAACGTTTCCCTCAAAGATATCATATCCGATCGGATATCCTTGTTCGCCAATCAGCAGACCCAGCATGATCTGTGGATGTTGGAACTTCCCGTCTTTTGAAAACCCAACTTTTCTGAGATCATCTTCATCTTCGGCTTCAAAATACAGGGTTGTCATATCATAAAAGACCACTGAGATGTGTCCCAATACGCCACGACTGTACTCAAATGCCAAACGCTCCACGGCTTCTTTATGTTTATCATTTAACCTGTCAAGAAATCGATAAATGCTATCAGCGTCGACAACAACACCTTGATAGCGATATAAATAATCGACAGTCTTAAGTTTACTAACAGGATGCGCTAGACGCGCGATCACTATGTGGCGAAATAACGCTTCCGGGATAGAGCCAAAACCGAGACGGTCAAACAATGTCCCAAAAATAAGTTCTGGCCCAACAACACGAACTTGCTGATTAGAAAGCTGCCCCAAAAACCGTTTGACCGCGGCTTCTTCTGATGTTTGAAACAAAAACAATTCATCCTGCTTCCCGTCGCAAGTTCGAATAATATTCCAGGCTTTTTGAACAAGAAGACTGATTTTATTTTGTTCGTTTGAGGCACCGACTGTTCTAAATACTCGATAACCGTCCGATTTATCGATAATCTGAACACTGACGGAGCCGCTCTTGTTTCTCTTCTTTCGTACAAACATGAAGCCATTTTAACAGCGGGACACCCATTTTTGAATATTTTTTAAAAGTCTATCGACGACAACTGTCTATCAAAGAACGCGAAAATTAAAAAGTGCGGAAGTCAGGAAAATGACGATCAGGATTGTCATGCCGCCCCCTGGATTTCGCTTAGAGGTCCAATTTTCCCAGATAATACGCTTCCCGTCAAACAGTTAACCGGCATGCCGGGGTGTGCCGTGGAAAAGCTCCTGGAACCTGGCCAATATTTTAGACGGGGCGATCTCCGGAGGGGTAAGCAAAAATCCGGCCTTCCGGAAAAATATGCCGGCCGAGGGGTAACTGAAAAAAACAGAGATCGGAACTGCCAGGATAAGAGGAACCGCGATCAAGGATACCCACCAGAAAAGGGTCTGGTTGACCGCATACGCAATGGCCGCCCAGATCAAGGCCCCGACAGACCCTGCCCAGTGCGCCTGGAACGCTTCTTTCACCGAAGTCTTTTTGAGATTACGGATCTGCCGCTTCCAGACCAGTTTCTGGCCGATCAAATTCAGAAATACGTACCAGGAATGGAAAATCATCCTGATGGGCGCCAGGAATATGGAAAAAAGCGTTTCCATCAAAATGCTCGCCAAGAGCCGCCAGAACCCGCCGAAACAGGCCAGCCTCCGGCGCGACACAATGATCAAAATAAAACTGAGGACTTTGGGGGCAAAGAGGAAGACCGCCGTAGCGATCAACAGGTGGATCGACAATTCACGGTATTCCACGGGCCATCGGGGAAAAAGGCTCAACTCCGCCGAGAAATAGACGGTCCTGTGAAAAAAATTGACAATGGCATTCACCGTCATGAGGACCAGCATTGAAAACCACATGAACGATGAAAAATAAAAAAGGTTGCCGTTCAAAAAAAGAATACGATGGCCGAAGGATATCCGCTTCATGAACATCAGCCGCAAATGCTGGATATTCCCCTGGCACCAGCGCCGGTCCCGTTCCAGTTCCTCAAGCAAATTCGGCGGGAGTTCCTCGTAACTGTCGGGCAGTTCATGGGCAAGCCACACCCCCCACCCGGCCCGGCGCATGAGCGCGGCCTCCACGAAATCATGGCTCATGATATGTCCGCCGAAGGGCGGCCCGCCCAGAAGCTTGGGCAGAACGCAATAACGCATGAAAGGCTCCATGCGGATGATCGCGTTGTGACCCCAAAACCCCGATTCATCCAGCTGCCAGAACCTTAGCCCCGCAAAGAAAAGCGGGCCGTACACATGGCCGGAAAACTGCTGCAGCCGCGATACCAGGCTGGTCTGATTCATGGCCATGGGGGCCGTCTGAAGTATGCCGATATCCGGGCGCGCGTCCATCATGTTTACCAGCTGCACCAACAGCCGCCCGCCCATCAGGCTATCGGCATCCAGGGTGAGCATATATTTGTACCCGACGCCCCAGCGCCGGCAGAAATCCGTCACGTTCCCGCTTTTTTTATGGATGTGAAGTTTGCGGCGGCGGTAAAAGATCCTGCCGAATCCGTTCACCCGATGGCATAATGCGGCCCAGCCGGTTTCCTCCTCGATCTGCTGCTCCCGATGCGACGAGTCGCTCAGGATAAAGAAATCAAAACGTTCCACAACCCCCGCTTCCTGCAGCGATTCATACATGGCCTGCAGCGCGGCATAGATCCGCGGCACCTCCTCATGATGGACCGGCATGATAATCGCCGTGCGGCTTTGAGGCGGGATCGGCACGACATCCGCAGGGATCGGCAAGTGCGCGTCTTTTCCACGAAGCGCCAGGAAAAATCCAAAAATAACCGTCCAGAAATTAACGGAGATCCATCCAAACAAGAATGTAAAAATAAAAATGATCCAGGAGGTGAACGGCGAGAATGCCTGGGGGCTCAGGATCATTGTGATCGTCGAGGCAGCCATCGCCGTGGAAGCAATAACAAGGCTGAAAAAAAACAACCGCCGCAGGGTAAGGCGCATGATATGCCGGATATCCCGCTGCGGAGGATCCTTGGGATCGAGGCCCCGGTATCCCATAGGCGTCCGTTGCAACGGGCGCCGGCATGCAGGGCCAAACAGCGGATAGAAGCGTTCATCGGGAGCCACGCCCTGTTCCTGCAAAAGGCCCAACAACACCGGCAGAATACGCGGAAGACTGATCCGGCCAGGCTGATCGGGTGCGCCGGCCGCCAGGCGCGCGATCGCCTTTTCCGTCAGATCCTGTACCGTACTTTCCGGCAATTTCAGCAACTGCAGGTAAAGTACGATCGTTTCACGGACCAATTTAACATGTTCACCGGGTTCATCCGGCGGTTCGTTCGTTCCCGACATCATCATCCCTCTGGATCGTCAAAAAGCTTACGCTTTAAGGCAGATAGGTATAGCTCCATGTTTCCGTCACAGGTACATCCCCGTCTTTCAAAAAAGCGCGCAGATCAATCGCCGGCGGCTGATACGGCAGCATGCCCTGAAAGATCCCGGTCTGATCCACTTTCACTTCAATCACTAGACGCCATCCGCCAATGGCTGTATTCCGTATGACCTGGGCCCGTTCCACCTTGTACCCGTTAAAAATCTGAATATCGGGCATCACCTCTTTGCCCGGCACAACCGTCCCAGCCAATTTGCCGCTGAAATCGATCACAAACATCACGCCGTCCTTCTTCTTGACCACACGGGTTGCTGTCACATAACTTTGCGGCAGCGGCCTTTGACCCGCAAAATGCCACATGAGCGTGTAATTATAATGCACAACTTCCCCGGGCTCCGGTGTCCGTTCCGGGACCCAATACGCGCCGATATTATCATTGTACTCATTGGACGTGGGAATCTGGATGAGTTCAAGATGCCCTTTGCCCCACTCGCCCTGCGGCACAACCCAAACACCGGGCCGCCGGTCATAACGGGCCTCGAGGTCCTGATAATGATCGAACGCTGTATCCCTTTGGATCAGGCCGAATCCCAGCGGTTGTCCGCCGCCGAATGAATTGACCAGCAGTTGTGCGGGGGCCACCAGGGGATGCCAGACCCATTCGCCCGACCTCAACTGCATCAAGAGCCCGTCGGAATCATGCACCTCGGGACGAAAATCGCTTTCGCCTTTAAGCCCTGAATTCTCTCCGAAGAAAAACATGGACGTCAAGGGCGCGATCCCCAGCTTGCGGACCTTCTTGCGGATGAACAGCACGCTTTTAACCCCGACAACCGTCTCTTCCCCTGGACGGATCACGAATTCATACGCGCCCGCCAGGCTGGGGCTGTCGAGCAGGGCATAAATGACAATTTCTTTGGCCTCGGCCCTGGGCTGAACGATCCAGAACTCGGTGAACAAGGGAAATTCTTCGCCGACGTCCTCGACGGTATTGATCGCCAGCCCTCGGGCGGACATGCCGTACGACTGCCCCTTACCCAGCGCCCGGAAATAACTGGCCCCCAGGAAAGAAACGATTTCATCGGCATACTGGGACGTATTGATCGGATAATGGATCCTGAACCCCGCAAACCCCAGATCCCCGGAAGGCTTTTCCTGAACGGCATTTTTCGTGTAATCAAAAAGGTCGGCGGCAAACGGGATATGGTGCGTCCCTTTGCGGTCGATATAATGGATCGTCACAGGTTGTTGATAAATAAATCCCGGATGAAAAAACTGGACCTGAAACGCTCCCGGGCCTTCGCGCCACAGGCTTTGAGAAGGCTTGAAACGGATATCCCGCCATTGGTCATACCCTATTTTCTTCAGGGACTCCGAAAGGTTTTGTCCCGGCGCCTGAAAAGGCCGGGTGGATACCCCCTTGGCCTTCTCGATGACATCCTGAAAATGAATCCGCACGGGCTGATCATCCGCGGCGGCCCATGCCACCGACGGGGATACCCGCGCTGATGTGCAGGCGAGCATCGCGGCAACAATAAGAATGAATTTATAAAATACTTTTTTATTTTCGTCCATAAACACCAGCCAATTCTTTTTGGGGTCGTATAACAACAGGATGGAGTTGTAATTATATCAGAATCCGCTGAATTCCAACAGTTATTTCAGCGTCGCCATGATCACCAGAACCCCCTTACGGACCATCATCACACCGATGGCCGCCAGGAGAAGGTACATCACCTTGGACAAAGCCCTGGCACCGCTCACGCCTATCAGGCGCATGAGCCGGTCAGAAATTGAAAACACCACGCCCACAATGACAATATTCAACAGAACAGCCGCCAGCGTCCACCCAGCCGGATTGATTCATCAGCATCAGGGCCATGGTCAGAACCGCAGGGCCGACGATCAAAGGGGTGCCGATGGGCACCGCCGCCAGTTCCATGGGTTTGAGCTTCTTCGTGGAAGACGTTTGCCCCATGAGATCCACCATGGACAGGCAAAAAAGGATCAGCCCTCCGGCGATCATGAAATCGCCCATGCTGATCCCCAGAAAATTAAAAATAGCCTGGCCCAAGAAAATGAAACTGATGGCCAGGACCGTGGCTGTCAAGAGCGAACGCACAATGATCCGGCGCTTCTCTGCGGCGGAGATCCCATGGGTCAATCCGGCGAAGATCGCCAGGTTCCCCAGAGAATCCATGGCAAAGAACATCGGGATAAAAGCCAGAAGGATCTGATTGAACATTGCTTACCGCCTGCGGGGGCCGCCTGACACGTACTGTGCCAGGTTAACCCTTCAGATTGATGCACCAGCCATTTTCAAATGCTATTTGATCCCCAAACCTGCCTGGGGCGATTCGATGGCCGTCACACTCACAACAGACGGCGTCAGGCCGCTGAACGTATCACTGGTCAGTGCTTCAATGGCCGCATCATCGAGAATAAGGCGTAACCCGCCCCCCTGGGCTGTCAGCGCAATATTCTGGATCGCCACACCGCCCGGGATCACTTGCGCATTATCCGGGACAGGGACATTGATCAAATCCCTAAAGCCTTTATCAGCATTACCCACTTCCCCTGCCGGAACTATATACCCATAACTCATGGTGTATGCCCCCTCCGGCCTAGTAAAGCCATCTTTGTACGGAAGCACATCCAGGATCTGTGCCCCATTAACAAAAACATGAAAATTCGCCAAGCCGTCCAGTAGCCGCCATTTTCTCTCTCTAAAAAACTGTTCCGGCCTAACAAAACCATTTTGCTTGATGTACTTAACATACGGCCATGGCCCTTGCACCGGCGTTGAGGCAAGGTAAAGATAAATTCCATGCTCTTGAATCACCTTATCCGCAAGGCCGCTATCCTTCAACCCCTGGATAAAATTCTCATATTTCTGCTGAGCTATAGGACTGAACGTGGACAACCAAGGCGTTTTACCCGTAAAATAAGCTTTGGCCAGTTGCGCGAATATTTGCGGAAGATCTTCCCCTTCCTTCCTTTTGCTGTCGGCAACGCCAATGGCCCATAAAAGACGCATGTCCTGAACCCCTTCACCCTGATAGCCATCAACCATATCCCTCCAAATGGGCCTGGTCTTGTAATCCGCTGAACTGATCGGGTGGGTCAACAAAACACCCCGGATCATCTTGCTATCATCCTTATCCTGCAGGACAAAAACCCTGTTATCCCGAATCAACTTTAACAACACATCTTTTTCAAACTGAAGATAATTATCCCGCTTCCACGCTTCATTGTGAACGGCCACGATCTCATCAATCCGCGCTTCCATCGCAGGCACTATCTCCACAGAGGCTTCCCGATTAACAGCGGGCGGCGCGGCAACAACGTCCACCGCAGCGTTCAACAAGAATATCGGACCTGACGAACGAGGGATCGCCTGGGAATCATCTCCCTTGACAAACGTAAGGGTGTCGAACTTTTCACCACCCGAAAGATAATGGCGCGACACACTCTCGCCGGATACAGGATCCGGCGTTTCCTTAACCATATTGATGACGCCTTTCTTGTAGGCATCAAGATAACGCTGGTAGATCTGCTCCGTGATCGTCTTGTCGGCCAGGTCCACCCCGGCGATCTTCTTCTGGCCCACATACGCCGTGGCCATGAGCGTATCTTTGACCGCCTCGCGGTACCACTTGGCCAGGATCACCGCGTAAAAGATCTGACGGATCACGCCAAAATTCATCCCCTCATTGACTTCACGCTCCAGGGCCGGCAAAAGGACATCGCGGAAAACCTGTTTGGAAAGTTCGCGCGACATATCTGCCGCCGGCGCACTGCCACCCTGCTGTTGGGCTGTATAATCCGAATCCAGCATCAGCTTCAAATGCGCCTGGGTCACGTAAACGGCATTACCTCTTTCAAACACCTTGACATCTTCCGGCGTGATCCACACCTTGTTGAACGCATCCACCGGGATATCGATCGTCCCAAATTCCGCCTGGGCTTTGGCATACACCTTGTCCCAAAAATCTTTGCCCAGATTCTTGTCAGGGTCCATGACCGACGCCGAGATCTGTTTTAAGATGTAATCCTGCGCGAGCATGTCGCGGCCAAGATCCGTCTGGCCCAGCGCATCCTCGATCATGCGGTCATGCTCATAGGGCGACAGGTTGACCCAAAGGTCCTTTTCAGGCACAGCCACGGCCGCCAGGAAATACCGCACCATCCGCTCGCCTTCCGCTTTAACATTGGATGAAGAAACATTGTTATTGCCGGAATCAATGATGAAACGGATATTGAACGGCTTGGCCGGATCGATCACCATCCCCTTGATCAAGACCGGATTGAAGGCCGGCGACGGGGGCACGATCGTGCCGGGGATCGGCAAAGAATCGACCTTAAACTGCTGGGCCTGCGTCAGTTCCGGTCCAACACTCAGAACGATAACCAGCAATAAGCATAAAATGCGTTTCATCATAAAACCTTTCCCATCAAACGTTTTTTAAAGGTTTGCATATAATTTTATACAGAATGAAAGAATTATAACATCCTTTAGCGCCATCTTCAAGGGCAAGCGCTATAAGGAAGAGCGGCGGTCAGTGCAGGTCTTTGGCATCAACATGGAACTTATGCAGGACCCTGTGCACCACAGGGGTGAACACGATGCCCATGACCGCGATGAATACAAGGCCGCTGAAAAGCGCATAAAGCGCCGCGAAGACTTTCGCGCCAACGCTGGTCAGGGCACCTATCGGGCCCATGCCGCCCAGGATCATGGCGGCATTGAGAAAAGAATCGATCCAGGTGAAACCAGCCGCCCAATGATACCCGGCAATGCCAATGCCCAGCGCCGTAAGGATGAGAAGCAGCGCCATCCCTGCATATACCAGCAGTCTTTTAACAAAAATATCAACTGAAGCTACTTGTTCGTGCCTTCGTTCGAACATGATCAAACCCCTTATCCCTAAACAACATTTCCCTGCATATGTTCCATGATATGGATCGCCTTGCCTTTGTAGCGTGGGATCAAATGGAGATGGGCGTGCATGACCTGCTGGCCCGCCACCTTGCCGCAATTCGCCCAAATATTATACCCGTCGGGGCTTAGATCCCTTTGGATGAGCACTTCCATTTCCAGCATCAGGTCGTACATTGCCTTGTATTCCAGCGGCGTCACATCAAAGATCCGTTGAACATGCCTGAAAGGGATGATCAGGGTATGCCCCTGGGAGACAGGCTTGATGTCGTAAACCGCATACGCCAAATCATTCTGGAGAACTTTGGGAAGGTGAGAACAAAATTCACAGCCCGTCATAACGACCCCCTGATTTTATTTGTCCAAATTATTCCTGGCAAGAATGGCCTGGCACAAGACATCAACCCAGGAAACTTTTTAGTATTATCGCATAAAATAATAAAAATAATACCGGCTATATACGCGGGCGCTCTTGCTGGCCGTTTAGCCTATCTTGACCGAACGCATGGAAATCGCGCCCAGCGTCACTTTCTCGGCGAAAAAACTAACCGCGTCATCCGGCGCCTGCAGGGCCAGCACATAAAGGAGCGGCAGATAATGCTCGTCGGTCGGGACCGCCAGCTTCGCGGCCGGACCCAGATCCTTGTAATTCACGATGGCGGTGTGATCGCCGGCCAGGATCAACGCTTTGATCCGCGCGTCAAACTCAAGCGCCCAGTCAAAGGCCGACGCATCCCAGCTCAAATGCCCCAGATTATGGACCACATTGCCGCTGGCGATGATCAAAACACCCTGACGGCGAAGATCCTGAAGCTTCCGGCCCAACTCATAATGGGCGGAGGGCCCCATGCGGCGATCAAGGCTTAACTGAACCACCGGGATATCGGCACGGGGAAACATCCGGCATAGAACAGACCAGGCGCCGTGATCCAATCCCCACTGATGATCAAGGCCGACACGGTCTTTCCCCAGGATATTTTGTATGGACCGCGCAAGCACCGGCGCCCCGGAAGCCGGATAGTCCTGGGCATAAAGCTCCGGCGGGAATCCGTAGAAATCATGGATCGTCCGTGGATGCTCCATGGCTGTCACATACGTTCCATCGGTCTGCCAGTGTGCGGAAATGCAGAGAATTGCTTGAGGTGTGGGCAACGATCGCGCCGCCTTTTCCCATGCGGCAGAAAATTCATTGTCTTCGATGGCGTTCATCGGATTGCCATGCCCTACAAACAGCACCGGCATTCTCGTATAGTAAGTAACATAATTTAGTTTAACTTCCCGTCGAAGAATGATGAAATTCTGCTCTTGTCTTTCTTGGTTCTTCCGGGAAGTTCGTGGGTTATCGACGGAAGGCGGTTTTGGTAGAATATGCCTTTAACCGGAGGGCATATGCACGATCGGGATTTGTATTCTCAGGTATTAGGTTTAACGAA
>Ga0209083_1002448_pt1 | contig 17655 bp, 14 predicted proteins | sample AM7aDNAmetaG_FD_184132 | JGI IMG/M metagenome (GOLD analysis project Ga0209083, IMG submission 184132) | Freshwater microbial communities from Finland to study Microbial Dark Matter (Phase II) - AM7a DNA metaG (SPAdes) (version 3) | ecosystem: Environmental > Aquatic > Freshwater > Lake ...
GAAGCTCGACAAGGCGGGGATCGGGCCGGAGCGCGCGCGGGTGGTGACGGCGGGCTGCTTCGGGCTCTGCCGCTCGGAGGACCTGGCGAAAGTGACGCACGTGCTGGTGCGCCCGACCAAGACGCTCTACCGCCTCACCGACCCGGCCGATCTGGATGAGATCATCGAGAGCCACATCCGCGGGGGCAAGCCGGTCGAGCGCCTGCGCCTCAAGGGGCACACGATCAGCCAGCGCTTCTTCGACATGTACGGCGACGTCGCCTTCTTCAACCGGCAGAGCCGCGTGGCGCTGCGCAACAGCGGCATCGTGGACCCGGAGAGCCTGTTCGAGTACATGCACTACAAGGGATTCGCCCCGCTGGCCAAGGTGCTGGAGAAGGGGAGCGCGGCGTGGGTGGTGGAGGAGATCACGCGTTCGAAGCTGCGCGGGCGCGGCGGCGCGGGCTATCCGACGGGCAAAAAATGGGCGATGGCGGCCGCCGCCAAGGATGAGACGCGCTACCTCATCTGCAACGCCGACGAAGGGGACCCGGGCGCGTTCATGGACCGCAGCATGCTGGAGGGGGACCCGTACAGCGTGGTGGAGGGGATGCTCATCGCCGGCTACGCCATCAGCGCGCATCGCGGATTCTTCTACATCCGCGCGGAATACCCGATGGCGATCCAGCGCGTGCAGAACGCCATCGAGCAGTGCCGCAAGCACGGCCTGCTGGGGAAGGACATCTTCGGCAGCGGGTTCGATTTCGACCTGGAGATCCGGCTCGGCGCGGGCGCGTTCGTCTGCGGCGAGGAGACGGCGCTGATTCACTCCATCGAGGGGCAGCGCGGCGAGCCGCGCATCCGCCCCCCTTATCCGACCGAGAGCGGGCTGTTCGGCAAGCCGACGGTGATCAACAACGTCGAGACGCTCGCGAATATTCCGCCGATCATCTACTACGGGGCGAACTGGTTCAGCCGCATCGGCAGCGAGAAGAGCGGCGGGACGAAGGTGTTCGCGCTGGCCGGCAAGGTCCGCCACACCGGGCTGGTGGAGGTGCCCATCGGCACCACGCTGCGCGAGGTGGTCAACGAGATCGGCGGCGGCGCGCCGGCGGGCAAGAAGCTCAAGGCGATCCAGACCGGCGGCCCCGCGGGCGGCTGCATCCCCGAGACGCTGCTGGATACGCCCGTGGACTTTGACACGCTCTCCAAGGTCGGCGCCATCATGGGCTCCGGCGGCATGATCGTGATGGACGAGGATGACTGCATGGTGGATATCGCCAAGTACTTCCTGGGCTTCAGCCAGGACGAGTCCTGCGGCAAGTGCAGTCCCTGCCGCGAGGGGACGACGCGCATGCTCGAAATCCTTGAGCGGATCACGACCGGCCAGGGGAAGATGGAGGACATCACGAACCTGGAGCGGCTGGCGAAGCTGATCAACAAGGCGGCGCTGTGCGGGCTGGGGCGCAACGCCCCCAACCCGGTGCTGAGCACCCTGAAGCACTACCGCCACGAGTACATGGCGCACGTGCTCGAGAAACGCTGCCCGGCCAAGAAGTGCTCCGCGCTGATCCGCTACGAGATCGACCCGGGCAAGTGCGTCGGCTGCTCCGCCTGCGCGCGCCACTGCCCGGTCTCCTGCATCAGCGGCGAGCCGAAGAAGACGTACCTGATCGACCAGTCCCGCTGCATCAAGTGCGGGAAGTGCTTCCAGATCTGCAAGTTCCATGCGGTGAAGCGGACGTAAGAAGAGCGCCGCATTCCTCGGGCGGATCAGTGCAGGCACGGGCTTTAGCCCGTGCGCCTGTGGCGCGCTTGAGCGCGCCGCCACACACGGCGCCGGCGGACGCGAGGCGCTCACTCACGATGACTTTTATATGGAAACGAATCGGATGGAAAAGAAAATGATCTCGCTGACGATTGACGAAAAGAAGGTCTCCGTCCCCGAAGGGATGACGATCATGGAGGCGGCCGAGACGCTGGGGGTGCGCATCCCGCGCCTCTGCTACCACCCGGATTTGAGCCTGGCTGGCTCCTGCCGCGTCTGCATCGTGGATGTGAAGGACATGGGGATCTACATGACCAGTTGCTCGGTGAAGGTGTGGGAGGGGATGGTGGTGCAGACCAGCTCGCCGGAGATCCGGCAGGCGCGGCGCGATATCGTCGAGCTGCTGCTGGACAACCACCCGATGGACTGCCAGACCTGCGAGCGCGACGGCAATTGCGAGCTGCAGAACCTCGCCTATTCGCTGGGGGTGCGCCAGCGCTTCTTCGCGGGGGAGCGCAAGCGCTTCGAGAAAGAGGACAGCAGCGACTCCGTCGTGCGCGACTCGGAGAAGTGCGTCCTGTGCGGGCGCTGCACGCGCGTCTGCTCCGAGGTGCAGGGGGTGCACAACCTCAGCCGGCACGGGCGCGGTTTCCACTGCGTCGTCACCCCCGCCCACGGCGCCAAGATGAAGGACTCCGTCTGCATCCAGTGCGGGCAGTGCATCAACGTCTGCCCGACCGCCGCTTTCCTGGAGAAACGCGCCACCGAGGAGGTCTTCGCCGCGCTGGCCGACCCGGAGGTGCACGTGGTCGTCCAGGTCGCCCCCTCCATTCGCGCCGCCCTCGGCGAGGGGTTCGGCCTGCCGCCGGGCACTCCGTGCACGGGCAAGCTGGTCACGGCGCTGCGCCGGATCGGCTTCGACCGCGTCTTCGACACCGACCTGGCCGCCGACCTGACGATCATGGAGGAGGCGCACGAGTTCCTTCGCCGGATGAAGGGGGAGGGCGGTCCGCTGCCGCTGATCACGAGCTGCTCGCCGGGCTGGGTCAATTTCATGGAGAAGTTCTACCCCGAGCTCATCCCGCACGCCAGCAGTTGCCGCAGCCCCATGAGCATGATGTCGGTGCTGCTGAAGACCTACTATGCCGAGAAGATCGGGAAGGACCCGAAGAAGATCTTCGTGGTCGCCGTGATGCCCTGCACCGCCAAGAAGTACGAGTCGCGCCGGCCGGAGCACTACATGGCCGACGGCATCCCGTACACCGACGCGGTGCTGACGACGCGCGAATTGATCTGGATGATCCAGAGCGACGGGGTGAATTTCAACGGCCTCGAAGAGGGGAAGTTCGACGAGCCTCTGGGGATCGCGACCGGCGCGGGGGACATCTTCGGCACCACCGGCGGGGTGATGGAGGCGACGCTGCGCACCGCCAGCGAACTGGTGACCGGCAAACCCTTCCGCCGCATGGAATTCACCGAGGTGCGCGCCGTGGAGGGACTGCGCGAGGAGTCCATCGCCCTGGGCGACCTGGTGCTGCACGTCGGGGTGGCCAACGGCCTGGTGAACGCCAAGACGCTGCTGGACAAGGTGGTTCGCAAGGAGAAGGAATTCCACATGATCGAGGTGATGGCCTGCCCGGGCGGCTGCATCGGCGGCGGCGGGCAGCCCTATCCGCCGCGCGGCACGAAGGTGCTCGACCCCGCGCTGCTGGCCGCGCGCGCCCGCGCGCTGTACTCGATCGACGGCGCCAAGAAACTCCGCAAGTCGCACGAGAACCCGGCGGTGAAGAAACTGTACGCCGAGTTCCTCGGCGAGCCCGGCGGCGCGAAGGCCCATGAGCTTCTGCATACCCATTATTCGGCGAAACTGCCAAGAGGGATCCGATGAGCCAGTGTTGCTGCTCCCATTCCACGGACAACCGCGAAAAAGTTCTGGCCGGCGCGCGCGCCGCGCTGCCGCCGGAGATCGTCACTTTCATCGAGCAGGTGCGCCAGGGCCCCGAGCCGGCCAGCCAGCTCATCTCCGTTCTGCACAAGGTGCAGGGGCACTTCGGGCATCTCGGCGTGGCGCAGATGAACGCGGTGGCGCAGTTGATGCAGGTCCCCTCCTCGACGGTGACGGGGGTGGCGACGTTCTACCACTTCTTCCGCCTCAAGCCGGGCGGGAAGTTCCTCATCAACGTCTGCCTGGGCACCGCCTGCTACGTGAAGGGGGCCAGCGCGGTGGCGGAGCGGCTGAAGGAGGAGTTGGGCGTCGATTTCGGCGAGACGAGCAAGGACGGGATGTTCACGCTGGAGTCGGCGCGCTGCCTGGGCACCTGCGGCCTGGCCCCCGTCATCATGATCGGCGCCGACGTCCACGCCAAGGTGAAACCCGACCAGATCCCCGCGCTGCTGGCGAAGTACCGCGAGAAGACGTAAGAGCTGCGCGGGCGTGAAGCTGGGAAGATTGCCGCGGCCGGCGCGAACGCGCGCCCTGCCAAAGGGCCGCCCTGACGCGCCAGCCTCGCTGTGACGTTTAATGGCCGCGGGCGCGACGCTCAGGCTCCCTCCCTCATGGAGACTGAACGCCCCGCCCTGTTTGACCCCCCCTCCGGGCATCCCCTATAATCTTCACTGCCGCACCGCGTTGCGATGCCCGTTCCCGTCACACCGGCCCGCTGCTCAGGGAGACCATGGCCAGCGTATTGCTCGCGAATATTCCGATTCTCCTGGTGATGCTCCTGCTGCTGTGCTGCTCGGCCTTCTTCAGCGCGGCGGAGACCTCCCTCTTTTCGCTCACCCAGGAAGACCTCCGCGCGATGGCCGCCAAGCCCTCGCGCTCCGGGCGGCGGATCACGCTGCTCCTGAGCGACGCGCATACCCTGCTGGCCTCCGTGCTGTTCGGCAACATGCTGGTGAACCTGACCATCTTCGGCTTGGGCGTTCTGGTGGCGTGGGAAATAGCCGAGGTCAGCCACGCGCAGGCGGCGGCCTGGAGCGTCGGCACGCTGCTGATCGTGATCCTGTTCGCCGAGGTCAGCCCCAAGGGGATCGCCGTGGGCCGCCCCGTGCCGATCGCCCACCTCGTCGCCGAGCCGATGTACTGGTTCTACCGCGTCACGCGCCCCGTCAGCGACGTGCTGCACCGGATCTCCGAGTCCACCACCAACCGCCTCTCGGTCCGTTTCAGCCCCGCGCCGTACGTCACGCGCGACGAGTTGAAGATGCTGATGGGGATGGCGGAGCAGCAGGGGGCGCTGGACGCGCGCACGCGCAGCATGATCGAGCAGGTGGTCGAGCTCGCGGAGATGCGCGCGAAGGAAGTGATGACCCCGCGCGTCGACGTCCCGCGCTTCAACCTCGCCGACGGGCGCGCCGCGTTCTGCTACTACATCCTGCGCGGACGCCATACGCGCGTGGTCGTCTACGAGGGGACCACCGAGAACCTCTACGGCATCCTCTTCTCGCGCGACGTTTTCCTGCACCCGGACAAGACGCTCAAGGAGCTCGTGCGGCCGGTGCGCTTCGTCCCGGAGACGCAGACGCTCGAACGCCTCCTGCAAGTCCTGGGGCGCGATTCGCAGTCGGTGGCGATCGTGGTGGACGAGTACGGCGGCATGGCCGGCCTCGTGACGCTGGAGCATGTGCTGGAGCATGTGATCGGCGAGTTCGGCGCGCGCGCCGGCGGCCCGGAGCAGGTGGAGCAACTGGATGAGGACACCTACCTGGTCTCCGGCGACCTGGGCGCGCGCGAATGGCCGCAACTGCTCGGCGCGACCTTCGACCGGCCGGGGGTGGAGACCGTCGGCGGGTTCGTCATGTCGTTGCTGGGACGCGTGCCAAAGGTCGGAGAGCGCATCGATTGGCGCGGGCTGGAATTCGTGGTGGAACGGATGTCCGGCCGGCGGGTCCAGCAGGTGCGCGTCCACCGCGTGAAGAACGGGGAGGGGGCATGACCGGCATCCTCCTGCTGATCGCGCTGAGCATCCTGCTGGCCGGCTTCTTCGCCGGGGCCGAGACGGGCGCCTACCGGCTCAACCGCATCCGCCTGCGCCAGGGGGCCGAAAGCGGCGCCTGGAGCGCCATCCTCCTCCACGGCATGGTCGGCCACATGGAGCGCTTCGTCTGCACGACCCTGACCGGCACGAACATCGCCGTATACGCCGCCACGGCGCTGTGTACCTCCCTGCTCATCCCGCATTTCCAGAATCAATTATGGGCGGAACTGGGCAGCACGCTGATCCTCGCCCCCATCCTGCTGCTGCTGGCCGACGTGATCCCCAAGAGCCTCTTCCAGGTGCTTTCCGACCCGCTGATGCGCTGGGCCAGCCTGCCGCTCTGGATCGCGGACAAGCTGCTCTATCCCCTTTCCGCGCTGCTCCTGGTGATGCTGAGTTTCTGGCATAAGCTCCTCGGCGGGCGCGCCGACCCGCACCAGACGGTGGTCACCGCGCAGTTCCTGAGCAGCCAGCTTGCCGCCGGAACGCAGGATGGCGTGATCACCGCGCAGCAGGATATCGTCGTGCGCAACATCATGCAGTTGGGGACCCACAGCGTTCGCCGGGTGCTGGTGCCGCTGGAGAGCGTGAGCATGCTCTCGCTGGACGCCCCGCGCGACGAGGTGGTGCGCACGATGGCCGAGAACGACCACGAGCTCTACCCCGTATACGAGGGGGGGCGCGAGAGCGTCGTGGGGATTGTCCAGGTGCTGGATTTCGTCTGCGAGGGATCGGACGCCCCGCTGGGCAATTTCGTCACCGAGCCGGTCTTCCTGCGGTCGGACCTGACGATGGATGACGCGTTCCGCCAGTTGCAGGAAGTGGACCAGACGATGGGGATCGTGGTGGACACGCGCGGCCGCGCACTGGGGATCGTCACGGTGGACGACCTGCTGCGCGAGCTCTTCAGCAGCCTGCGCCCGGCGCGGTGACGACAACGGCTTTTCACCGCAGAGACGCGGAAATGCGGAGAACGGCAGTTCAGGTTAACGGCAATACCGCGCAAGCCACGGTCCGTCTCCCTGAACTGCTGTTCTCCGCATTTCCGCGCCTCCGCGTGATCTCCGTTTCCGTTCCCCCCCGCCGTTCTCTGCGTCCTTCGTGCCCTCTGTGGTAGAAGTCGTCGTTGTTGTTTCCGCTACCCCGACTCGCCGTTCTCTGCGTCCTCCGCGTCTCCGCGGTGAGAGGCCGTTAGCTACACGGCCTCCCCTTCCGCTTTCAGGATTGCGGCGCGCATGGCGGCCGCGTCGGTGGCGGCGCGCAGACGGGCGACCAGTTTCGTGCGCGTGCAGATAAGGCACAGCCGCGCCAGGATGTGCAGGTGGATGCGGTCGTCCTGGCAGCAGATCAGGAAGAACAGGTCGGTGGGCGCGGCGTCGGGCGCGCCGAAATGGACCGGGCCGCGCGTCCGCCCGAGGGCCACAAAAGACTCGCTGAACATGTACGGGTCGTGATGGCGCGCGTGCAGCAGCGCGAAGCCGCCGGGGAGCGCGGTCGAGCAGAGGTCCTCGCGCTGCCGCAGCATCTCCAGCAGCTCGCTCGGATAGTTCACCAGCCCGGTGCGTTCCCCCAGCGCGACCATTTCCTTCAGCACCGAGGGGCGCGTGCGGGCGTCGAGCGCGGGGGCGATCGCGTCGGGGCGCAGCAGTTCTTCCAGCATCTCGCCGCCGGTCGTCAGGCGTTCGAGGCGCGCCGTCGTCTTGCGGTGGTAATCCGCCAGCCGCTTCTCCGACAGCCCCAGGATGCGCCGCGAGGCCCAGGCATCCACCTCCTTGCGAGTGAAGACCAGCCGCCCCCCCAGCCGCTCGTGCGGAATCTCCCCCTCCTTGACCAGGCGCTCAAGATCCTCGCCCGTCAGGTGCAGGTACTCGGCGACTTCCGTCACACTCATCCGGCGCAGTGGCATGGGACGTCCCTTGGAAAATGATGAAGCCATAATGACGAATGACGGAGGAAACAGCAAGTGCTGGAAACGTGTCGACCGATAGCTCGCCTGGTGGAGCGCGCTGTCCCAGCGCGCTGGGTTCCTGGAGCGACACGTTTTGCCTGGCACAAGCGCGCTCGGAGAGCGCGCTCCACCATCACCGTTCCGCCCGGAATCGCTTCCCCCTGAGAATATGATGGTAGTGAACCGCGAACCGGTGCGCTTCATCCCGGACGTATTGGAGGATCAGCAGCGCGGGGTTGTTGCGGCGCAGGCGCAGCTCGCGCGGCGGCTGGCCGAAGTAGAGCAGTTCCTCGCGCTTGGCCAGCGCCACGATGCACGCGGGCCGGATGCCCACCTCCGCCAGCGCGTCGGTCGCCGCCTGAAGCTGCCCCCTGCCTCCGTCGATCAGGAGGATGTCTGGCAGGGGGGCCTGCTCCTCGGCGAGGCGGCGGAAGCGCCGCGCGACCACCTCGCCGATCGAGGCGAAGTCGTTCAGCCCCTCCACCGTCTTGATCCGGAAACGGCGGTAGCCGGACTTGAAGGGGCGGCCATCCACGAACGTGACGAGGGAGGCGACCGAGTCGCTCCCGCCGAGGGTGGAGATATCCACCCCCTCGATGGCGCGCGGGAGCGCCGTCAATTCCAGCACGCGCTGCAACTCCGCGAGCCCCTTTGCGGCGTCCATCTCCGGCGGGAGGGTCGCCTCGGGAAAGAAGTCGAACGACCCGCGCTTGCCCAGCGCCTCGAAGGCTCTGATCTGGTCGCGCACCTGGCCGGCCTTTTCGAATTCCAGCCGCTTGGAGAGCTCCGCCATCCGGCTTTCCAGGTCGCGCAGCACGCGCTTGCGCTTGCCATCCAGGAAACGCTGAAGCAGTTCGATCTGCCTAAGGTACTCCTCGCGCGAAACGCGGTCGGCGCAGGGGGCCGTGCAGCGGCTGAGGTGATAGAGCAGGCAGGGGCGCTCGAAGCGGCGCTTCACGTCGTCGGCGCGGATGGGGCGCGAGCAGGTGCAGAACTTGAAGACGCGCTGGAGCAGTTGCACCGCCTGGCGCAGGCCGCGCGCGTCGGTGAAGGGGCCGTAATACTTGCTCTTGCGGTTATCGCGCTGGCGGGTGACGAAGACGCGCGGAAAGTCGTCGCCGCGCGTGATCTCCAGGTAGGGGTAGAGCTTGCTATCGCGCAGGTCGGCGTTGTACTTGGGCTGGAGGTCCTTGATGAGGCGCGCCTCCATGAGCAGCGCGTCCACCTCGGATTCGGCGGGGATCACCTCGAAGTCCGCCACCTGCGGCATCATGGCGGCGATCTGCGGGCGCTCGTCAGAACGCGCCTCCTGGAAGTAGCTGCCCACGCGGTCGCGCAGGGCGTTGGCCTTCCCCACGTAAAGCACCGCCCCGCGGGCGTTCTTCATGAGGTAAACGCCGGGAGTACGAGGCAAGGCGGCGGCTTTTTTTTTCAGGTCGTCAGGAGTCATGGCTGTGAACGGATTCAACTTTCAACATCCGACGTCCAACGTCCAACATTCAACGAACAACAAAAGAACGCCGCGCGCGGAACGTTGTTGTTTGTTGCCGTTACTTGAACGTTGAAAGTTGAACGTTGGATGTTGGACGTTGAATCCGTTGTCGTTCTACCGAGGCATCTCGAATTCCTGCTCGGGATGTCTCACGCTGAGCACCGGGCAGGGAGCTTTGCGGACCACTTTCTCCGCGACGGAACCGAACAGGGCGTGCTTGATGCCGCTGCGCCCGTGCGTGCCGCAGACGATCAGGTCCGCCTCGATCTCCTGCGCGCAGCGGATGATTTCGAGGAAGGGCGCCCCTTTGCGGATGAGATACTCCACCTTGAGCCGCGCGCGCACGTCGGCGGGGAGCAGTTCCTGCAGCGCCTTGTTCGCCTGCTTCTCGATGTCCGCCATGAGCTGCGCGAGGGGGGGCGTTTGAAGCATGTCGAAGTAGAGCGCGCTGGAAATTTCCTCGATGACGTGGAGGATGACCAGTTTCGCGCTGAACTCATCCGACATGGAGATGGCGTACTTCATGGCGTGCTTGGACGGCTCCGAGAAGTCCGTCGGGTGGAGGATGGTTTTCATCTTGATCATTGCGCGCTTCCTTTCGCAAGAACCCTGCGTTGGGCGCCATGTCTGCCGTATATCATAACATCATAAGCGATGGATGCTTCCGACGCCAGCGCGGAATCGGCTCCGCGGTGCGGCGTTCCATCCCCGCGGAGCATCGCAAAGAGGCCCGCGTTTATGCGTCATTGCGAGGACTCCGCCTACGGCGTTGCTTTCTCCGCCGGTTTCGCCTCAGATGGCTTCTGGCGCGTCTGCTGCTCCGGCGTGGCGGGGGGCAGGCGGCTGGCCGAGAGCATGCTGATCAGCGCTTCGGTTATGTCGCGCGGCGCCAGCGACTCCGGGAACTTCAGTTTGAAGTCGTTGGGGTCTATGGCGATCCCGGAGCGAACGTCGGAGTAGGTCACTTTCAGAAATGTCGCGCCGTTCGGGTCGTCCAACTCGACGTGCCGCACCATGCCATCGGCCGGGCAGAGCCAGAAGCGCACCTTCGCCGGCTCGGGGAGCCAGAGCGCGACATTGGCCGGGAGCGAGAGCCGCCCCCGCGGCAGGTCCGCCTGGTAGCGCGTCACGGCGATGCCATCCAGCGTCCCTTCCCCCAGGCTGACGGCGCGCCCGTCGGTGAGCAGGCTGCGGTAAGCGCGGGGGTCGTAGGTGAGGACCGGGTCGTACCCCGGCATCGCCTTGTGCACGCGCTCCAGGTCCACCGTCACCGCGCGACGCCCGTCGGGCCCTTGCTCGATCTGCCGGACCATGAGCCCGTCGCTGGCGATGGTCAATGTGCTTTGCTGCTCCTTGGGACTGCTGAGCGTCATCGTCCCTTCCACGCGGAACTGGCGGTCGCCGAGGAATTTGGCCTGGTAGTCCGTCGCGGCGTTCAGCTTGCCCACCGTCATTTCCTGGCGGATGCGCGCGGTGAAGCCGGTCGCATCCGCCGGCGCGGCGGAGGCCACGCACGCAAGCCCCATCATCAGCCCGGCGGCATAAAGGAACCCTCGCGGCCTCATGGCTGCTTATCCTCCGGCGGAGCGGTCGGCTTCTTGCCGAGCCGCAGTTGCAGGTTGAAAATGTCCACTTGCACCTTGTGGGAATAGGGGTGGTCGTTCGGCAGCCGGTCCGCCACGGTCAGCAGGATCTGCAGGGCGGTCTGCGGGTCGTCTTTGACCATGTTGAGGGCGCGGTTGTAATCCACGATGGCGTCATCTTCCATCTTCTTGATCCGGGCGGGCGCATTGCGGTTGGTGGGGTCCAGGAAGATCGCCTGCTGGTACTTGCGCCGCGCGGTGAGGTAGTCGTTCTGGAGCAGCGCCTTGTCCCCGGCGTCGACCAACTGCGTGGCGGCGGCCCCCTTCTTCGCGCTCAGGGCGGCCAGGTTGGCCTTTGCCTCGGCGGCGTAGTGGTTGGACTCCGGCTTCTCATAGCGGAGGACTTCGTTGAATTTGTCCTGGGCGGTCCCGAACTCCAAATCCTTGAGCGCCGCGAGGGCGGCGTCATGCGCGGCGACGACCTGCTTGATCCGCTGCACTTTCTCCGGATCGGCCTTCGGCAGCGTGGCGAGAATCTCAAGCGCCTTGGGGCCGTCCCCGGCGTTGTAGGCCGCGTCGGCCTGCTTGATGAGATCCTTCGCGTGGGCGACGGCCAGCAGGCCGGCTGCCTCTTTGGCGTAAGGGCTGTCCGGGGGAATGTCCGTCAGGGCGTCCACGGCGCGCCCCGGCGCGCCCGCGTCCGTCTCGGCGCGCGCGGCTTCGACCTTCTTGCGCTGCTCCTCGTACCGCCGGTACTGCGCGATCTTCGGTTCGAGCTCCCCGGCCAATGCGGGGGAGGCGCCGGCGAGTTGCTTCATCGAGGCGATGGCGTCGGACCAGTTCTGCGCGGCGGCCTGGTCGGCGGCGACCTTCTTCAGTTGGGTGATCGACTCCTCGAGAATCGCGGGCACGTCCTTGTAGAATGCGCTGTTCTCCCTGACCTGCCGGGCATACGTCAGCGCCTTGAGGAAATCGCGGCGCTCCATCGCTTGTTTCGCTTCGGTGAGGCTCGCCATGGATTCGGTCTCGTCGCGGATCCAGAGCAGCCGCGCTTCGGCCAGGAGCTTGGCGGAGGGGACGCCGCCGCTTTCGGCGGAGCGCTGCACGTCGGCCCAGCGTTTCTTGGCCTCCTCGAACTTCTCTTCAAAGGCGCGGCGCGCTTCGGCGTCGGCCTTGAACGCGACCAGGAGCAGGCTCGGCAGTTCCGTGCGCGTCTGCATCGGCATTTTGCTCAGCCGTTCGAGTTGCTGCGCGGCGTTCTCGGTGCGCCCCTCCTGGTACTCCTTCACGGCGCCGGCCATCATCTCCCGGTAGGCCGTCAGCGAGAGCGACTGGGGCCCTTTCTTCGCCGGCAGGAACAACGCGAGCGCCCCCAGCAGAACGGCCATCAGAAGCGCGCCGATCAGCAGAATCTTCAGTTTGCGGCTGCGCGGGGAAGCGCCGAGGGGCGCCCCTTCCACCGGCGCGGCGCGGCCCGATTCCTCGCGGCGCGTGACGACGGCCGGCAGCACGACGGGCGCCGCGTCCCCGGCGGGCGCGGCGGAGGGAACCACTTCGACCTCGGCCCCGGTGGTGGTATCGCGCACGTACCAGCGGCCGTCGCGGACGATCATCTCCGTCCCGGCTCCTTCGCCGCCGGCGGCGGACTGGGCGAGGCTCTCATCGGCCGGGGTGGGGGCGTCGTCGGCCTGGAAATCCGGGGCGTCCGGGACGCGGCGCTCCAGTTCGGCGGAGCCGACTTCCAGCGGGCGCGTGTCCGAAGGCTCATCCTGGTCGAAGCGCATCCAGACGTTGCCCGCGCGCAGGCGCATCCCCGGCTGGAGGCGCGCTTCGTGAATGCGCTGCTGCCCGATGAAGGTGCCGTTCTTGGTCTCGAGGTCGCGCACGGTAAGCTGCTGGCCGGACAACTCCAGCTCCAGGTGGCGGCGGGAGAGGCTCCCCTCCGGGTAGCAGATGTCGCAGCCGGGGTCGCGCCCGACGACGCTGATCCCCTCCGGCAGGCGGAACTCGCGCCGCTTTCCCTTGCATTCGATGATGATCCGCACGGCGGCCTCCTCACTTCCTCTTCGTCATTTGCGGCAGAAAGATGCTCTGCAACAGCGCGCGCACCTTCTGGTTGCGCCAGTCATTCTCATCCGGGATCAGCTTGAGCGCTTCCTCCAGCAACTGCCCCTCGCGCGCCGCGTCGTGGTTGCTCAGCGCCACGCGAATCTCGCCGGCGATCTTCTCCCACTTCGCATCCACCGCGGTCTTCGCCGCGATCAGCCCCCGGCTGGCCGCTAGGTAATCCTCCCCCTTGGTCAGCTTGGAAAGCACCGCCAGCGCGCATTCGTACTGCTGCTGCGCCAGGTAGGGGCGTTCCGCCTGAAGCGCGCGCCCCGACTCGACATAGTAATGCGCGCGCGCGCGGCGTTCCACGTCGCTGAGCTGGGCGTAGGTGAGGTCGTCCAGCGAGTTCTCGATCCGGCCGCGCACGAGGACGCGCATGACGCCTATCGTTCCGTCCTCTTTAGTGATCTTGACGTCCGCCTCCCCGCCGCTGACGCCGGAGACGACGTATTCCCAGGGATCGTCCAGCTTGGTCACTTGGACAATCTGGTCCGGGCTGACCTCAAGCGTGGCGATCGCCGGCCGCTTATTGCCATCCTTATCCGCCTTCGAAATGGAAAGCCAGCGGTTCTCGCCCACGCGGATGAGAATGGTGGGTATCTGGATTACGCCGCTGCTGGTGTCCTTATTCCTTCCGAGGATGAGCGCGCTGACGCCGACGGCCAGCAGCAGGCCCACGACCGCGGCGATCAGCAGCTTCACGTTGAGCTTGGCGCTGCCGCCTCCCTGCGTGGCGGCGGGGGAGGGCGCGGCCTGGCCCGTCCCCGGCGTCACCGGCTGCCAGCCGGCCGGGATGGCCGGCGCGCGCGACGGGGCGACGGCGGTCGAAGGCGCTCCCTTCTGCGGCGCGCTCCCCGGCGCTGAAGCGCCGATGATCTCAAAGCGCATCTCGATATCGCCCACGGTGAACAGGTCGCCGTTCTCCAGGATCGATTCGCGCACGGGATTGCCCCCGACGGTGATCCCGTTGCGGCTGTCCAGGTCGCGCAGGACGAAATGCCCCTTCTCCTCGGTGATCCGCGCATGCTGGCGGCTGATCGAAGCCTGGTCCAGGATGATCTCGCATTCCGGGTTGCGCCCGATGGTGGCGACGGGGCCGGTGAGGATGAAGCTGCGCCCCTGCAACGGAGGGGTCAGGATCGTCAGGCGCGGGCGTCCGGTTCCGGATGAAGTCGCGCTCATGCAGACTCCTCAAGTCGCAAAGCGTCGCCGGGCATCAGCCCGACGCCGTCCAGGGCCCCGGCGGGCAATTCCAGCACGCACCGGGCGCCCCAGCAGGAGGCCAGCCGCCAGGGCTTCAGGCCAGGCGTCACTTTGCGCACCACCCAATCATCGTCCAGAAAGACCGCGTCGATCGCAAACCGCATGAAGAAAGTATGGATGCTCGCGCAGCGCTCGATCAACATGCCGCCGCCGGGGGGCAGACCGTCGCGCCCCAGCAGCCCGCGCATGCGCGCCGCCGTCGTCCGCGCTATCTCCACCCGGTCCGCAAGCACGCGGCCCGTGCGACTGTGGACCAATTTTACCATAGAATTGATAAGTGATGAGTGATGAATGTTGATTGATAATTGGTCATTGTTCGGCCTATTCCTGGCAAGACGTGACTGTGCGCACGGGGGCCCGATAGTTCGCCGTCTTCGAAGAGGCAACGCAGATCGCCGTCAACTCACCGACTTCCCGCAAGAGGCCCTCCATGCGTTTGGCCGGAATCATTTCAGCCGCCGCAATCAGGCGCAGCCAGTACTGGGCCTCGCGCAATTCTTTGACGACGATCTGCAGCTTGTGCGCAAAATCTCTCTTGCTCTCCGCGCCGCACGCTTCGCTGTAATTTGCCCCCGCAGAAGTGGCCGCGCGGAAAAGCTGAAGACTTACGTGCTGCGCCAGCGATGTTTTCGGCAGGGCCGAGGCAAGTCCGTAGGTTCGCGCGCCGAATCGAAGGAACCTCTCGCACAACTCCCTGCTATTCATCATCCCCTCGCCAACATGATAATTGTCGTTCTCCTGCTCCAATTATCAATCATCACTTATCACTCATCCATTATCAATTCTCTTATCTCGTCATCAATTTAAGAACAATCGGCCCGAAGATCATGATGAAAATCGTGGGGAAAATGAACAGGATGAGGGGCAGAAGGATCTTGACCGGCGCTTCCATCGCGAGCTTCTCGGCAGTCTGGCTGCGGCGCGTGCGCATCTGGTCGGCCTGGATGCGCAGGATCGGGCCGAGGCTGGAGCCGAGCTCGTCGGCCTGGATCAGCGCACTGACCACGCTGTTGAGTTCGGAAGCGTCCACGCGGCGGCTCAGTTCGCGCAACGCCTGCGCGCGCGTGCGGCCCAGCTGGATGTCGCGCACCGTCTGCCCCAGTTCCACCCCGAGCGGCCCGGGGCCGAGTTTCTTCACGATGCGCGCGAGCGCCTGCGTGAAGTCCAGCCCGGCCTCGACCGAGAGGGTGAGCAGGTCCAGCGCGTAGGGGAGCCCGCGGCGGATTTCGTCGCGGCGCGCTTTCACCCGCGAACGCAGCCAGAGCAGCGGCATGTACATGCCGCCGAGGGCGAAGATGAGAATGATCGCGTTGAAGTTCATCCGGAGGTTGAACAGCGCTCCCAGGAGCCCCCCGCAAATCCCCCCCAGCAGCACCATCCCGAGGAACTCGTCGGCGCTGACCCCTTCCGGGTAGGAGGCGCTGCGCAGTTGTTTTTCGGCCCAGATGCGAGGGGCGAGCAGGAAGGACTTCTCCGCCGGCCGGCCCGTGGCCATTTCGACGCGCGCCGAGACCCTCGCCAGCACGAACGAGAGCGCCCGCGCGGGGGGCCGCAGCAGCTTGAACAGCGGCGAGGAGGCCGGCCGCCCCAGGCTGCGGTACTGCCGCGCCTCGGCGCGGGCCCCCATCAGGGTGCGCGCCAGCGTATACGCCAGGAGCGCCACGCTCGTCCCCGCGCACAGCGCCAGCAGCATCGTCTGCAGCGATCCGTCTTCCATTCCGCTCACACCTTGATCGAAACGATTCGCCAGATCATGAACACTCCGATCGCCTCCATCACCACCACGCCCGCCATCATCAGCCAGCCGAGCCAGTGCGTGAACATGGGCCGCATGAGCTCCGGGCTCCAGGCGTTCAGCGCCAGGAAAATCAGCACCGGCAGCAGGCCGATGATCACCCCCTGCATTTTCCCCTGCGCGGTCAGCGAGGAGATCTTCCCCTGGATGCGGTGGCGGTCGCGGATGGTGTCGGCGATGTTGTCGAACACCTCGGCGAGGTTCCCGCCCACCTCGCGGCTGATGAGGATGGAGGTGATGAGAATGTCCAGGTCCTCGCCCGGCATGCGGTCGAGCAGGTGCTGGAGCGCGTCCTCCATCGTGACGCCCAGGCGCATCTCCTGCACCATCAGGCGCATCTCCTGCCCCATCGGGTTCTCCGTCTCGCGCGCAATCAGCTCGAACGCCGCCGGCAGGCTGTGGCCCGCGCGCAGACTGTTGCCCATCGCCACCAGCGCGTCCTCCAACTGCACGCCGAACTTCTTGTCCCGCCGCCACTTGAGGAAGCGCACGATGATGGTGGGGGTCGCGAACGCCGCGATCCCCACGAAAATCGCCAGCACGACGTTCAACGTCATGACGGCGAAAATAATGAACACGACCAGCGTGGAAAGGAAAGAGAGGTAGAGGATCTGCTGGACTGTCATGGTCAGGTACATTGCGTCGAGGGTGCGCGTGGCGCCGGAGACGTACTTCTCCTCGTAGGTCTTGAACCCCTTGGAGAGGAACGCCATCAGCCCGTACATCAGCAGCACGACGGCGAAGAACGCCGCGCCGAGGGTCACCACCGTCCAGGCCTGACTCAGTTGGCCGGGGTTCATCTCATTCCTCCACCGGCTTGAACAGTGCCAGGTCCACCGGCACGCCGCGCTCGCGCAGCTCCTGCACGAACTTCGGGATTGCGCCGGTGGCCGTCATCACCCCCAGCACGCGGCCATGCTCGTCGTATCCCTTCTGTCGGAACTCGAAGATCGGCTGCATGATGACCGTGTCCTGCTCCATGCCGGTGATCTCGGAGATGTTGGTGATCTTGCGCGTGCCGTCCGGCAGGCGCGCGCCGTGGACGATGAGGCTGATGGCGGCGGTGATCTGCTCGCGGATGGCGCGGCTGGGCAGATCGAGGCCGGCCATGAGCACGAGCGTTTCCAGGCGCGCCAGGACGTCGCGCGGGCTGTTCGCGTGGAGCGTGGTGAGCGAGCCATCGTGGCCGGTGTTCATGGCCTGGAGCATGTCGAGCGCCTCGCCGCCGCGGCACTCGCCGACGACGATCCGGTCGGGCCGCATGCGCAGGGCGTTGATGACGAGCTTTCGGATCGGCACCTCCCCCTTCCCCTCGATGCTGGGGGGCTTGCTTTCCAGGCTGATCACATGCTCCTGCGCGAGTTGCAGTTCGGCGGCATCCTCAATGGTGATGATGCGCTCGGTCGATGGAATGAAGCCGCTGAGGATGTTCAAGAGGGTGGTCTTGCCCGAGCCGGTGCCGCCGCTGATGACGGCGTTCTTGCGGTTGACCACGCCGATCTGAAGGAAATCGGCCATCGCCTGCGAGAGCGAGCCGAAGCGGATGAGGTCGGTGGTGGTGAACGGGGTGCGCGCGAATTTGCGGATGGTGAGCGTGGGGCCGGTGAGCGCCAGCGGCGGGATGATGGCGTTCACGCGCGAGCCGTCGGGAAGGCGCGCATCCACGTAGGGCTGGCTTTCATCGATGCGCCGGCCGATCGGCGCGACGATGCGCTCGATGATCGCCTGCACGGAGCTC
>Ga0209083_1002451_pt1 | contig 17631 bp, 12 predicted proteins | sample AM7aDNAmetaG_FD_184132 | JGI IMG/M metagenome (GOLD analysis project Ga0209083, IMG submission 184132) | Freshwater microbial communities from Finland to study Microbial Dark Matter (Phase II) - AM7a DNA metaG (SPAdes) (version 3) | ecosystem: Environmental > Aquatic > Freshwater > Lake ...
TCCTGTTCCAAAAACGGAGATACTGAAAAACCGCCATTTTTGGAATTATTGTACTCCCACCCGGTTGTTGTTGATTGAAATTTGCGACAGGATGACAAGCATATCATCACAGCCGCTATCGCAATAAAAGAGATTTTTTTGTTGTATCTGGTCATCACTATTTTGATTTTTTACAGTATATAACTAAAATGACGGGCAATTTATTATTTTAGCACGTTTCTTTTTCAGGGGACAGGGGAACTGCCATGAGAATGAAACCTCATGTGAGCCACCGGTAACATTGGTAAGTTTGGATATTGTCAGATCATAGCTGTAACCCAATTTAAAATATTCCTGTTGAATTCCAACCAAAGCTATCAAAGCATCAGCATTGTCAAAACTTTGCCTGAACCATAAACCACCAACGAAAGGCCATTTATTAAAATAGAAGCCATAATTCAACTGATTGAATTTAGCCTGATGCATATAAAGTATGTTAGGAGAAATGGAAGGATCTTCAACATCTCTCTTTCTTCTTTTCCCTTTTTTGGTAACCCAGTTCTTAAATACAATCTTAGCACCGGCATGAGCAGTAAATTTGATAGGGAGTTTGCTCAGGCTGATGAAACCTTCTTCCGGCTGCGTTAAATGGTGAGCTGCAAAACCAACAAACCAGTTTTCTCCATAACCAAGTAAACCTGCTGAAAAATCGGCATAGGATTTTTTCAGGTCGCTGTTTGAAGGCCTTAATTCCTGTGTATTGTATATAAACCCAAAGCGATCGCTGATCTGGTCACCGAAGGTAAGCTTATCCCAGTTCAGATTCTTCTGAGTGAACGTTGCCTGAGCACCGGCTTTCATGAAAAACTTTCTCGAAACCTGTAAACGGTAAGCATACATTGCACTGATGCTGTTAGAAACAATGGTACCCTCCCCGGCCCTGTCAGACATGAATAAAACTCCGATACCTCCCGCAATTTTATCTATATGCATATCGAACGACGCGCTATATGTAACGAAAGTCCCTGATATGGCAGGCCATTGGTCTCTAAAATTTAATATGATACGCGGACAAACCGCCGATCCTGCAAGTGCAGGATTCAAATATAGCGGATTCGCATAAAACTGCGAAAAATGCGGATCCTGACCATAAGACACACTACCTACTATCAGTAATGCTGCAATTAATGAGTAAAGCCTTTTCGCCATATATTTGCAGGTATTTTTTACGTTTACAATATTACGAAAAAAAATTATTAAGCAATATTTTTTTTAAAAAAATTAAATAAACAATAATAATTCTAAATAAGCGTTAACTTATTTCTAATTAAATCATATTGTTTTACTTTGTTTTTATAAAATTGTTACGCAAATATATAAAAAAATACTATATCCTTCTAAATAAACTAACGATATTTATTTAAAAAAATTATGAAATTCAACCGAGGCTTTTCAAATATTGCTCTGTTACTGATATTTTCTTTATCTGCGGTTATTGCTTTAAACGCTCAGGATAATGTAAGCACGGAAATAAAATGGTCGAAGGAGAAGGAAAAAATTTACATCGCTGAAAAAAAATTACAGGTAATCCATTTTGAAGGGGCCCTGCATCTTTCAACAGATGAGTACCTTCCTTCCTATCATAAACTTATCAATATTGAATCACCGGGCGATAATATCATTCTTACCAATGTCATATTCGACACCTTGCAGGCATCTGAACTTGATTTCATCCATCATTTAATTTTAATAAAAGATACTATTATTGTTCACTCTGAAACGGTTTATAATAGCAAGAAACCATACCTCTCTGTTTCTTTTATTCCTTTGAGAAAAAACGCTATAACAGGAAAGTATGAAAAAATGGTAAGTTTCAATATCAGTATTGTAAAAGAGGGAAAAAAAATTAAACAGGAATACAAAACCAGGCTTTACCACGATAATTCCGTACTGGCATCCGCAAACTGGTACAAAATTGCAGTCAGTAAAACCGGGGTTTATAAAATATCATATTCCGACCTTCAAAGTGCCGGAGTCGACCTTTCTGTCGTCTCAATGACTGATATAGCACTCTTCGGAAACGGAGGAGGAATGTTGCCGGAAGCCAACAATGTATTCCGTTATGATGATCTGGAAGAAAATGCAATACAAGTGATCGACAATAATGGAAATAATTCTTTTGATGCTGATGATTACATCTTATTTTTCGCTGAATCCCCGCACGAGTGGAAATTCAAACAGTCAGACCGGAGATTCCATCATATTTATAATCTGTACGATGAAAAAAATTATTATTTCCTGACTTTTAATCACACCACAGGCAGTAAAAAAAGGATAATTGATAAAGACCAGCCAACAGGATCAGCAACTGTTAGTTACAATCATTTCAATGATTATTCTTTTTATGAAAAGGACATTTTCAATACAATAAAAAAAGAAATGAAATCAGGAAAAGAATGGTATGGTGAAACTTTTGATATTACCAATTCATATAATTTTCCATTCTACTTTCCTAACCTCGATATTGATTCAGCGGTGTATATCAAAACTGATTTTGCCGTACACTGCCCCTCCTCAAGTTCGTTTACGGTCAATACCGGGGGGGCTTCATTCTCTGTTCCTCTTCCCCCTGGAATGGACTATGCCGCTTCAGGAAATAAAGAAAACACATTCCGTCCATCAGGACCGAATATCAATATTGCCATTAACTATAACAAACCGAACAGTTCTTCCATCGGATGGCTGAATTACATTGAACTGAACGCTGTAAGAAATCTTGCTTTTACCGGCACTCAGCTACAATTCAGAAATATAAACGGTACAGGGAGCTCTGTGATTGCTGAATATACTCTAGATAATGCCGGCAGCGGAGTTACTATATGGGATGTTACAAATCCTCTGCTTGCTGAAAGGATTCCGGCTGTTCAGAACGGCAATACTTTGGTATTCAAATTCTTCAACGATTCTATAAGAGAATATACAGCATTTAACGGAAATGATTTTTATTCAACTGAAAGTATTGTCCCTGTGCCTAACCAGAATCTGCATCTGATTCGCGACGTAGATCTTGTCATAGTCACTCCTGAGATATTCCTTGAACAGGCTCAAAGGCTGGCAGAACTTCACAGAATTCACGATAATCTGTCTGTTGCTGTCGTTCTTGCAAGTCAGGTCTACAATGAATTTTCATCAGGCAGACAAGATATTTCGGCGATAAGAGACATGATGAAAATGATGTATGACAGAGCCGGGACTCCTGATAAGCTACCCCGCTATTTATTGCTTTTCGGTGATGCCTCGTATGATTTTAAAGACAGGATCCCCAACAATACCAATTTCATTCCGTCGTACGAGTCAGATGAATCGGTTAACCTCAACGGCACTTATGTCACTGATGATTATTTCGCTCTTCTCGATGACAATGAGGGGTTATCTGCTTCAGGTATGCTTGATATCGGAGTCGGGCGTCTGCCCGTATTCACCGTTGAGCAGGCGAAGGAAGCCGTCGATAAAATTGAGAGGTATCTTGAACTTCCAGACGGTACGATTTCACAGGATCAGATCCCTCCACTCGCAGACTGGAGAAATTTAGTATGTTTTGTTGCTGACGATGGTGATAATGGTGAAGATTTTATCGGAGATGCAGAACAGCTGGAACATTCTATTCTTTCTGTAAGTCATAATTTTAATCTTGAAAAAATATACTGCGACGCCTATTCACAGGTTTCAGGAACCGGTGGACAAAGGTATCCTGACGTTACAGATGCAATAAACAGAAGAGTGGAGAAAGGGGCCCTGATCATCAATTACGTTGGTCATGGAGGAGAACTTGGCTGGGCGCACGAAAGAATATTGAAAAATTCAGATATCAATGCATGGAATAACCTGTATTGTATGCCCTTATTTGTCACGGCCACCTGTGAATTCAGCAGGTACGATGACCCTGAGCGAGTTGCTGCCGGGGAACTGGTTTTTCTTAATCCTACCGGTGGCGGTATAGGTCTTTATACTACCACGCGGCCAACATACGGGACACCTAACATCACTCTCAGCAGCAAATTTTATGAAGAAGCTTTTAAAAAGACGGATGGCATTTACCCCCGTTTAGGTGATGCCATTAAAAAATCAAAAATGAATTTTGACCCGATCAATGAAAGAAAATTCGCCTTGCTCGGCGATCCTGCGTTAAGATTGGCTTATCCGAGATTCAACGTCGTTACAGATTCTGTTAATTCGCATAAATATACAATTACCTGCGATACCCTGAAAGGGATATCTAAGATTAAGATTTCAGGGAGTGTGACCGATGAAAACGGAGATATTTTCAACGGGTTCGATGGTTACGTTTATCCGACTGTATTCGATAAGCCAACAAAAATTATTTCTAATGGAAATGATCGTACCCCTGTTAAAACCTTTTATCTTCAGAAAAACATTCTGTATAAGGGAAAGATCAGTGTGAAATCCGGGAAATTTTCATTTTCCTTTGTTGTGCCTAAAGACATTGTATACCAGTATGGGTTCGGAAATATAAGTTATTATGCTGAAAACGGACTAACCGATGCAAACGGAAGAGATTCTTTAATGGTGGGCGGATTCAATGAACTGGCTCCTGTTGATGACAGGGGTCCTGCTTTAAGCCTGTTTATCAACGATACAAATTTTAAAGCGGGAAGTGTTACCGATGAAAATCCAAAATTACTGGCTTATCTTCTGGATTCAAGTGGCATCAATACTACCGGTAACGGGATAGGCCATGACATCATTGCCATCCTGGATAATGAAACCGAAAAACCATTTGTTCTTAATGACTATTATCAGTCGGCTGAAAACAATTTCCGACAGGGTTATATTCTATATCCTTTCTATAATTTGAGTGAAGGTTTTCATAACTTAACGCTGAAAGCCTGGGATACTTACAACAATTCATCTTCCGGAAGTATAGATTTTGTTGTTGCCGTTTCTGCAGAAATAGCATTACAGAATATACTGAATTTCCCCAACCCGTTCACAGATAAAACACGGTTTTATTTTGAGCACAATCAGGCAGGCGTACCACTGGAAGTGGAAATCAGAATTTTCAGTATAAACGGTGAACAAATAAAACTGATTACAAAAAGCCTGAACGATGAAGGGTATGTTTGCAACAACATAGAATGGGATGGCAAAAATGATTATGGATGTATTGTAGGTAAAGGAGTTTATGTTTATAAAGTACTAATCCGCAACAGCAAAGGGAACTATGCAGAAAAAGTACAGAAATTAGTTATCATAAAGTAATAATATAAATTATTATTCGTTATATTTGCATTCAAAAATTCTATACAGATAAATATTTTATAATGAAAAGATATTGTATCACAGTTATTTTAGTGGCTTTGCTTGTTAAATCTTTCGGCCAATATCAGGATTTAGGACAACAACATACCATCAACACCATAACAACTGCCGTTCCTTTCCTGCTCATAGCACCTGATGCAAGGGGCGGTGGAATGGGTGATGTTGGAGTTGCATCGACACCCGATGCCAATTCGATACACTGGAATCCTGCAAAATATATTTTTGCACCAAAGGATTTTGGAGCTGCAGTTTCATATAGTCCATGGCTCAGAGCACTAGTTAATGATATCAACCTGGCATATCTTTCTGGTTACTGGAAAATTAATCCGAATAATGCAGTAGCTGCTTCTTTGCGTTTTTTCTCTTTAGGTAATATTACCTTTACTAATGAAAACGGAGAAAGTACCGGACAGTACAGGCCCAGCGAATTTTCTTTCGACATAAGCTATGCAAGGAAATTATCAGATCATATTTCGATGGCTATCAGCGGCCGGTATATAAACTCCAACCTGACCCTTGGTCAGACTGTCGGGGGAAGAAGTACCCATGCCGGACAAAGTGGTGCAGCAGATGTTGGTTTTTATTACCAGTTGCCTATAGAGTTTAAAAGACTCAACAGTATGTTTGCCGTGGGTGTTAATATTTCAAATATCGGAGCAAAGATTTCCTATACACAGAATACAGAAAAAGACTTTCTCCCTACGAACCTGAAATTTGGTTTAGGCTATACACTTGAATTTGATAAATATAACACCTTATCTGCCTTCCTTGATATCAACAAACTCCTGGTTCCAACACCTCCCATTTACAAAAGAGATTCCACCGGCAGAAATGTATACGACAATGAAGGGAACCCTGTCATTTTAGATGGCAAAAATCCCAATGTCGGAATTGTCACAGGGATGCTTCAGTCATTTTACGATGCCCCCGGTGGTTTCAGCGAAGAAATCAAAGAATATACCATATCCCTTGGTCTTGAATACTGGTATGATAAACAGTTTTCCATCAGGGCCGGTTATTTCAACGAAAGCCAGATGAAAGGCAACAGGAAGTTCTTCACACTGGGTGCAGGAATTCGTTACAGCGTATTCGGACTGGATTTTGCTTACCTGATCCCGACCATACAACATCATCCACTGGAAAACACGTTACGTTTCACACTTCTCTTCGATTTCAACAAACCTAAAGTTGTAGATAAGAAATCTTAAACTCCCCGAGATGTTTAATTTCAGAATCGGATCCGGCATTGATGTTCACAGGCTGGAACCCGGTAGAAAATTCTGGCTTGGAGGTATCAACATCCCACACGAAAAAGGAGCCCTCGGACATTCCGATGCTGACGTTCTTATCCATGCTATATGCGATGCATTATTAGGTGCTGCAGGCTTAGGTGATATAGGAAGACACTTCCCGGATACTTCTCCTGAATTCAAAGGAATAGACAGTAAAATTCTTCTGAAACGGGTTGCCGGCATGCTTGCAGAAAAGAATATCAGAATTGTGAATGTTGACTCTACAGTTTGCCTTCAAAGACCTAAAATTGCAGCTTATATACCTGAAATGCAACAGATTTTATCGTCGGTTCTCAATATCGACAATGATTGCTTATCTATTAAAGCTACAACAACAGAAAAACTTGGTTATGAGGGGCGTGAAGAAGGCATTACCGCTTATGCAGTTGCACTTATTGTGAAGCTTTAGGATTTTTCTTTTTAATATATAATTTTTTATTTACCAGGGCTATCAAATTCCCGTTCTTATCTTTTACTTCTATGGTGTATACAGGTTCTACCTTTTCAGAAACTTCTGCCTGAGCTTTTATTGCTTCAATAGCTTCATCATCAAGACTGAAGTGAGCAAATACGTCGCCTTTACCGGGTTTAATGAATTTTATCTCAGCTCCTTTATCCCAGACAATATAATCCCAACCCAGCTTTTTAATCAGAATATACATCATAAAAGGATCACACATCGAATACAATGATCCTCCGAACTGTGTACCGACATAATTTCTGTTCCAGAAACGCAAAACGAGCTTAACATCAATAAAGTCAAAGTTATCTCCGATCCTGACAACACGAAGGCCCGAACCCAGGTATGGAGGGTAAAGCCGGAACATCATGCGTATAAAAAAAGCATTTATGCTTTTCCCTGAAAAAGCCGGTTTTTTATTATTCATCTCAATTAACTATTAAAAAAATCATTACTAAAGTTGACAAAATAAACTTCTTTCACGCCCCTTGTGAGAGCAGTGTACAGCCATCTGAGATATTCCATATCAATTTTATCTCTGGTAAGATATCCCTGATCAATAAAAACCGTATTCCATTGCCCTCCTTGTGTTTTGTGGCAGGTAAAAGAATAGGCATACTTGACCTGCAAGGCATTGTAAAACGGGTTGAGCTTGACTTTGGCAATTTTATTTCTTCTTGACGGAATATCTTCATAGTCTCCCAGGACTTCTTCAAAAAGCTTTTTATTTTCCTCGAAAGGCAGGCAAGGCGTATTCAGCATGAGGGTGTCAAGAATAATCTTTACCTCCAAAGGCTTTTCATCCGGATAGTCCATTAACCTGATAGTCACATCGGCAAAACGGTAACCGTATAAATCAATATACCTTTTGATTTTCAAAATTTCCACAATGTCTCCGTTAGCAATGAAACCGGCCACAGAATCGGGTGGAAGCCAGAAATAGCTATTTTTTACGATCATCAGATAATCACCCGCTGAGATTTCATTTTCTCTGCCGAGTATCCTGGTCCTGATCTCCATATTAAAAAGGTTAGCCCTTTTGTTGGAGCGGCAGACAACACAGACATCAGCCTGATTACCTCCTGAAAAGCTTTTATTCAGGGCTTCTTCAAGTTCCGGTCCCGTAATTCGGAAAACATCAGTACAGGAACCGATATTAAAAAAGGGCAGTCTGATTTTTTTTTTGCTGATCTGCTGTCTTAAGAGCGTAGCATTCATCAAAATGCCTGAATTTTCCTGTTGTCTGACCACTTCTGTCAGCTCGAAGCGCCGCACTTTCAGGCCAAATGATTTTTCAAGCAGTTTTTCATCCAGGGCAGGACTCACGTCAGTACCTACGGGAGGAAGTTGCGCAGTATCACCGATAAGAAGCAATTTACAGTTTTCTCCTTCAAATACATACTGTATTAGATCCTCCAGAAGATTTCTTGAAGAAAACACAGAGAACTCATCATTTCTCATATCACCCTGTATCATAGATGCCTCATCAACAACGAACAGTGTGTCTCTATTTTTATTTTGCTGCCGGATAATTTTGGTGATACCATCACCGGAAGTCTGATAAAGATAAATATAGCGATGTATGGTATGGGCTTTCTTACCTGAATAACCTGATAATACCTTTGCAGCCCTTCCGGTGGGTGCCAGCAGGACAAAGTTGCCTCCAATCTCAGGAAGAACTTTCACCAATGAAATGACAACAGAGGTTTTACCGGTGCCTGCATACCCACACAAAAGGAAAATTGTATCCGATACAGGATAAGTAATAAAAGACGCCAGCTGCTCCATCAGGGATGACTGCCCTTCTGTCGGTTCATGAGGAAAGCTTTGAATCAGTTTGTTTTTCAGGGCAGATGGGATCATGCAGAAGTCTGTAGTTAATCAGAATGGATAGCCAATACCAAAGTTCCATACGATGTTACTAAACTTCGCTTTGTCAAATACCCAGCGTTGATTTTCAGGCAGAGCCGGATTTTTAAACGGAACAGCAGCATCTATACGTATTACGAAAAATGAAAAGTCAAAACGGAGCCCTACACCTCCGCCTATGGCTATTTCCCTGAGGAAACGGTCAAATTTAAATTCACCGCCCGGAAAGTTTTCCCTTGCTTTTGAGAACCAGATATTTCCGGCATCAATAAAAAGTGCTCCACGAATAAAACTGTAAATCGGGAACCTTACTTCTGCGTTCATTTCCAGTTTGATATCACCAATTTTATCAAAGAAATTATTGGTGTCAAGATACGAACCCGGTCCAAGGCTTTTAAGCTTCCACGCACGTATACTGTTGGCTCCTCCGGCAAAAAATCCTTTTTCAAAAGGAAGCACCTTCAGGTTTCCATATGAAAATCCTCCACCCAACGCGACCCGGTAAACGATCGAACTTTTCTGACTGATAATATTATAATACCTGAAGTCGATATCAGCAAGAACATATTGGGCGTATTGAATGCCGATGATCTGGTAATTATTGCTGTTGTTTTTTTGTGAACCGGCAATGGTATTCACAAGATATGGAAGATTACCGGCTGTTTCGATAGAAGATTTAAGAAATATGAAATTCTTTATCTTGTTGATTTGCTGATTACTGTAAAACAAGCCATATCGAATACTCGTGACCAGGTGATCTGTATACTGACTTTTAAGGTAGGGATCCCTGATGTTACCGATATATTCAATAAAGGAAGTCTCAGGATAGATCTTTACCGAATTGATATCAGCCAGCGTAAGGGTATGATAGAGATTTTCTGACTGTTTCAGGTAATAACTGTACGTCAGGTTCAGTATGTGCCTTCTGTAATCAGGTCGTTGCTGGAAGTTATAACCGGATGATAACCTGGTTTTTGGTTTAAACGTTTTCTGTGTCTTTTCTTTTACAAATGGAAATAAAAACTTTGGAAAATCAATACTGGCTTCAAAACCCGCTTCAAAAGTATTAAACAACAGGAATTTCTTTTCCGTATTTAAAGAAGAATTTTCACTGAATATCCGCTGAACTTCAAGGGCACCTTTAACCTTAAGCCTTAATATTTCAGCGCCCCTGAAAATATTTTTATTCTGATAGACCAGATTTCCTGCAACACCCAGATCGCCTGAAGAGTTTGTCCCTTCGCCCTCAACAGCTATTGAATGCAATGGCATGCGACTCAGATAGATATAGCAATCAAGTAAATTGTCATGCCGGCTGCTGTCATCCTGAGCTTTATTAAACTGAATGTTGATATACTTGAAATTTTTAAGTTCATTCAGGCTGTTATATGTTTTATCAATGTCATCCAGGATAAAATGCTCTCCTGGTTGTATATAAACGGAACGCGATATGGTCTTGGGGCTGATATGAAATCGTCCTTTTTTCAGAAAATAGTACGAAAGAGGATCCGCTTTCGGATTGATATTCTGTACATAAAAAATAGTAGTATCATATTTTACGGAATCTGAACTTTTCACGTCAAATTCAGGATAAATAAATACTTTATTAATATAATACCTTTTATGGGGAACCCTGATGACAGAGTCCGGCTTGTCGGGATCTCTTGCTATCATATTTTTGAGAACCACCGACAAATTGACTTTGTGATCATTTAAAGAACTGTCAACATTATAGATGATATATTCCTTCGAAAAATTATAATAGCCCCGGTTCTTCAGAATCTTGGTAATTCTTTCCCGTTCAGCTTCCAGGACGTCAATGTCATAATTAATACCTTCCTTTATCAGTGAAGCTGATTTTTGGGAAAGAATAAAAGTACTGATCAGGGGATCTGAAATTACAAAATTCACTTCATTTATTTTATAAACTGTGCCTGTTTTTGCTATATAGGTAATTACTGCCTGTTTTTTCTTTTTAAGGAACCTGATTTCCTTGGTAACCTTAGCATCGAAGTATCCTTTATTAAAGAGGCTTCGCTGCATATTTTTCATCGAATAGTTGGTGAGGGTGGTGTCAACGATAACAGGCGGTTCACCCATTGTTTTCTTTATCCATATATTTACTTTCGTTTCCTTACCCCTGTTGCTTGCAAAGTTGTAAATCCGCAAATTAAAACGGAACAGCCTGATAACCTTTTTGTTCGGTTTCTGCTTGATCAATCCTTCCAGATCATCTGTCTGAACTTCTTTATTATCAACTTTTAAAATATTCTTTTTAAGCAGGTACTCTCCGTCAGCCAGCTTTCGTGCAAGATTGCATGAAAAAAGAAATATGAGCGGGATCAGCGCGGTCAAAAGAAATATGTTTCGCTGCTTTAACTTCAAGGTAGTTTATTTTCAACTGACAAAATTAATACAATATTCAGATTTAGCAATAAACTCAAAATGCCGGAGTATGATTTCAGACCAATTCAGATGCGTACCGCTGAATGTCAATGATCACTCCCAGTCCTGATCACTTTCCTGACCGAATATTGAGGTTTTCCGTTAAGCGTGATAAATATTCTTCCGATATACTCGCCTATTAAACCCATCGACATCAATAATAAACCGCCGATGATCAGCAAAGAAATAATAAGTGAAGCCCAGCCCTCAACCCTGTGTTGGTTCAGAAAATACTCAAACATATAATAAACTGCCAGCAAGAAACCGATAAATGATGTGACAAACCCGGTAATTGTTGCAAGTCTTAAAGGTATAACAGAAAAGCTGGTCATAATTTTAAGAAACAAAGAAACCGAGCGAATGAAATTAAAATTTCCCTTTCCTTTAAACCTTTTATGATGCTGAACCTTAACTGATGTCAGGCTATTTGTAAGCTGCAGCAACAAACCGTCTATATACGGAAATGGCCCGGTATACTGAATGACCTCCTGAATGACATCTCTTTTTACCATTTTAAAAGGGGACATGTAAATACCTTTTGGCTTTTTAAGAAGAAATTGTGCAAAAACTCCATTCAGCCAGCTTCCGGTGTTCTTCCACAGTTTCTGTTCTTTCCTGCTAAACCCGGCGTAACATACATCATAACCTTTCCGGCATTGTTCGTAAAGGGCCGGTATATCGTATGGCGAATGCTGAAGATCATCATCCATAATACAAATGTAATTACCTTCAGCATAAGAAAAACCGGCCATGAGGGCATTATCCTGACCCGAATTTTTCCTTAAACCGACTGCGGTAATTGTTGAGTCTATTTGCGCCATGCGACAAATTTCCCCCCAGCTATTATCAGAGCTGCAGTCGTCAACGAAAATAATTTCGTAAGCGATGGATTGCAAGGCATCTTTTAATTGTTTATACAGTTCATCCAGGTTCTCCGAACTATTATAAACCGGAATTACTACGCTGATATCTTTCATGGCTTATTATTATTAGCATATCTTTTTTAACACTTATTGTCCTGTATGTGAAATCCAGTCTTAATTTATACTGCTCCAGAGTTTCCAGCAATATTTTTTCATCAAACCTGAAATTCTCATGCCCTTTGCCTGCATTGGTAAATCTGCGGGATAGTTTTCCTATCCATCCATTACCGGAAGATAAATTGATGACCGGTTCCGACAGAATGACCACAGGCGCAGAATGTAGCATTTTCAGAATGATATTTTCCAGATCAAAGTGAAAATGATATAATGAACCTGACATTATGCAAACATCTGCCGGAGGCAAGTCATCCATAATCGAAATGTCCCTGTGAATGGCATGGTAACTTTTTTTTCCGGCAAACTTCACAAAGGCTGAATTGATGTCAATGCCGGTCCACCGGATCTCCTTTCTTCTGCATTCTCCAGCAATATAAATATCACCAAAACATAATTCAGTTATGCTCACTGCATTACCCGGAATAACGGCTATAATATCCCTAAACCTTTGCCTGTACCTAAACCCGTATAAAAGATTCATTAGCAGGCGGTAAATATAAATATTGCGATAAATGATGCTTTCTTTCAATATTGACACTTCATTAAAAAACGGGATAAATATACGAAATAAAAACGCCGGAGTTGTCCTGCATTTTCAGTAAACTCTGAAAAGATTACAATTATAAGACCTGAAAAAGTTATAAAATATAAATATATTTGCCTTAAAGTAATATATCCTGTATGAATAAACCTTTCCAATTTGTATTTAAAAATAAAGAACTGCTCTTTCAGGTATTTCTCGTTATCTTCCTTTTTCTTTCTACATTTTTCGTATTCAAACTCTTTCAAAAGCCTGTGATTTATGACAATACACTACGAAAAATCACACATACCTATGTTCGGGATACTGCGAATAAAGAGTTGATTTTCACGGTCAATCACCCGTTTTATTACCGGAATGCCCAAAATCTCGCTAACTGGGATGCCGGCATTTATCTTGACATACGAAACAACTCCTACAAAAGTGACTGGTATTACGCTTTTTTTCCACTGTTTCCATTATTATGGAAAGCTACAGGAATCAGTATTATTTATGTTGGTTTAGTCAACTACCTCATTTTTGGGATTTCACTTATCATTCTTGCCTCGATTTTTATCAGGAAAACAAAGAAACCTCTTACTGACCGGCTTATTCTTTTTTCCCTGGCTCTGACCCTTCCGCCTATCGTTGTTTATTACATACCATACGCCGAAGCCCTGTTTACTCTCACTTTTATTATAGCAGTATGGGGTCTTGTTAAAAAGAAATATGCAGTATATTTTATCTTTATGACGCTTTTTGCCATGACAAGACCCGTATTTACAATCGTCGGTTTATCAATGATCATCATTGATCTGCTGTATCTAATCAAACATAAAAACATCCCTCATTTCATTAAAGAACTGGTTTTGAAGCTACTTCCTCTGATTACCGGAACTTTGGCGGTATTCTTTATTTTCTATTTTCAGTCGGGTTCCTTTTTAAAATATTTCGAGGCAATCAACAAATACTGGCATGTTGCATTTCAAATCCCTTCCCTGATCAAAGACTGGAGCATCGAAGGTTTTGGCATGAATGTCTTTTCCATATTTTTTATCATCCTTCCATCGATGATTTTATTGATCTATAATTTCATCAGCTATATTTTTCATGACAGAGCCAGGGAATTGAAAGGCATTTTTAATGGCGATACAGGCTTCATCAAAGAATATTTTTTCCATATCTCTATCGTATATTTCTGGGGAGTGTTTGCTTTTACAATCTTTTACCAGCAAGGTTCACTCAACGGGTTGAGCCGCTACATCATTGCCTCACCGTTCTTTTATATCTTCTTTTTCTTTATTGCCGTCAAAGAAATTAAACCAATAAAACTGTTGATTGTTCTATTACCTGCATTAGCCGGTGGTTTATTTATGCTGACAGGGATCACCAAGCTGAAACCGGAAATAAACTTTTCAGACAGCGGTTTTTTTACTTTACTTCTTTCCTTTATTTATCTTTTCGTATACAGATATCTGAACAATGTGATCAAATTAATTTTGCTGGGGTTGGTTTTGTTGTTTAATATAATATGGATCACGTATTTGTATAACATCTATTTATGCAATGGCTGGATCTTCACTTAGATTAAGAAAGTATAACTAAAGGTCATGCTTTTATAAAATAAATAATCACAATTTTTTTGGCGGATTGCAAAAAATGACTAATTTTGCAGTCCTAAAAGGGAGTTTAGCTCAGCTGGTTCAGAGCATCTGCCTTACAAGCAGAGGGTCACTGGTTCGAATCCAGTAACTCCCACCCTGAAAATCAAAGCCTTACAAATCTTGTAGGGCTTTTTTTATGACATTTTTCGGAGTGATCAATGTTTTGATCAATAAACTGATCAATAAACCTATCCATTATTGAAAACATTAAACCCTTTTTTGGCGGCATTTTTAGCCAAAGTTTTTTTATCAAGATATGATTTTGATATAGTGTTTTTGGATTGCCCCGTAAAACTTCCTGCATTGCCATTTGTATAAATTTCCGCAGCAGTTACAAAGGTTTTCCTTAGTGATTTTAATGTCAGCTTTTCCCCAGTATTCAACTGATTATAATAATGGGAAAATGCTTTTGAAATGAATTTTTGGAGGGATTGCCTATTCAATGATGTGCATGAATATTCTCGGCGATAATATCAGCAGCATAGTAAGAGCTATCGGGAAATCATTGATATTACAATCTGCTCGCCACATTTTGCAATATCGTTGGTCTTGTTCAAAGGTATCGTATCACGGTATTTCTATCCCCAATAGATATCTGATGTATCCAGCAGTCTAATACCGGACATAGATATACCATCAGGGGAATGATGGGCATCAATGTTATAAGACCAATTGTCTATGTAATGATTCACAGTCCAGCAAATCAAATAATCGTAATATCTAATTTGTTCAAAATATGGACCCGGTAAAATATTGCGTAAACCTTTCTGTTAAATCAAAAATTGTTGCTGTATTGCCTGTGAACAATCAAAATAACACGCTTTTGACATCATTTATCATCAGCATATTACCCATTGTGGATACCAGAAATCCATTCAGGATTATTCAATTTCCATAGAAAATATTTCTGTTAGCTAAGCACCTGTAGAGCTGGGATTTCGTGCAACACGTCTTCATGTTGGGCTGCGCCACACGAAGACTTACTTATTAATCACCAATTATTATTCTCTTCTTTTTTCATTGATGAAATGAAGTAAGCAATGAGAGTGTCAATTTTCCTTTTAACATAAACAATTGATTCTGCTTGTCGAGTTTTACCCATTGCTACTTCATTAATTTTATCAAGTCCGATTTCACGCGTATTGCCGACATAACTGTAATGCAAGATAAAATTCTCTAAGCTATATTTATATTTGCCGTCCTTGCAAAACACAAGAAATTTAAAATTTAAAGCTGCGTTTTCTGCAAAACATGTCTTGCAGCTTACTCTTATGCTGTCAAGTAAAATATTTCCCGTGGCAACAATCAGGTCAGGGGTGCTTAAATCAATTATGTTGTCTGAGGACTTTAATGTTGAAGTAACCCATAGCTTCGCTTTGTTATATATTTTATCTTTTGCTATACCGGGGAGTTCAATAACAGCGGTGAATTTTACTTGGCCGGTCTCTGCGTCAATCGGAAACTGTGCTTTGACTAATTGAAACGGCAAGAAATTTGTCGCAAGAAAGATAATTGTCAAGAATGTTTTTTTTGTTTTCATAAGAATTTGGGTTTTAAATTATTTAAGAATTGCTAACCATAAATCGAAATCGTCGGTTAGGTATCTGGAATTTTAAAGAATTTTCTATATTATTCATGCTTCAATTTTTCATTCCTCTATTCTTGACTACCTACATTACATTTCAACTTAAAAATTACGTAAATATATAAAACAAACATTTCTGTTTATCAATTTTTTAATTTTTTCTATAATAATTTTTCTTTTGCGATCTTTATTGTCACAATTTATGAAGGCTGTATTGGTATCCGAACCATTTATTTTATCAAAAAAGGGTATTAAAGGGTAAACACGTGAAATAATGGGGAACAACGAGCGTAACCAGTATTAAAGTGAAATAAATGAAGGTGCCATTTTTTGTCATCGATTCTTTGTTAAAAGTTGAACGTCGAGGTCAGGTATAAGAGATAATATAAATTAAAAATGAAGGATTACAACAAGAATATAGCTTAGGTTGGAGGAGCCAATTAACTCTGGCCAAAGTGATAAATGGTGCTTGCTTTTCCCTATTATATATCGTTATTGAAAAACGTGGCTGCAACGTCCATTAAATGAGTTTCGCGGGGCTATTAAGCAACCGGAATGCATTTACTACATAATAACAATTTTTTTGCAAATCGGAGCAGAGCCCTTGCAATCTATTATTAAAAAGTAAACGCCTTTTTTCAAAAAGCTGGTATTTATTTCAAATCGGTTAATATTTCTATCGTTATTGAAATTATATATACTGATCATCCTGCCTGAAATATCGGATATTGTTATATGAACGGGTATATTCATTTCTATTCCCTGCTCAACATACAGATAATCATTAGCCGGATTGGGGTATATCCTGAAATCGGTTTGTTGTTGAGTATTGATACCTGTGTGGTTTTCAATATCAAATCTGTATAAAGATGTCCTGTAATTGATATTGCTATAAGTGCTGGCAAAGATGAACCCATTTGAATAATATACACCTGTACAATTAAGTGTATCCAATCCCATCGAAACCCATGTACTACATGTATCATCACTGGTTTTAATGCCATGGCCTGTTGCCATATAGACCTTTCCATTGTGAACCATTACATCTTTATTCAATGTATCGGCGCCAAAGCTATGTAACCATAGATCACCATTATTCTTTGTGATATATAATTTGTATCCAGAATTAATAGCAATAATAACATTCCCGAAACCGTCAATTTTTTCTGCAAAGTTTGTTCCGAATCCTGTTGAATCAATACTCCATAAATGGCTGGCAAATGAGTACCTTGCAGCGCCATTGGCAAATAAATAATCGGTATTTGAATAAATTGACCTTATCTGAGAGTTGTTTATACCGAAAATTCTTGTGCCCAGAGTATCCCATTGCATAAGTTGTTTGTTTAGTTTATAAACATATCCCCAATAGCCAATATATACATTATTGTCATCAGAAAAGATACTGGTAAAGCCTGAATGATTTGCAGGAAACCCATG
>Ga0209083_1002453_pt1 | contig 17595 bp, 16 predicted proteins | sample AM7aDNAmetaG_FD_184132 | JGI IMG/M metagenome (GOLD analysis project Ga0209083, IMG submission 184132) | Freshwater microbial communities from Finland to study Microbial Dark Matter (Phase II) - AM7a DNA metaG (SPAdes) (version 3) | ecosystem: Environmental > Aquatic > Freshwater > Lake ...
AAACAAGCGGACCTGCCCACGCTGCTACCACGCTGTTGGAAACCGTTGACGCCCGCCGCGAATTAAATCAACGCGAGAAGAATCGCGCCACTCCCGTCAGCCTATGCATCCTGGTTGACGCTTACGATGATTCGCCCCCAAATCCTCGGCTAAGATTATTTTCGGTGCGAACGGCGGGCTAGGGACAGCCCGCCCTACCGGATAATCCGGGGTAGGGCGCGGTGTCCCGACCGCGCCGTCTGGGGATCCACCGGGAGTTATCGATACAGTGTAGTTCTGGCACAGAATGTGGGGGCTTCATTATGTTGGGGAAATCAACCGGTTCGAAAAATTAGCCGAGGATTTGGGTAGCCTTGGAGTGCTACCAAGACTGCTCCACCGGCTTGGTCACGACCCCGCCGCGTTTGGCGGCCGGTAAGTAGGCCTCCACCGCGTAGTCCCGCACCATCCGGGCGGTGGAAAATCGCGGCAGCACCGTCGCCAGGGAGGCTTTCATCATCTTGATCCAGCCATGCGGCAACCCGTCGGCATCCCGCTGGTAGTAGAGCGGTGCGATTTTATTTTCGAGAATGTTATAGAGCGATTCGCTGTCTTCGTAGTCTTGGGCATCGTGATTATCGGAGTTCTGACCGTTGCCAATGGTCCAGCCGGCCTCGGGGTTTTGCACTTCGCACCACCACCCATCCGGGATGGAAAAATTGATGCCCCCGTTGACCGGGACTTTCATGCCGGAAGTCCCGCTCGCTTCGTGCGGCCGCCGGGGATTATTGAGCCAGACATCCACACCTTGGACGAGCATCCGGGCCACCCGCATATTGTAGTTTTCGAGGAAAACAATTTGGCCCCGCAAGGCTGTATGCCGGGAAACTTCAAAGATGCGGCGAATGAGTTCCTGCCCGGGTTTGTCCGCCGGATGCGCCTTGCCGGCAAAAATCATTTGCACCGGCCGCGCGGAGTTTTTGAGGATGCGGCAGAGCCGATCAAAGTCGCGGAATAACAGATCCGCGCGTTTGTAGGTGGCAAACCGGCGTGCAAACCCAATGGTCAACCACTCGGGATTGAGCAGCCCTTCGAGTTCACGGAGTTCGTCCGGCGAACAGCCATGCCGCGCCAGTTGACTGAGCACCCGGCCCCGGGTAAAGCGCACGAGATTTTCCTTCTGGAGCTGGTGGACCTCCCAGAGCTCCTGATCCGGGATGTTGGCAACGCCGCGTTTCCAGAAAATATCATCCAGCAAATTATCGCGCCAGGCGGGGGTGAGGTAGCGATCGAACACATCGCTCATCTGGTAACCCAGCCAGGTCTGGGTGTGGACGCCATTGGTAATGGCTTTAATCGGCTGGGCATTCGCCTTGAGGTCCGGGAAAAGATGGCGCCACATGTCATTGCTGACCTTACCGTGCAGTTGGCTGACCCCATTTTCATAGCTCGACAGCCGGATGGCCAGGACGGTCATGCTAAATTGCTGATCCTGGTGACCCGGCGTCGCGAGCCCGAGGTCGACGAGCTGATCGCTGGTAATCCCGGTTTGAGTGCAGTAATCCGTAAAGTATTTTCGGACCAGCCCAATATCAAAAGCTTCGTTGCCAGCGGGGACCGGCGTGTGGGTGGTAAAGACTGAATTCTTTTTCACTGCCTGGCAGGCCTCGGCAAAACTCAGGCCGGCCTGGACGTGATCGCGGATGCGCTCCAGTGTGAGGAAGGCGCAGTGGCCTTCATTCATGTGCCAGCAGGCCGGCGCAATCCCGAGCGCTTGCAGGACGCGCACGCCGCCCAGACCAATGACCAGCTCCTGACAAATGCGCATTTCACGGCCACTAACGTAAAGCTGACCGGTAATGGGCCGATCAGCGGGTGCATTTTTCGGGGTATCCGTATCGAGCAACAGGACCGGTACGCGGCCGACCTGTGCCAGCCAAACACGCACGTAAACATTGCGCCCCGGAAATGGCACGCTGACCGTCAGGTGTCGCCCATCATCGCCGAGCAACGGCAAGATCGGTAACCGTGCGAAATCATACGCGGGATAGGAATGCTGCTGTCGGCCATCAGGTTCAATGTCCTGCTCAAAATACCCCCGCCGGTACAGCGGCCCGATGCCGATGAATGGCAAGCCGAGGTCGCTGGCCGATTTACAGTGATCGCCGGACAAAATGCCGAGACCGCCCGAGTACGTCCGCAGGCTCTCGTGAAAGCCAAACTCGCAAGAGAAATAGGCAAACGGCCCGCCGTCGTAGTTGGGATGATTTTTTCCAAACCAGGCAGTGCCGGTGGACTTCATGTACGTGTCGAATTCCCGGAGCACGGACTTGTACATCGTGAGGAACACGTCGTCCTCAAGCAGCGTTTCCCAGTGGTGCGGCTCGATATTGATGAGGAGTTCGACCGGGTTGCGATACATCGCCCACAAGGCGGGCTGGATGTGGGAAAACATCCGCCGGGCATGCGGATTCCACGACCACCACAAATTGTAGGCCAGATCGCGGAGCCGGGAAACTTCGCGCGGCAGTTCGATGTCCGCCAGTGGAGCGGACCGGAATTTTAACAGGGATTGATCCATAAAATATATTTCTTCAGTTCGCCGGTGTTACCCGGCATTCGTGGCAATCAATTCGTCCACATTGACACCCCGCAACTCAAACAACCGCCGCACGGTATCGTCAATAATATTGTTGGGGCAGGAAGCCCCGGCGGTGATGCCAATATACACGGGGCCCTCCGGCAACCAGTTCTCCGTCAACACTTCCGCTTGCTGGTGCAGGTCGAAATGCTGGATGGATCGGGCCGAAAGAATTTTTGACCGATTACGAATAAAATAACAGGGGACCTTTTCCGCGCTCATTTCGGCCAGATGGGTGGTGTTGCTGGAATTATAACCGCCAACCACAATCATCATGTGGAGGGGTTCCGCCAGCAATTTGATCAGCGCATCCTGCCGCTCCTGCGTCGCGCCACAAATCGTGTCAAACATCCGGTAATGCTGGTCAATACTGCCTGAGCCGTACCGGTCATCCATGGCCTGCCGGAGCCGGCGTTGAATTTCTTCCGTATCGCTGCGCAACATCGTGGTCTGGTTGGCCACGCCAATGGAAACCAAATCGCGGTCGGGATCAAACCCCGGGGAGTACGCCCCGGCAAATTTCTGAAGAAATTCGGTCTTCCCGCCGCCATGCCGGATGTAATCGCAAACGTAATCCGTCTCCGGCAGGTTGAGCACAACCAGATAATGACTGGCCCGGGAACTGGTCGCCTGGGTTTCTTCGTGCTGCGCCTTGCCGTGAATAATGGAGGTAAACGCTTCCTTGGCGTTTTGCGTCACCCGCTTCCAAACGCTCATCACGTCGCCGCAGGTGGTATCCACCAATTGGCAGCCTTTTTCGCGCAGCGTATTCATCGTGGCCACTTCCGCACCAAAGGCCGGAATAATGACCACATCATTCTCGCGCAGATCTTCGACGCCGGCACTTTTCTTCGGCCCGGACAAAAACTTGATATCCATCGCGATCAACTGTTCGTTGACTTCCGGGTTGTGAATGATTTCACCCAAAATATAGATCGGCTGATTAGGAAACACTTTGCGGGCGGCATACGCGAGATCAATGGCCCGTTCGACGCCGTAGCAAAACCCGAATTCTTTGGCGAGCCGAACTTTCAAACCCGCCGCTTCGAGGACACCGCCCCGGCCCCGGAGCTTTTCGACGATCTGGCTCCGGTAATGCTGTTCCACCTGTTCGCGCACAGCTTCCATGATGTCCGGCCGGCGCAGGTTGACACGGACTGGTTTTGACGTGGCTACCGCAGTTGGGGTGCTCATTGGGTAAGGACTAATACCGCAACTTCCGCGCCAGTTCAACTCACGAAACAGGGCGGACCACGCGGGGCGCGTGGCAAGTCGGCGGAGGAGGGAGGGAGGGGCAGGTCCGTCAGATGAAAAAAGTGGAACGGGCGTCTCGCCCGTTTGTCAGATGACAAATCGACAGGCGGGACGCCTGTCCGTATCCGTGTTACTAACCCCGTCTAGACGGAGTCGGTGGGCTGGGGCAGACTGGGAGAATGTCAGGACTTCTGGGCTGCTTTCCAAGCTGTGGGCGTCAACTCGGCCACGCGCTTGGCTGGCCAGTCGCCCAACCGGGGCAGCACGTCGTTGAGATACTGACGCAGATTGATGCCGAGTCGGCGACAGGTCTCAACGATCGACACGATGGCGGCGACTTTCGGTCCCGCCTGCTCGCTGCCAATGTGCAACCAGTTCTTTCGTCCCAACGCGATCGGCCGCATCGCACCCTCGCACCAGTTGTTGTCGATCTCCAGCACGCCGTCTTTCAAATATTCTTCCAGGCGGCTCCATTGCCTCAGCGCGTAGTCGCAGGCCTGCGCCAGTTTGCTGCCCGGCGAGATTTGCTGACGGATTTCCACCAGCCGTGCTTGCAGTTCCGCCAGCAGGGGCACGCTTTGCTGTTGGCGCAGTTGCTGGCGCGCGGGCGCACCCAGCCCGGCCTGGCGCGCCTGCTCCTCCACGGCGTAGAGTCGGCCGAACCGCTCCAGCACTTCCGCCGGCAGCGGGTCGTGGGGCGCCAGTTTGGCCGCGTCCACAAACCCGCGCCGCGCGTGCGCCAGGCAGCCGACGGACACAATGCCTTCGGCCAGATCGTCGTAGACCGCATACCCGTCGCTTTGCAGCTTGCCCTGAAAGTGCTTCAGAAACTCGCGCGGTCCCGCCCGACCCCGGCCCATTTGAAAGTCAAACACCACCGGGCCACCCGGCACGCTGTACTGCCACATGTACGCCCGATGATTGTGGCCAGTTTTCTCCGGCACCTGACAGGGCACGGGTGTTTCGTCCGCCTGCAGATAGACCCTGGCCACCATCTCCGCCGCCTGCGCCCGGACGACCGCCTGCAACAAACCGCCGGCGGCCAGCACTGCATCCGTCAGCGTTTTGCAGCTCAACTCAATCTGGTGATTCTCCGCCAGTGTGGCGCACTGCCGATACACCGGCAGATGCTGCTGATATTTCTGCGCCAGCACTTCGATGACCAACTCGTTGGACAGTTTACTCTTGGGCACAATCTGCGCCGGCGCTGCCGCCGTGACCACGCCCTGCTCGTCCAAGCAGTGCGAACCGCGTTTTTCCCGTTTGACGACCCGCACCCAAAACGTCGCCGCTTGCCAGGCCAGTTCTTCGCGGGTTTCGTACCCAATCACGGGGCGCTCGGCCCCGCACTGAACGCACTGGCAATCGGCGGGACAGCAAGCAATGATTTCCTCGCGCCGCTCCAAATGCACGGGCAACGGCGCGCGGCCGTGATGATTGGGCCGGAGCTGTTTGGCCTGGGGCAACGGCGGGTCTTTTTGCGCTTGGGGCCGGTCGGCTTCCTGCGCGACTTCGCCGGCCTGCAGGCTGATCTCGGTGAGCATCAGCGACATCTGGGCACTGGAAAGCTTTTCACTCTTGGGACCAAAGAGGCGGAAGTTCAGCAGTTTGATCTGCTCATCTTTGAGCTCGATGATCCGGGTCAGACGCGCGAGTTCCGCCTGCAAATCGACGACGATTTGGCGTGCAACAAGGGGCGATGTGTCTATTATAACCATTTCTTATGCAAATACTTATAAAGTAGAACACAGCGAGATGTAAAGACTTTTCTTTCACTTTTTTTAATCTTTTTTCATCGACGTCAAACCGTCTTTCGCCACCACTGACGCTGGTGAGTCTTGGTCAGGTCGACTCCGCTCAGCAGCAGTGTGAGTTCCTCGGCCAGAACGCGCAGCGCACCGGTTTCACCAGTGGGAGTTGTCGGCCAACGGAAGCAGCCCCGCTCCAAACGCTTGGCGCAAACCCATAACCCACTGCCATCCCAGTAGAGCAGTTTGATCCGGGTTCGCCGCTGATTGCTAAAGACAAACAGATGTCCGCTCAGCGGATCCTCGTTAAAACGGTGGCGCACCAAATCGCTCAACCCTTCGAAGCTCTGGCGCAGATCCGTGGCGCCGGCCGCCAGGAAAATGCGTGTCGCCGGCCCCACGGGCATCATAACGTCTGCACCACCTGCAACAGCGCCGTCAGTTCCGCAGACTGGAAACCCGCCGCCACTTCTACGATCACGCCCCGGGGAAACTGGAGCCGGTAAGCGGCTGCCGCCGCAGCGGCCGGAAATAGATTGGGCACCGGCACAAAGGCCGGCGGGTCGGCTGCTTGGGCGGTGGCGGCGTTGCGCAGCCAAAGAGTCAGGGTCGAATACCCAATACCGGCTTGGGCGGAAAACGCCCGCTGCGTCAGGCGGCTACGATGATACGCAGCGACAATCTTGTCGCGTTGCGCTGGACTGTGATGTCGGCGGACGTGGGTTGGAAACTGCTGCATGCGTCCCACTCTGGCATTTCCTGCCCGGTGTGCCTAGACGGGGTTAGTAACACGGATACGCCTGTCCTACTACCGGCAAACGGGCGAGACGCCCGTTCCACTAAAATGAATCACGCCGGGCGCGCCGCGGCGCTCTACTGACGAATTGGCGGGGGCGGGAGGACGAAGTCCCGGTATTGATTGGGATCACCAGCCAGACCGGCTTCCGCGGCTTTGATGAGGTTAAAAACCTCGCGGGCCGTGACGTAATGGAGCTGAAACGGTTGCTGCGCCAAATACTCGTGCATCCGCGCCGCGGCGGCACCGAGTGCCGTCGAAAAATTGTTTTCCTGGCAACCATGAGTGTGGACTTTCACAAAAATCCAATCCGGTTTGCCCACAACGCCAATGCGCTGCCGGACCCACAAATCAATTCGATCGGCGGTGGGCGGTGTATGGCCCGCCACATCCGCGTGTTCAATCCGCGGCAGGCAAAACCATTTTCGTCGTTTCCAGTTCAGCGCCAGCGGCCCCTGCATGATCAGCAAATCGCCGGTGGCTTGGCCGCCCACGCGCACATCCACACCGGTGTCGTGCGACTTTGGCCGGAGCGGGTCATCCGTGGCATAGTAAATGGCATTGACCTTGCGGGTTTGTGTGTCGCTCGGCGCACTGGGCAACGTAAAATCCGCGTAGCACCCGGTTTCCCGCAGTACCTGTAATTCATTATTCACACCACACCAATCTCCGTCGCGCCGGGAGTTGTCGAGGCACCAATTGCCGTGGATGAAACCGTAGCGGAGCAACGGTTGAGAGTTGCGGGTTGAGAGTTGCGGGCTGAGGTGGGGAGACTGGAGACCTGCGGTCGGTTGAAGTGCGCGGTCAGAGACCGGCGCACAACGAGAAGATTGGGAGTTGGGAGAGGGAAGATCGGAGACCGATGGCTGAGCGCTGATTCCCCTTCGACTCCGCTCAGGGACTTCGTCTGACTGCGGAACTTTGAACTTTGAACCTTGAACGCTGAACGCTGAACTTTTACCCCGACTCGGTGTCGGGGCTGACTGCTGACCGCTGACCGCCGGCCCCAGCGCCCGGTCCTCCGTCAGAAACCCATGACTGCGAAGCTTGACTTTAAACTCCTCCAAGGTGGCCGCCAGATTCTCCGCGGTGTCATTTCGGTGGTGAAGATGAATCTCCACTTCCCCATAGCCGTGCCGGCTGAGTTGGGCGAGGTCGTCGAGGAACTCCGGGCGGTACTCCTCGGCGGGAAAGAAGAATGTATGTTGCGGCGGCCGGCCATCGACATCGTGGAACTGGTTGGCAAATTTCGGGTAGTTCTCGCGCCAATGGCGAGTGCGGGCCCGGGCGGTTTCCTGCGTTGGGTTGGCCCAGAGTGGTTCGTAGTGATCCACAAAGCAGAAGAACACATGCGGCGGCGAAACGAAATCGCCCCGCTTGCGCGAGGCGAGATAGCCGGGGAGCCAGATTTGGGCATTCTTGAGCAAGGACTATCGACCTTGAACTTTAGACTTTGGACTTGACTTTAGGCCACGCTTTGGACTTCTTGCCCGACAGCTCGCATCAAACCTGCCAACACCCGTGCGACAGTTTCAGCCTGCTGCAGCAAAACTGCGCCGTGTGATTGATCGAAATACCCAAGTCGGAGCGACAGGTGGAGAAAGTAGTGCGTTTCAGCGAGCGAAGCGCGCGCGATTTGCAGAAAATGCAGGTAGTCCTTCTGCGAATTACGGGCTGCTCCTTCGACAACGTTCGCCGGTACAGAATAAGCAGCCCGGCGTAATTGGCTCGTCAATCCATAGCACTCTTCTTTAGGAAAAGTCTTGGTTGCTTCGTAAATTGCAACTGTCAAATCATCGGCGTGCTGCCACGCTTTTATCTTTTTATAGTCTCGCATGAATTCTTTTGTCTAAAGTCCAAAGTCTAACGTCCAATGTCTTGAGTCAACTCCGATGCGCCTTCTGGGTCCATGTCGCTTTTTGCCGACCAGTCACGCATTTGGAGCAGCCAATCAGTAAGGCGATGTTGCTTCCCACAAAGTAATACGGCACCCGCAAAATCTTGGCGAGAACATGACTCTGCTTGGAAACGAAGATCCCCAGGCCGGCTAGGACGTAAAAAGACGCTTGGAGTGCAAACAACTCCCGGTAGCCAGTCCGGTCGAGCAGGCAAGCATTGCTGAGCAGGAGTGCGAGCAAAAGAAACGGCGCCAACCATCGCAAAACCTTGTGCGACCAAAACGAGAACGCGATCCACCCTTTCCACGGCAGCAAAAGCTTTCCACACTCCAGCAACGCACGGTAATCCCCGGTGCCGATGCGGATCTTGCGGCGAAACTCCGCTTCCACGTACGGGGAAGCCTCTTCATCGGCGATGGCCGCCGGGTCGTAGACGCCCCGATAACCTTGCAGATAAACACTGACCGGCCAGATAAAGTCGTCAATCTGAATTACATCCGATTTGAGCGGTCGGAATAATTTCTGGCGCAATGTATAGATCCCGCCGTTCGCGCCCAACAGCACGCCAAGATCGTCTTCCCGCCGCTTCAGCAGCGTTTCATATTTCCAATAGCTGTCGTCCGTATTCACACCCGTCGCACTTTTGAGCAGAAGGCGGCCGCTCACGGAACCGACCTGCGGGTCGGCGAAATGCCGGACCATTTTGCGTAGAGAGTCTGGCGCATAGAAAGTATTGGCATCGGTAAAGGCGATGATTTCACCCCGCGCCTGCGGCACCAGCGTATTGATGACAGCGGTCTTGCCCTGGTGAGTGTCGAATGGAAAGAAACGAATCCTGGAATTCCGCGCCATGTGTTCGTGAATGATGGCGCGCGTCCGGTCGGTGGAACAATCGTCACCCAGCAGCAGTTCACAGCGATCGGCTGGGTAGTCGAGGGCCTCAAAATTAGCGATCCGCTGGGCAATGAGCTTTTCCTCATTATGCAACGAGATGACCAAAGACACAACGGGCCGGAAGGATTCATCCATCCGCTGGACACGCCGCAATCGCCGCACCAGCGGGCCGAGCACGCATAGCAAGAGGAAGTAGCCGGCGTACGTGTACGCCAGCAAGCTGAAGGAAATCCAGAAGAGGGGGATCATGAATTATTGACAAATTTCAACCACCGTCTCACGGCGGCGGCTACACGATGGTGACGGCTATGGGAGATCGGCAATCGCAATCGGGAACGTAGCCGCGCTCGTCAGAGCGTGGCGTTCAATAAGGCTCACATGAATTTTCCAAAACCGCTCCCAAAAATTAGCCGTGCGTACGTCCAGATCCGGGAAACCCGGCAGCAATGCACCCAGAAATACATACGACCGCCAATCGGCAATTGATTCCTGACCAATTGCGTTGGCAAGGATATAGTTGACTGTTCGCTCGAAAAGAACTGGGGCACGGTCAGGCTCCCGGATGACATGATCGTATGATTGTTTCTGGAACCGGTTGGGCGTAAGCAGAGATCCGACGTGGGTTCGTAAAAATCGAACTGCATTCTTCTGATCGGTCAACGGCGAATGTCCGAGCAGGAGTAGGTGCATGTGGTCGGGCATCAGACAGTATGCTGGGCAACTCACACAATACCGGACTGTGGTATGCAGAAGCATCTCTCGAAATTGTAAATGAAAGACTTGCGTCAACCAACCGCGTTGTCGCCCTTTGATTGTGAAGACCCAATGAACGTAGGCAAGCCCTTGGTATTCAGCTGCAGCTAGCCGTGGCAAATGTTCGTGGATCATAACTATTCGAAAATTGCCACCGCCTCACGGCGGCAGCTACAGAACCGCTGGCAATCGTGATCAGCAACGTACCCGCGCTCGTCAGAGCGTGGCAATCCTCAACGGCCACCGCCTGACGGCGACGGCTACAAGAGCGCAACTACAGATTTGTCATAAAGAACTCCGCGACTGTCTCCGCCACGTAGTCAATCTGCTCCGTTGTCAGCTCTGGGAAGATGGGCAGCGAAACCACCTCCGCAGCCGCCCGCTCGGCTTCCGGAAAGTCGCCCGGCTTGTGCCCGAGAGCAGCAAAACATTTTTGCAAATGTAACGGAACAGGATAGTAAACTTCTGAGCCAATTTCAGCTTGGGTCAAATATTCGCGCAACGCGTCGCGGCGGGCGGTTCGAATTGTGTATTGGTTGTAGACGTGGAAAGAAGTGTGGGCGGAGATGGGAGTTTGAAGATGGGAGATCGAACGGAGGCGATTCGTATAGCGATCGGCATTCCGTTGGCGGGCTGCGGTCCAGGCATCGAGATGCCGGAACTTTACCAGCAATACCGCTGCCTGAAGGGTATCGAGCCGGCCGTTTAAGCCGACTTCGTCGTGATAATACCGCCGCTCGGATCCGTGAACGCGCAGCGCCCGCAATCGCGCTGCCAATCGGTCATCATTCGTCGTCAACGCACCGCCATCACCGGCGCCACCCAGATTTTTAGTCGGGAAAAAGCTGAAGGTCCCAATTGCACCCAGGGTGCCGGCGAAACGCCAGTCGCATGGGACGGGTGGAGATTGAAGATTGGAGCTGGGAGATCGGAGATTGGCGTCTTTCGCCTTGAGACCTTCGGTCGGATGGAGTGCTCGGTCAGAGACCGTCGCACAACCCGGTTGAGGTCTGCACCGGGCTCCAATCGCCTGTGCCGCATCCTCCACCACCGGCAACCCGAACTTCAGGAGTGCATCCATGTCGGCACATTGGCCATACAAGTGGACCGGTAAAATGGCCTTTGTGCGGCAGGTGATCTTTGCGCCGATGTGGGCCGGGTTGATATTAAAAGTTGCGGGGTCGATATCGACGAAGACAGGTTTGGCTCCCAACCGGGCAATTGCCCCGGCCGTGGCAAAGAAAGTAAATGGCGTCGTGATGACTTCATCACCCGCACCAATATCCAAGGCCAGCAAGGCCAGCAACAGGGCATCGGATCCGGACGAACAGGCAATCGCGTGCTTGGCACCAGTATATTTTACGAGTGCCGCTTCCAGTTCGCTCACTTCCGGACCGAGGATGTACCGGGTCTCCCGCATAACTTTGAGCACGGCAACTTCGAGTTCCGCCTGCAAGGTGGCGTACTGCAGTTTCAAATCAAGTAATGGGACGTGCATGGAGTTCAGATTTTAACCGCGGATTACGCAGATGTCACGGATGATGTGGGGTGGGCGGCAGACTGGAGACGATCGACTGGAGACCTTCGGTCGGATTGAGTGCTCGGTCAGAGACCGTCGCACAACTCGGTCGATCAGTGGCATCCGTGTGATCAGCGGTCAATCCGATTCCGCCTCGCTTGGAGCGATCCGACGACCGTCAATCTTGATGACCCGGGCCGGAATCCCGACTGCGGTCGCACCCTCCGGCACGTCCTTGGTGACCACGGCATTGGCCCCGATTTTCACACGGTTGCCAATGCAAACAGAGCCCAGAATTTTTGCTCCCGCCCCGATGAAGATGTCGTCGCCCAGAACCGGCGCCTGTTGTTTTTCGGCTCCGATGGTGACCTGGTGTTCGATCAAAACATTGCGCCCGGCGCGCACGGTAGTATTGATGACGATCCCCTGGCTATGGATCAGGACCAAGGCCGGTCCGAATTCGGCACCCCGGCCAATGATGCACTGGCCAAAAACGACGTTGAGCTTATTGAACACCATGGCAAGCGGTCCGAGCCGACAGCGCTGACTGGCTTGCATGAAACGGTAGACCACCATGGCGAACGTCCCATCGGTCAGCAGCGTCTTGCAGACAGTCTGCGGTGTAACGACATCGTACAACCATTGCGCCTTGGCGCGGATGTCAGAACGAATGAGCTGCAGGAGGTTCATGAGACAATAATCGGAGAGTGGGGCACGGACTGCAACGACAAAGCGCGGGCAACACCAACAACCGGATCTCACCGGTAGGGCGGGCTGTCCCCAGCCCGCCGTTCATTCAGAGCGGCACAGGCGGCGCGCTAGGGACAGCACGCCCTACCCAGGCAGGCTACGCCGCATCCACGATGCGCCGGATTTCGCGGACGCGATTGCTCCACGTATCGTCCCGGCGTTCCTCTGAAATCTCGCGCCGCCGGTTGGGATTCCGGTAATTTTCCTCAATAAAACCAGCCAACGCCGTAATAAATTGGCTGGGGGAATGGGCAATCTGCGCAAATTGTGAGAGCCCGCGAATCTCCGGAATATCGGTCGCCACCACCGGGACACCCGCCGCCAACAACTCGCGCAGCTTGACCGGATTCACGCTCTCCATGCGCGGGTCGGTGAGTCGGTAAGGAATCAGCGCAACATCGAATCCCTTGCAGTAGGCCGGTAGTTGTTGCGGCTCACGCCGGCCCAGAAAATGCACATTTGGGATCGCCTGAAAACGGGTGATCTCGGCCAGCACCGGACCGATCATCACAAAGGACCATGCGGGCCGCAACCGGGCCAATTCAGCGAGCAAATCAAAGTCGATCCAGTCATATAAATTGCCATAGAAACCAATGATGGGAGACTGAAGACTGGAAGTCCGGATTTGCGCAAGATCGGCGGGAATGGGCAGGTCCGGCGATAGAGCTTGAGCGAACAATTCATAATTGACCCCATGCGGAAGGTAATGGACCCGGTCGTGGGCGATGGGACGGAATTTCTCGACCAAATACCGGGAGGTCGCAAAAACCACATTGGCTTTCCGCAATAATTCCTGCTCACAGCGGTTGATCCAGTTGGCATCAAGAAAGGTAAATTTGGTCCAATCATCCGGACAGTAATAAATGATTTTCTTCTCGCCCAGGGATCCGGCGAAATCAACGGCATTGGGAATAAACGCCCACAATTCGATATTCTCTCGTCCCATGCGCCGAGTTTCACGACCCACTGCCCACGCGAGCAAACGCCGATTGAGTCCCTTGACGAAAATGGATTGCGCTTTGGGAAGAACAACCGGCGAGAGTACCGATAATTGATTTTCTTTGTGGTCAGCACGGCGGAATCCTTCCCGCACGCGCCGCACGACGCGGCGAAAATCCCGGGGCGATGCCAACGAGGGTTTGCGAGTTCCGATGGAATTAATCCAGAGCACCGGCATGGTCTTGCCCATCTCGCGCAAGACGTGCGTCGTGCAGGTCGGCACGTCGTTCCAGTCTTTGGTGAAGGCTAGGATGGTGGGGGTGGGCATGGGAAAGTAAAGAAGCAGTCAGAGGTCAGCGATCAGGAGGCGAAATCGGCGGAGATGGGAGTTGAAAGTTGAAGATCGTGAGGAAAGGATGAGCGATGATGATCGAAAGTCCTCAGTCTAAAGCCGAATTGTCGCTGCGCTCGTCAGAGCGTGGCACAGAGCGGATCCACCGCCTGACGGCGGCGGCTACGGACGGCCAAAGTTTCAAGTTTCGCGCCAGTTGTCATCCGACCGGCGTCACGCCTTCACAACAATGGAATTGGCATTGGGCGCGCCGCCAGAATTATCGATGAAATTCTGGTGCCAGAGTTCGAAGAGGCAAAATGTTAGCAGGCGCCGGCTGAAGTCCTGCCGCCCGCGTTTGTGCTCCGCGAGAATATGATTAATGTAGGCCGGATTGAAATAACCGCGCTGGCGGAACTTGCTGCTGGTGAGCAGGCTTTCGGCGCGCTCGAAAAGGTCGTGCTGGAACCACTGCCGCAACGGCAGTGGAAAACCACGTTTTTTTCGGTAAATGATATTTTTTGGCAGATAGGCTTCAAGCAATTTTTTGAGGGCGTATTTACCGGTGCCATGGCGGATTTTCAGGTCGCGCGGCAAGGTCGCCGCCAGTTCCACCAATTCGTGGTCCAGGAATGGCACGCGGCATTCGAGCGAAGCTGCCATTGTCATCCGATCGCTCTTGGTGAGAATGTCATCCACCAACCAGGTCTGCGCGTCCACGTATTGGAGGCGGGCGACGGTGTCAATATACGCCACGCGCCGGAATTGTTCGTGAAAGAGATCCACGAGATAGGTGCCATTGCGGTTGATAAAGTCGCCGGAAAAGATCATCTCCCGGACGCCGGCCGTCACATCGTAGGATGTTCCCCGATAACCGGCCTCGATGTCAGTGGTGATCCAGTCCAGGTATTTGCGCACCTTCTCGTTGCCAGTCCACCCCTTGAGTCGGTTGATGGCCGGCCGCAGGGGTGCCGTCCAGCGGCCGATCTGTTGAAGCTTGATAAAGCGGCTGTAGAGGTGGTAGCCGGCAAAGATCTCGTCGCTCCCCTCGCCAGACAAAGCTACGGTGACCGAGCTCTTGGCACACTTGGAGAGCTGATAAAGCGCGATGCCGGAGCCTTCGACGACAGGCTCGGCGAACATCTTGGTCAGTTCCTCCAGCGTATCGAGGAAGTTGCCGGGCTGGAGAATATACTCATGGTGCTGGGTGTGATACAGATTCGCGACCTGCCGGGCGTATTGGAGTTCGTTGCTATCCGGCGCGTCCTGAAATCCGACGGAGAAAGTTTCAATCTCTTTGGTTCCCGCCTCGGCCATCAGGGCGACAATCGCGCTGGAATCCACACCGCCACTGAGAAAAACCCCCAGCGGCACATCGCTCAGCAGGTGCCGCTTGACGGACTCCCGAAGTTTCTCATCCAACTGGCGTAACTGGTCGGCAGGAGCGGCCGTGCTGCGGGGGATATTATTGAAATCCCAATAGCGGCGTAATTGGAGCTGGCCACGCTGGAGGATAAGATAATGGGCGGGCTGGAGCTTATAAATATCGGCGAAAATGGATTTGGTACCCGGCACGTATCCAACCGACACGAAACTTTCCACCGCCTCAAAGTCCACACGGGGTGTGACGCAGCCGCTCTGGAGTATCGGCTTGATTTCCGAAGCGAAAACGAAGGCCTTGCCATCCAGATAATAATAAAATGGTTTGATTCCAAGGCGGTCGCGGGCGGCAAAGATCAGGTCCTGCCGTTGATCGTGAAGGGCAAACGCGAACATCCCCCGCAGATGCTTGACGCAATCGAAACCCCATTGTTCGTAGGCATGGACGATGGCTTCGGTGTCGCAATGGGTTTTGAAGGTGTGACCGAGCGACTGTAGTTCCCGGAACAATTCAGGGAAATTATAGATCTCGCCGTTGAACACGATCCAGATCGTGTCATCTTCGTTTGCCAATGGTTGATGGCCCCCGGTTAGATCAATGATACTCAGACGGAGATGACCAAACCCGACGTTGCCGGCCAGGTACTCACCGCTGTCATCCGGACCGCGATGCGTCATGGTCCGCATCATGGCCCGTAATAACTCGGGGTTGACTGGGTGCGACCGGTCTTGATTAACAATGCCTGCGATGCCACACATATATATATTTACCTCAACTGCATGGTTAAGAAAGTGGAACGGAGCGTCCCGCCCGTTCTACTCTTTTTTCGCTTTAAAGTCCGCGATCGCCTGCTGGAGGATCGCCTGCACCTGGGCGGCATTGCTGCTCCAGCTATATTGCTCTGCCCGGGCGCGGATCGCCGCGGCATCCCACGACTTTTGCAGCGCTTTGCTCAAGGCAGCGGCAAACGATTCCGGCTGTTTTGGGCTGGCCAGAACACCGGTTGAGGGCGTCATAATTTCGGGAATGCCTCCCATCGCCGTGGCGACCACCGGGATCCCGCAGGAAAATGCTTCCAAAACGACATTCGCAACACCTTCGTTGTGGCTCGGCAGACAGAGAACGTCGGCTGCGTTCATGTATTCGCTGACTTCCGCCGGTCGTTTCCAACCGGCCCAGGTCACCTGATCCTGAATTCCAAGGTGCTGGGCCAACTGCTCCAACGACGACCGCTCGGGACCGTCCCCGACAATCACCACCCGACCCGCGATTTCATAGTAACGGCGGGCATGGGCATAGGCACGCAACAGATCGTCCGCACCTTTTTCTGGCGACAGACGGCCGACGAATAACAGTACTCGGTCGTGGCTGTCCCAGCCCAACTTCTGCCGGAGCGCTTCCCGCGGCACACTGGAGAAACGCCGCTGGTCGACGCCGTTGTACACCACATGGACTTTGGCCGCCGGCACGCCATAGGCCAGCAGCATGTCTTTCAAGTCCTGGCTACGGGTCATAATGGCGCGGGCGGCTTCGAACATCCGCAGGATCTGGCGGCGGCGGATCCGGAATGTCAGATACAAATGGGCGTCTGAACCGGAGACGGACACGACAAACGGCACGCGAAACCGGGACGCGAGTTTGGCAACGCCGCAACCATCGGGGTAGGTCCAATTCGCGAAGAGGATATCGAATGGAAACTCACGCTGGATTTGCTGCAAGCGAGCGGTGATCCCGGCGGCGTAAAGAGCGGCGTTAAACTGGCGCGCGATTTTGGGAAGGTAGAAATGGCGGGGATGATGGACTTCGATACCGGCGATCGTTTCCAGTGCCGGCACTTTTCCCTTGGGGGCATAATGCCCGCGAATCGGAAACCAGGCAATCGGAGCCACCACTTTTACCTCGCTCAGCTTTGCGAGATTCTGGATCTGGTAGGCGTTAAATATCCCCCGCTCTGTATCGCAGCGATTGGGATATAAATTGGAGACAAAGAGAACTTTCATAAGAGGTGTGAGGTGGAAGATGGGAGTTGGGAGATCGGAGATGGAGGAAAAAACCAGAGGTCGGCCGAAGGCCCTGAGCGAAGTCGAAGGGCGGTCAGGGGGATGAGTATCCGTAGTCCTGAATCTGATGACTGGAGACCTTCGGTCGGATGAAGTGCGCGGTCAGAGACCGGCGCACAACAGGACAGGAGACCGGAGATCAGCAGAGAGATTTTTTTACCGTGGATTGCGCGAATGAAGATTTGATCTGTGTCATCGGCGTAATCAGCCACCGACATCAGATGTCGGGGTCCCGACTCGAAGTCGGTGACGGTCAAAAGTCTAACGTCTCCGGTCTGCAGTTTGCGGAGAACCGCGTCTCGTCGGACTCGGCTTCAGCATCCGTCTGCGATCGCCTGTCAACCGTCAACTATCGATTCTGCTGAAATACCCTGCGGACCCGCTAAAGCGTGGACACCGAACGCTCGGTTTCTTCGAGATTCCGCGCGTTTGGTGTCCAGCCTTCAGGCTGCTTCGATGGGTAGTCGGAGTTTTTCAGCAGAATCAACTATCAACAGTCAACCGCCTACCAACCGTCGGAACAGCACCTCATACTGGCCACACATGGCTTCAACGCTATACCGCGACCGGGCCAATTCTCGGGCAGCCGCACCGAGTTGGTGCGCCAAGGGCGGATTTTGCAGGAGTCGCGCAATGGCATTGGCCAACGACT
>Ga0209083_1002458_pt1 | contig 17560 bp, 17 predicted proteins | sample AM7aDNAmetaG_FD_184132 | JGI IMG/M metagenome (GOLD analysis project Ga0209083, IMG submission 184132) | Freshwater microbial communities from Finland to study Microbial Dark Matter (Phase II) - AM7a DNA metaG (SPAdes) (version 3) | ecosystem: Environmental > Aquatic > Freshwater > Lake ...
CCACATATTCACAGGGCGTAGTAAAGAGAAAAAAGAAGCAAAAAAGAGAAAGCTGCTACTACTGATATGATTTCTCTACGAAGAACCACGATGATTATTATTGGTATCGTTCCGGTGATTACCTACAGTTTAAAAGGGAAGATGCATGAAAATCAGTGCCATGTTCAGTAATATTGAGGATGTGGAAATATTTTGGAGGACAAAAAATTCCCAATAAAATATTTTAATATTATTGACAGATCGTGTAAGGGAGTGATAGCATACACTTATAGGTTAAGGGAAATCCGTAAAATCGGATGCGGTCCCGCCGCTGTAACCGGGGACGAAAGTCACGATAGCCACTGTTGTTTTATATGACGGGAAGGCGTGATGAGTAGATAGATCCGGGAGCCAGAAGACCTGCCTATAAAGATGGTTGAGCCATTTATGAATATTGTGCTCAGACCTCGCGGAAGGGTTAAGTAAAACAGGGTGCAACCCCGACTTAAAAAAGACGGGGTTTTTTCTTTTTCAGGAGCACTATGACAAAGTTAGTTTTGATACGCCATGGCGTAACAGCATGGAATAAAGATAAACGTTATTGCGGTAGCAGGGATATAGGCTTAAGCAGTAAGGGGAAGTCGCAGGTTAAATTATTATCCACCAGCCTTAATGCGGTCAGGTTTGATAAAATATATTGCAGTAATAAGAAGCGTGCAAGGCAGACCGCGCGAATACTTTTTAAGCGTTCAAGAATAATACCGCGGCGAAACTTGCGTGAAATTAGCTTTGGCGCGCTTGAGGGATTGAGGCATGAAGAGATTATGGGAAAGTACGCGTATGCGTACGAGAAATGGCTAAAGGACCCATTTAATAATGATATTCCTCGCTCAGAGCCGATGAATGGTTTTAAAAAAAGAGTAGAAAACGACATAGAGAATATCGTTCGGCATAATCCCGGAAAGACGATCGCCATTGTCTGTCATGGCGGGGTGATAGGAGTATTTATAAAAGGGATATTAAAGAAAAGAAATTTCTGGCGATGCATACCATTACCGGCAAGCGTTACGGTGGTAGTATATGAAAAAGGAAAGCCAAAGTTAAAAAAGTTCAACGATGTAGGCCATCTTAAGGTGAATAATGAGTAAAATGATTTTTGTTTTTGGCGGAGCGCGAAGCGGTAAAAGCCGGTATGCTGTAGAGGCGGCAAAAAAACACGGGAAAAAGATAGTCTTTATAGCCACAGCCTCCGCGCTGGACGAGGAGATGAAAGAAAGGATACGTCTTCATAAACTCTCAAGGCCAAAAGGATGGGGGCTTATCGAAGAACCCGTGAATTTAAATAGTGCGGTGCTTGGGTTAGAACCGATATATGATGTAGCGATCATTGACTGCGTGGGGCTGTGGATATCTAATCTTTTAATGACCAATATGCAGGACGGGGCTATAGAGAAAAAAATAAACGAATTGCCCCGCAGTGTCTTTAGGGCTAAGGTCGGCCTCGTTATCATAGTATCAAACGAGGTGGGAGAGGGAATAGTCCCCGGTGATTCATTATCCAGAAGGTTCCGAGATCTGGTCGGTCTGACAAATCAGACAATAGCGGCGAAGGCCGACGAGGTCATTATAATGCAGGCAGGAATACCCGTAAAAATTAAATGAACGAGGAGTAAAAATTATGAAATTATTGAAAGAGACAATTTCAAAAATTGACAAAATAGACAATTCATTATCAGAGGAAACGCAGAAGAGGCTCGACAATCTGACGAAGCCACGGGGAAGCCTTGGAAGGCTGGAAGATTTGGCCAAACAGATTGTGGAGATAACAAAGACCAGGAATCCGAAGCTGGGGCATAAGGTGATATTTACGATGGCCGGAGATCATGGCGTGGTCGAAAATAATGTGAGCGCATTTCCGAAGGAAGTAACGCCTCAGATGGTATATAATTTTTTAAATGGTGGGGCAGGTATAAATGTCCTCGCAAAGCATATAGGCGCAAGAGTCGTTATCGTAGATATGGGGGTAGCATGCGATCTTAAAGACGATCCGGGGCTTATCGTAAGGAAAGTAAATTACGGCACCAGGAATATGATAAAGGGCCCCGCAATGTCAAGAGAGGAAGCTATTAAATCCATTGAAAATGGCATTGAGGTATTCAGCGGGGAGCTATCGACCGGAATAGACATAGTCGGCACGGGGGATATGGGTATCGGAAATACAACTCCTTCGAGCGCCATCGTCGCAGTGATAACCGGCAGGAATGTAGAAGAAGTTACGGGCAGGGGTACCGGAATAGATGATAAAACTTTGGCCGGTAAAATTAACGCTATTAAAGAGGCTTTGAGCGTGAATAGGCCTGACCCGAAAGATGGAATAGATATCTTAGCTAAAGTAGGGGGATTCGAAATAGGTGGATTGACAGGAGTGATCCTGGCGGCCGCGGCGCATAGGATACCGGTAGTGATAGACGGATTCATTTCAGGGGCAGCTGCGTTGATAGCGTATACGATAGAGCCGAAGGCTAAAGATTATATGATAGCTTCCCATTGTTCGGTCGAACAGGGCCATAAGGTTGCGCTTGCATTTTTAGGATTAAAGCCCGTGCTCGATTTAAACCTGAGGCTGGGAGAGGGGACCGGCGCGGCTTTAGCCATAAACATAATAGAGGCCGGCACTAAAATATTAAATGAGATGGCGACATTCGAAAGCGCCGGTGTTACCGGAAGGGATGCATGATAAGATTTCTAATCGCTTTACAGTTCCTGACCATTATTCCTTTTAATATCAAGAAAAAGATAGAAGATAAGGATTTCGGAAGGTCTCTCGGATACTTTCCGATAGTCGGTCTTTTATTAGGTATTTTTCTCTCCGGCGTAGCTTATATCTCAATGTTTCTTCCGACCATGGTTATAAGCAGCTTAATTTTGGTTGCATGGACGGTCGTAACGGGCGGCATACATTTGGACGGGTTTGCCGATACCTGCGATGGTTTTTATGGAAACCGCCGTAAGGAGGACATTTTAGAAATAATGCGAGACAGCCGCATCGGTACCATGGGCGCCGCCGGCATAGCGATACTGCTACTATTTAAATTTGCGATGCTCTCGAGCATTCGTTCGGAAGATCTATGGAAGGTATTGATAATGACGGTAGTATTCGCCAGATGGTCTCAGGCGTTTGTGTGCCTTACATCCACGTATGCGCGGGACGAGGGTAAGGCCAAGCATTTCATAGAACACGTGAAAAGGGGAGACGTGTTTATGGGAGCCATATTTATATTAATTTTAAATTGGTTTCTGATAGGCATAAAAGGCATTATTTTATTTACCCTCTTAGTAATCACGGTACTCTTGTTTACAAAATACGTGAAAAGAAAGATTGGCGGCATGACGGGGGATACGATCGGAGCGACTAACGAAATTGCCGAGGCCTCGGCGCTTTTATTCAGCCTAATATTATTAAGTTATAAAATATGATCAATAAAATTCATGGCGGAAATTGTTTAAGGCGGGATATTGTCGACTTTAGCGTGAACATAAATCCTTTGGGTTTGCCCAAAGGATTGGCAGGTATTATTTCAAATAATACCGATTGTGTCCTGCGCTATCCGGATCCTTCATCGGAACGATTAAAAAGAAAATTGGCGGCGTTGCATGCCGTAGGCCCTGAAAATATTGCAATGGGTAACGGTTCTATAGAGCTTATCTATCTCGTTCCCAGGGTATTCAAAACAAAAAGGGCGGTTATCATTACGCCAACATTCAGTGAATATGAATTCGCCGTCAGATCCAATGGCTCAATACCTATTTTCTTCGGTACATCCGAAAAAGACAATTTTAAGATCGATTACAATAAACTGGCGGGATGTCTGTCTCACAGCGATGCATTCTTTCTGTGTAATCCGAATAATCCGACGGGTGCCATACTGCATAGTGATGAGCTGTTATACTTGTCGGGTCTGGCGAGGAAGAACAAAACCCTTTTTATACTCGATGAAGCGTTCATTGATTTTACTAAAAAATCGGACAGGACATCTATCATATCGGATGCGGTTAAAAACGGATCTTTAGTTATCCTAAGATCTATGACTAAATTTTTTGCCATACCGGGCTTAAGGCTGGGATACGTTATAGGACATAAGAGGGTAATCGAGAAGATAGTTAAGCTTCAATACCCATGGAATGTGAACGGAATGGCACAGCTTGCCGGCGAAAAGGTCTTGGCGGATAAGGCCTACATTGATCGGACCCGGATGTTCGTAACCGAAGAACGGCAGTATATGTTCGAAAGATTAGGCAGTATAAAAGGGTTAAAAGTTTATCCATCATCGGCGAATTTTATTTTATGTAAGCTGCAAAATACATCGATTCAAAGCTCTGATGAACTTGCGCGGCGGTTATTGCGTAAGCGCATATACATTCGCACCTGTGAAAACTTCAGGGGATTGGGCGATAGGTATTTCAGGTTAGCAGTAAGGAAAAGAGGCGATAACGATCGACTGATAAGCAGTATGGAAGGCGTGATCCGATGAGCAGAGCTAAAACACTGCATATCTGCGGAACGGGCTCGGGCGTAGGTAAGAGTGTTATCGTAAGCGCATTGTGCAGGATTTTTTTACAGGACGGCTACAAGGTCTGTCCGTTCAAGGCGCAGAATATGGCGCTCAATTCTTTTGTGACTACAGGCGGCGGAGAGATAGGCAGGGCTCAGGCTTTTCAGGCCGAGGCCTGCCGTATTGAGCCGCATGTTGACATGAATCCCATATTGATAAAACCCACTGCCGATAAGCATGCGCAGGTGATAGTCCATGGAAAGCCGATAGCAAATATGAGCGCTCTGGCCTATACGCGCCTTAAGAAAAGGTTATACAGGGATGTGTTCGGCTCGTTCGACAGGCTTAGTAAGAAATATGAACTGATGGTGATGGAGGGCGCAGGAAGCCCCGCCGAGATCAATCTGAAATCTCATGATATTGTTAACCTTAAAATGGCGCGCTACGCCAATGCGCCCGTGATCTTAATAGGTGACATTGATAAAGGCGGTGTCTTCGCGTGGATAGTCGGCACCCTTGAGCTTCTGGAGAAGGAGGAGCGAAAGCAGATAAAGGGGCTTATTATCAATAAATTCAGGGGAGATGTTAAGCTTTTGAAACCCGGAATAGACTTTTTGGAAAAAAGAACAGGAATAAAAGTTCTCGGAATTATCCCGTATTTTCATTCATCAGGTAGAAATAGTATAAAGATTTCGGAGGAAGATTCTGTGCCTCTGGATACTTTTAATGGTGCAAAAAAGCCCGACCGGCGTAAGCTAAATATCGACGTAATATATCTCCCGCATATATCTAATTTTACCGATTTCGATGCATTAAAGGGGGAACCGGATGTAAGCCTGCGGTATCTGAAAAGCCCTGAGTTACTGGACAAGCCGGATATTATTATAATCCCAGGCACTAAAAATACGGCAAATGACCTGCGATATCTGAAGGAATCAGGGTTTGCGGAAAAGATTACCAGCGTTATGGAGAATTATAAAAACACCGTATTGGTAGGGATATGCGGTGGTTTTCAGATGCTGGGCAAAAAGATACGCGATCCGCATCGAACCGAGTCTCGTCGAGACGAAATTAGCGGACTGGGAATACTGGAGATGGAAACGGTTTTTGGCAAAGATAAGATCCTCTCCCGGATTAAGGCAAAAGAAGCATCGTCAGGGTCGGATGTATCAGGCTATGAGATACACCACGGTAAATCGCGAAATATCGCTAATTATATGCCCGCTTTCAACATCGTCGAACGAAATGGTAAAATTGTCCGGGAGACCGATGGTATAGTCGCGATGGGTGGCAGAATATACGGAACCTATATACATGGGCTTTTTGATGCGGATGTCTTTAGGAGAAATTTCTTAAATAGAATAAGGTCAAAAAAAGGATGGGATGCTTTATCCTGTAGGGTTAGCTTTAATCCCGATTGTGAATTGGATAAGTTAGCAAATCTGGTTCGAAATAATATGGACATGAAACGTCTGTATAAAATATTAAAAGACGGGGCATAAGATGCGGATCATGTGTATTCTCGCGGCATATATAGTAGACCTATTTTTTGGCGATCCGGCATGGATTCCACATCCGGTAAGAGGTATTGGCTGGCTTATTAATAAACTGGAAGAACCGTTTAGGAACATTGTTAAAAACGAACGTCTGGCAGGAGCATTTTTTGCCTGTACGATAATATCATTGATATGGTTCGTAACTTTTGCGGTAACGCATGCGGCATATTTATTTAATAATTATCTGGGAGCCGTCGTTTCCATAGTAATTATTTACACATCGTTGTCGATAAAGGACCTGGGAGTAGAAAGCCTGGCAGTTTTTAACGCGCTAAGAGAAGAAGATTTGAATAAAGCGAGGGCATCCCTTTCTAAAATAGTGGGACGGGATACTGCAAATCTGGATGAGAGAGAGATCGTACGGGCTACGGTAGAGACAGTCGCTGAGAATATCGTTGATGGCATAATCTCGCCTCTATTCTATGCCTTTTTAGGCGGCGCTCCGCTGGCCATGGCGTATAAGGCTGTAAATACGTTAGATTCCATGGTCGGTTATAAAAATAAGCGGTATATAGATTTTGGACGCTTGGCCGCAAAGATTGACGATGCCGCTAATTATATTCCGGCGCGAATGGGAGTAATATTTTTGGTCCTGGCAAGCTGGATAAGCGGTTATAATCCTCTCGGGGCATGGAATATCGCAATACGTGATGGAGGGAAGAATCCCAGTCCTAATAGCGGCCTTCCTGAGGCGGCGATTGCCGGCGCCCTTGGCGTTCGATTAGGGGGGGTGAATTATTATAATGCGACAGCTCTCCGGAAGCAGTATATAGGAGATGATATGAATCCCCTGGATAAGTCGCACATAACAGATGCAGTAAAGATAGCTTATGTAACATCAGGTCTATTTATAATAACGGCAGTGGTTTTATTGTGGTTAATATGTAAAGGAAAGTTTTTATGAAAGTAGTTTCTTTGTGGAGTGGTGGAAAGGATAGTTGTTTTGCATGTTATAAAGCGAAATCGCAAGGATATAAAATAACCTCGATAATCAATTTTACAAACCCGGATGGAACCGATTCCGTATCGCATGGTTTATCGGCGGATATAATCAAAAGACAGGCAGATCTCATAGATATCCCCCTTATACAAAAAGCCATGCCCCGTAAAGGCTACTCGGAGGCGTTCAAAATATTGATCGAAGAGCTTAAGACAAAAGAATCTATAGAGGGAATCGTTTTCGGTGATATTTATTTGCAGGTACACAGGGATTGGATAGATAAAATATGCGATGAGTTAAAGGTAAAGGCGATTTTACCGGTATGGACAGATGATACCGAGAAGTTAGTCAATGAAATTATCGATTCAGGGTTTAAGTCGATTGTGGTTTCTACGAGGGAAGATATTCTCGGGGAACAGTGGTTAGGCCGTGAAATTAATAGCGAGTTCATAAAAGACCTGAAGGCTATGGGAAATATAGATCTCTGCGGCGAGAAGGGCGAATTTCATACATTTGTTTTTGACGGTCCGATCTTTAAGAATAGAGTCAGATTTGATAGGGGCAGAACCCGGCTTCAGGACAATCGATGGTTTTTGGAGATTTGTTAATGAGGAAGCGCCGCCTTATTATTCCGACATTCTTTATTGTATTCTTACTCTCGGGTATTTTCATTGAGAATGCGCACGCCATGGAAAATTATCCCAGAAGGATAATCTCCTTGGCCCCATCTATAACCGAAGAGATATACTTATTGGGCGCTGAGGATAGGCTATTCGGAGATACAACTTACTGCATAACCCCTCCTGCGGCGCGATATATAGAAAAGGTCGGTTCCATAACCAAAGTAGACATAGAAAAGATCGTCGGATTAAAACCCGACCTGGTTCTGGGCACATCTCTTACAAATCCTAAAACGATCCAAAAGCTTAAAGGTCTGGGCATTGAAGTAAAAATATTTCCGGCGCCAAAAAATTTCGCCTCTCTATGCAGTCAGTTTTTAGATCTGAGTAAAGAGGTGGGCGGTTCTTCGCAGGCAAGCGAGATCGTTAAGGCCTCGGAAGAAAGAGTCGCCGAAATAAAATCCAGAACCATTACACTTATTAAACCGAAGGTGTTTATTGAGATTGGCGCGAAACCGCTTTTTACCGCGAACAGGGACTATATCATTAATGATTTTGTGAAGCTCTCCGGAGGAGAGAATATTGCCGAAGGCTCGAGAATTGGCAGTTACAGCAAGGAAGAGGTCTTAAAAAGAGATGTGGATGTGATACTGATCGTGACGATGGGTTTTTCGGGCCAGGCGGAAAAAGAAGCGTGGCAGAAATTTAAAACATTGAATGCTGTAAAAAATAATAGAATATATATTATCGATTCACAAAAGATATGCGGTCCAACGCCTGTAACTTTTGTTAAAACCCTGGAAGAGATAAATATTCTACTTCACCCTGAGCTATCGAAGAACAAGATATGAATAAGAGAATAATGCGCCGGACGATGCAGATGCTAATACTGGGAGGGGCGCTTATCTTTATAGCGGCGCTATCATTGTGCCTGGGTTCTGCCGCTCTATCGGTTCAGACGACCATCCGATCTATTTTTAGCGGCCACAATACCACGGCCCATAATATTCTTTTTGAAATTCGCCTGCCGCGAATCATTTTGGGATTTGCTATTGGCGGCGCGTTAAGCCTGTCCGGCGTTATTCTGCAGGGGCTTTTTCGAAATCCGCTCGTAGAGCCGTATACAATGGGTATTTCCGGAGGGGCGGCTTTGGGTGTTAGCATGGCCATAATATTGAAAATATATCAATCGGTGGGCCTGGTGACGTTACCTTTTGCCGGTTTTTTGGGAGCGGTTTCTGTCATCATGCTGATATACACTATAAATATCAGAAATAAGACGTTAAAGATGCAAGGTTTACTGCTGACCGGTGTTATGATAAGTTTCATTTCATCGTCTTTTATAATGCTTATCATGGCCATTTCACGCACGGAGGATCTTCACGGTATTATCTTTTGGATAATGGGTTCCCTGGAAGAGCCAAACTGGTTTCTGATCAAATTAATGCTATTTATATCTCTGGCAGGCCTATCATTGTCGTACATCTTCTGGAAGGACCTGAATGCGTTACGCTTAGGAGAAGAGGAGGCCGCGCATCTGGGCATAAATACGGAAAGAGCAAAGAGGGCGCTTTTTGTGCTGGCATCTATCCTTACCGGATGCGCTGTTTCCGTGGGAGGGATTATCGGTTTTGTCGGTTTGATCATTCCCCATTTTATGCGCATGTTCGTAGGTTCTGACCATAGGGTCCTTCTGGCGGGCTCATTTTTAGGCGGGGCGGGCTTCCTTATTTTCTGCGACACTTTGGCGCGGACGTTAGTTGCGCCCTCCGAATTGCCGGTTGGTGTAATTACCGGCATATTAGGAGGAAGCTTTTTTATTTATGCGCTGGCCAGGAAGGGAAAATCGGGTGCTTGAAATAAGAAATTTGACGTGCGGCTATGATAAGAGATTTCATCTGAAAGATGTAAATCTCGCGATCGGGGAGGGAGGCTTCTTTGGGATAATAGGCCCGAATGGATCCGGGAAGACAACCCTTTTACGAGCTATGACCCGTATTCTTAAACCGGAAAGCGGGGAGGTGCTCCTTCGAGGTAAAGACATATGGCATATAGATTTCATAGAGCTGGCGAGAACGATATCGGTTGTTTCTCAAAACGTCTCTACGGATGATCTTAATGTGGGGGAGTTTGTTCTACTTTCGAGGATACCCCATTACAGAGGCCTTCAGTTTTTAGAGACGAAACACGACGAAGAGATAGCCGATAACGCGATGGCTATGACGGATACTCTAAAGTTTAAAGACAGGTCGATGTCTGAGATATCCGGCGGAGAGAGACAGCTTGTTCTGATCGCGCGCGCCCTGGCGCAAGAGCCGAAATATCTTCTCCTGGATGAGCCTACATCCCATCTCGATATCACACATCAGGTTCGCGTCCTGGATCTTTTAAAAAAATTAAACAGGGAGTTATCCCTTACCGTGATAATAGTCCTGCATGATCTGAACCTCGCCAGTGAGTATTGCGATAGGATTGCGCTATTATCGGGAGGGACTATATATAAAGAGGGTTTGCCGGGAGAAGTCCTGGATTATCAAACCATCGAAAATGTTTATAAGACTGTGGTTATTGTCGAGAAGAATCCAATCTCCTTAAAGCCGTATGTACTGCTTGTTTCGGAAGATCAGAGGCTAAGGGCGCGTAAAAAGTAACGCAGGCATAGGCGATCAGATACATCGATGGAAGAACGATGAAAACTAAATTTATTTTTGTATCGATTTTTTTATTCGCGATAGCCGGTATCGCGCTCGCAGAAGACAAATCATCCGCGTCAAATGTCATAAACCTCGAACGTATAGTGGTGACGCCATCCAGGACCGAAAAGGGCTTGTCGGATGTTGCCGCCAGCGTAAGCGTTGTTACCGATGAGGATATAAAAAATTCCGATGCGAAGACTGTCCCTGATGCGCTTAAAAATCTCGCAGGTATTTATTCATATGATCCTACAGGGGTTGGCGGAGCAGGCGGAACTATAAATATGCGCGGTTTCTATGGTGGAATGTCGAGTGAACACCTTGTTCTGATCGATGGCGTACCTCAGAATAAGGGCCAGGATAAGCTGGTGAACTGGGACCTGATACCAATCAATAATATTGACAGAATAGAAGTTATGAGAGGGCCCGCCTCAAGCCTGTATGGCGATAATGCCATGTCGGGCGTAATTAATATTATAACCAAAAAACCAACCGGTCCTCCTCGTGCCGGAGCGTCTTTTTCTTACGGTACTTACGCGACCCAGAATTACGCTTCTTATCTCTCCGGAACATTTAATCGTCTGGGGTATTATACGGGTGTGAGCAGTAGATTAACAAATGGATTCCGCGAACATGGCGATTATGAAAATATACAGGTATATGGTAAGACAGACTATTCAATAAATGATGATCAAAACTTAAAGCTTTCGTTTGATTACAGCGCGAAGACTCAGGGCGCGTTTCCATGGGCCTTATCGCAGGCCCAGATCGCGCAAAACAGGCGCATTGCCAGGCCGGGAACCGAGAACGACTCCACGGGTGCCGACGAGTTTTCTCTTTATCTTCAGCACCGCTGGGATATCGGAGCATCCTCAGACCTTGAAACCGTGTTTTATTATCGTTTTGAGGGAATAGAATCCTTCTACACCAGCGGCTCGTCTCAAAATACAACTAAAGAGCAGAAGAACGCCGAGAATACATTCGGACTGCCGATTCATCTGAAGGCCGTGTCAGAGATCTTTGGCATGAATCATTCGTTTATTGTCGGTACCGACCTCGAAAGAAATGATTTTGATTACGAAGAGAATGCCGCGCCATTTCAAAATAGGCGTGGAGCTCCGACGGCCAGCTATGATGTCGCAAGAAACAGAATAGGCCCGTACATTCAGGATGAGATCAGTCTTTTAGATATTTTAAAGGTTATTTGTGGTGTACGTTATGATTGGGTCAGGTTTAATTTTGACGACAGAAGATCTCCGGCAAACTCTAAGAACAAATTAATGTCTAAGGTAACGCCCAGCTGTGGCGCGGTATTGACCTACCAGAAAGATTCCGAATTATATGGAAACTTCGGACAGGCCTTTCGAACCCCCACTATCGGGCAGATGTTTACCTACGGAAGTTCCGCGAATACCAATCTATTGCCTGAGGAGGCTGTGAATTACGAAATAGGTGTGCGCCATCGCTTTAATGAGCGTCTTAAGACGAGTGTGAGTGTATATTGGATGAAGATTAATAATGAGATTTGGTATGACAACTCCAGCAGGCAATATCAAAATTATGGCAGAACCGTACACGACGGAATGGAGTTGAGCGCAGACTTTAAAGTTGTGGATGCCTTGACGGTTTTTGGTAATTATACGTACACAAAAGCCATAGATGATAGTGACGGTGCTTTTAAGAATAAGTTTTTAACCAACGTTCCGATTAATAAGGGAACCGTCGGATTAAATATATGCACAGATTTTGGATTTAAGGCCTATGTGGCATCGACGTGGGTAGGTGAAACATACATAGATTCGGCCAATGTTGATGTGCTTGGCCATTACAATACACTGGATGCTAAGATATCGTATAAATATAAGTGGTTTGAGCCATTCTTTGCCGTATATAATATCCTCGATAAAGAATATAACTCTTCCGGATATAAGAGCGGGCAAATAAATTATTTTACCCCCGAGCCGGGCAGGACATTCGAGTTTGGAATAAGCGGGGATTTTTAATCCCAAAATTTTAAATCAAATCATCAATTTCGCTTGAGATTTTCCGCGAAGTGTTCTATTCTATTAAAGTTCGTTTTGTTCCTGAGCGGCTAACAATAAAGGGGGCTGTTATGAAGAAGATAGCCATCGTAGTAGCGGCATTTTTTATAGTGGTGAGCCTGGCATTAGCGCAAACATATAATAAGACAACTCTTGACGATCAGACGCAGGAAGAAAAAAACCTCGAGATTTTAAGCAAGAAATTAGTCCGCATGAAGAAGGAGATGGACAAATTCATTAAGGACATGAGCGCAACTTATCAGGGCCCTGATAGCGCTTTTACGAAAGCGTTCGGCAGTGATGTGAAGGTAGATATCGTAGAAAATGATAAAGGCTTTATAGTGACAGCGGATCTGCCGGGGATGGATAAGGATAAGATAGATGTTACGCTGGAGAGCGGTAAGATATTGAAGATATCCGGTACACGTCATGCGGAGACGACCACGGAGGCTCCCGGGGTCGTAAAACAGGAGCGTATGGAAGGCAAATTTGAGCGTGTGGTTGAGCTTCCGGCCGAATGTAAGAGTGACGGTATAAGCGCCTCATATAAGAATGGAGTGCTTGAGATAACGATACCGAAGAAGGAGTCGACGAAGGTGGCGGCTGTTAAGGTTAAAGTTCAATAAAGGAGATTTTAAGTGAAAGCGTCGGAATTGAAGAAGGGAATGATGATTAAGGATAACGGGGATCTGTTTGTGATAATCGAGATGGAGCACAGGACCCCGGGTAATTTAAGGGCAATCTATCAGACGACTATGAAGAGCCTGTCGAGCGGGAAGCTGATCAATAAAAGATTCAGTCCGGCAGATAGTGTGGAGAAAGTCGATCTGGAGTCGAAGAAGGCGCAGTATCTTTACAGAGATCACTCGGGTTTCTATTTTATGGATATGGAGAACTATGAAAGCCTGTCTCTTACGGACGATATGGTGGGCAATTATAAGGACTACCTAAAAGAGAATCAGCCCGTAGAGATACTCTATCATGATCATCATCCCGTAGCGATAGAGATACCAGTTAGTGTTTCGCTTAAGATAATTGAATCCGCTCCCGGAGCTAAGGGTGATACATCCGGAAGAGCCATGAAGCCGGCCAAGCTTGAGACCGGGCTGGTAGTAAACGTTCCTCTGTTCATCGATGAGGGCGAGACTATACTTGTCGATAGCCGCACAGGCGAATACCTTGGAAGGGCATAATAATCCGGTAATAGTTATCGGCGGAGGGGCTGCAGGTATTCTCGCGGCGATAAGCGCCGGGAGAAGCGGCTCCGACGTAATTTTGTGTGAGCGCATGAACCGTCTCGGCAGGAAGGTGTTGGCATCCGGAAACGGCCGATGCAATCTCCTGAATGATAGGCTCGATAGCTCGTTTTACAATCCCTCATCGAAGCACCTCGTAGAGACTGCATTCTCAAGATTCGGAAAGAGGGAGATTCTGGATTTCTTTTTGGAGCTTGGCCTCCACGTTTACTCCGATGGCGGAAGGATCTTTCCCGTAACGAACCAATCCTCTTCAGTCCTGAAGGTCCTCGAGATGGAGCTTAAGAGATTGTCCGTCTGTGTGGAGTATAATTTCAACGTAACCGGCATTACATATGCAAATGGCAGTTTCATCGTTTCATCTGATTCCGGGAAGAGCCTGGCGGGCCGATCAGTAGTAATTGCCTGCGGCGGTAAGTCATATCCGGCGCTGGGCTCAGACGGCAGCGCTTATAAGATAGCGAAGAACCTCGGTCATACGATAGTCGAGCCCGTGCCTGCGGCAGTTCCTCTTTTGGCAAAGAACGAAACTTGCCACGTGTTACAGGGCCAGAAAATATGCGCGCATGTTAAGGGGTTGGTTGACGGTAAAACGGTAAGCGAGGCATCGGGCGACCTGCTATTTACAAAATATGGTTTGTCGGGAACAGCAATTCTGGACATCAGTAGAGAGCTATCCGTAGCGATCAACCGACATAATACGACCGATCTGGCTGTCAGAGTCGATATGGCGCCGTTTATAAATCGTGATGAGCTCGAAACGGAGATATCAGAGAGGGTTAAAAAAGGTGTGGCGGCGGAGGATCTCCTTATAGGCATATTGCCTAATAAATTTGGAATGGCCTTAAAGAAGGATTTAATCTCTAAAGATCCTGCATCGATCGCGGAGTCTTTAAAAGAGCGACGATTTAAAGTTACAGGGACCAGAGGATGGAACGAAGCAGATTTCACTGCGGGTGGTATCGATGTGAAGGGAATCTGCGAGAAGAGTTTGGAGTCTAAAGCAAGGAGCGGGCTCTTTTTTTCCGGGGAGATACTGGACGTGGACGGCAAGAGAGGCGGATATAATCTCGCCTGGGCATGGTCGTCGGGATTCATTGCCGGGCAGGAGGCCGCGGCTTATGCGTAAGATAATATTGGCATCGAGATCGAAGGCGCGCCAAAGATTATTAAAACAGGCAGGCCTTAAATTCAGTGTGGCCGAATCTAAAATACGCGAATGCCACATATTAAAAGGCAGTTGCGGCCGGCTGGTAATGGAGAATGCTAAAAAGAAAGCCCTTGATGTGGCCGGACGCTATAAGTCCGGTCTGGTGATCGGCGCTGATACCGTAGTCCTCGCAGGGAAAAAGATCATAGGCAAACCAAAAGATATTAACGATGCGCGCCGTACCTTAAAGCTTCTTTCGAGAAAACCCCAATGGATTTATAGCGGATTGGCCGTAGTAGATATTGATAAAGATAAAGTATATATTGACTACGAAAAGACAAAAGTTTATATGTATAAACTTAGCGATGAACAGATAGATAAGTATTTTAAGAAGACATCTCCGCTCGATAAGGCCGGTTCGTTCGATATACAGGGCCTTGGCAGTCTCTTTGTTGACCGCATAGAGGGATGTTATTATAATGTAGTAGGATTACCGCTTGCTAAGCTTGCAGGCATGCTGTGGATGGCAGGCTTTGACATATTTGAATAGAAGCCAATAAAAAAGAAAGGTATCTTATGGAGAAGATAAAATTCGATTTTAATAATATGTTCAGCCACAGCATAGGTAAGAGCCATGGTGTTACGGACGCAGATATTAAGGGCATACAAAAGCGCGTGAATACTGCGCATAAGCATCTGAAGACTATTTTTTCCAACAGCCAGGATAGGATAAATCTGGGTCTTGAATGGGTAAAGCTGCCGTTTCAGTCGAAAGAGACGATAGAGACTATCCAGAATCTTGGCGATGAAATATCATCGTCATGCGGGAGTGTCATATCTCTGGGCATAGGTGGTTCGTATTTAGGGATCAAGGCCGCGCAAGAAGCGCTCTCTCCCGCATATTATAATGAATTCAAATCGTTGCGTAACGGAAGGCCTAGAATTTACTTTGACGGAAATAATCTGGATCCGGATACGCTCAGTGTTCTTCTGAAGAATTTGAATCCGCGTGAGACTTTCGTCGTGGTCATATCGAAATCCGGCGAGACTACCGAGACTAAGGCTGCATTTGCAGTGGTCGAGGCATGGTTAAGGAGGGGTGTGGGACCGACATATGGAAGGCAGATTGTCGCTATAACGGACCCGAGCTCCGGGATGTTAAGGAAAAGGGTTGATCAGGAGCAGTCGAAAGATCCTCTCAGCTTTAGAAGCCTGGATGTCCTGAAAGGCGTAGGCGGTAGGTTCTCCGAACTGAATATCGGCCTTCTGCATCTGGCCATGGCAGGTATTAAAATACAGGAGGTGCTGGACGGGGCCGCTTCTATGGCTAAATGCTGCGGAGAATCAAACCTTAGAAAAAATCCCGCTTATATGTATGCGGCTCTTCAGACCATCATGTATAAAAAAAAGGGAAAACCAATAGCCATAATTATGCCGTTTTCCGAAAGGCTGAAATATACGGCTGATTGGTATGTGCAGTTATTGGCAGAGAGCCTGGGGAAAAAATACTCCAGAAAGATCATACGTAAGGATGGTTATGAGGCGTGGATTGCAGATAGAAGTAAGGTAGTCAATGTGGGCAGGACACCAATATCGGCCCGCGGAACGAACGATCTGCATTCGATACAGCAGAATAATATAGAAGGCGAGAATGATAAGACGGTTACATTTATAAAAGTTGAGCGCTTTAAGGATGATATAACGGTTTCGGGCACCGGCGATATTCTGGATGGAAGGCCATATTCTAAGCTGTTAGCGATAGCTCAGGAAGCGACAGAGTGGGCGCTGGTCAGGGAGACACGGCCAAACTGCACTATTACTATACCCGAGATCTCGCCGTACTACTGGGGCGCGATCTTGTTTTTCTTCGAAATTGCTACTGCATTCGAAGGGGAGCTGCTTGGGGTGAACGCATTTGATCAGCCTGGCGTGGAAGGTTATAAAAATTACATGTACTATAAGCTCGGTAGAGGCGGGATACCTGAAGCAATCTCGGACAATATAAAAAATAATCCTCTAATCAAAAAAAATAAATATATACTCCGCTAACTTATAATGGTAGAAAGCGTAGAATGTAGTAAATGTTAGTTATAAAAAAGTAAGATGTATGTGGCTTGTTATTATATCCTTATATGGTATACTCATTCCATAAGGCATATTTATACTAACAGGTAGATTTTTATCAGGTTTAAGCTTGTTTGCAGCATACTTTTAAGCAGATGGGCCTATTTTTTGCACCTATTAATTTAAAGATTAATTAAGTATTTAGGAGTTATCGGATGATAAGCGTCAGATCGGATATTAAAATGATAAAAAAATGGCCATTCAAGGCGATGGTGTGCGTAGTAACTTTGATGGCCTTCATATTTAATACACTATCATACGATTTGGCCTGGGCCGCCAAAGACATTGTGAAGCCTCCTTCATCCACATTAAATGGATCCGTTAGTCCAGGCCTTCATAGAGAATTGAATGTCAGCACCTTCGCTTTGCCTGACTATCTCGGCTCTGTCAAAGACTCCTGGCAACCTGAGAGCAGGACTGTTGCGAAATCCACCTTCCGTCATCCTGACCCTGAGCGGAGCGAAGGGGAAGGATCTAACGCCGAAGAATCTAAAAGCGAGATCCTTCCTCGCTTCGCTCGTCAGGATGACGGACACTCTTCACATAGCCCCATAGTCATCCACATCCAGGATGCCCACTGTAACTACGCCGCCCAGCATAAGATATCAGAGATAATCGAGTATCTTAATAAAGAGTACGGTATAGAT